>JACKZZ010004832.1_pt1 | contig 12221 bp, 7 predicted proteins | sample 8027871 | NCBI WGS metagenome assembly JACKZZ01 (sample SAMN15724774, study PRJNA655200) | protist metagenome | isolation source: fluorescence activated cell sorting (FACS) single amplified genomes of... | place: USA: West Boothbay Harbor, Gulf of Maine | collected 2000-07-19
ACAGAACAGCAGCGTCAATCATGAAACTCAACTCCTCCTAATCATACCAAAGCGTGCATCTACCTAGCCATATATGTGTTGTGTGGAACTACCAGTAGCCTCATTGTACGGAGGTGGTGCAGTAGCCGCATTGTACGGAGGTGGTGCAGTAGCCGCATTGTACGGAGGTGGTGCTACATTACCTGTAGCTAATGACGCTGTATTTCCTTTGCTAATATCATTATAATCAGGCGGGGGTGGAGGTGGGACGGCCTGTCCAGTTACGCTTGTATATGTTAGTGGTGGAGAATTACTAGGTACAGCAACAGCTTCTACATATTGGACAGGCTCTAAATCCATATTTCTATCCATAGCCATATGATGAAATGGTGCAGTTGTTGGTGCTGTATTTTGGTCTGACAACATTGCTACCTTTCTTCCAGGTGTAATAACATTTTGGCATTCATTTATGAAAGCCTTATAATCTGTGTCACTGCGTAGCGGATCATCGGTTGATATAGGACTAATCGGATATTTAACTACTAATGGCGGTTTACCGTCAGATGTCCCAAATGAAAGTTCAACCTCGCATGTATCATATAGAACTCCTTTACTTTCTATGAATTCTGCTTTCAGAGACGTGACATTATCACGTCTCGACTTAACACTCCCAGAGCAAACTCCTTTATGTCGCACTTCTACCATGACACCATTTTCTGGACGATCTTGTCTACGATATAGTACTATACCTTCTACAATATTGGGAATGATGCATGCCATAAATGCGAAATGAATAAAGAAGCATGGTGTAATAGAAAGTATAAGACACGCTGGTAAATCATTCTTTGTCTCCATGACTAAGTACTTATCATTTGTGACCTTATCATATTGTGCTCCATGAGAGAATTCTCCTTCCTTATTTAAAAAATTGAGATTCCAGCACTTACATGAAAAGCATCTACTATCGCAATATAATATTCCTGACTTTGCGTCAGTCCAATGCGGTAAAGAATTCTCATCAACCAGAGACATCTGTCTGTCAAGACACAAATTCTTTACAAATCAAAAAAACACCAAATCTAATAAAATAGCAACACAGATTTTCTTGAAGATTACCTACTACTTTTAAAATAATGCTCTTCGCGTTATTTTAATGCAAATGTTGTGTTGTGAAAGTCGGAAGCCGGCCACAAATTTTTCCACAATAGTTCATTTTCCTTTAAAATCCCTCGTGTTAATCGCAAACAGGGAGTGAAGTAATACCCTATGCAAAAACTTCTTCATCGGTGTTTGTTTCGAGTAAGTTTGACGAGACGAAACTTCAGTTCTGGTAAAGAGATGGAGCAGCAAATCATTGACAAACTCACCAGTGCCCTGGAGCCTGTGCATCTCGAAGTAGTCAATGAATCTTACAAACATAACGTTCCCAAAGGTGCAGAAAGTCACTTCAAAGTACTCGTTGTATCGACAGTATTTGATAATAAAAAAATGCTTGCAAGACATAGATTAGTGAATGGGGCATTGGAAGAGGAACTGAAACATGGGGCAGCAGGTGGTGGAATACATGCATTAAGTATTCAAGCCAAAACACCTTCGCAATGGAATGCTGGTGAAGCAGAAATGCATTCTACTCCTAATTGTGCTGGTGGAGATGCAGGTAAACAAATGGCGGAAGCTGCCGCCGAAGCTGAGAAGTGAGCAGCCCGAGGCACCAATACACAATAGTCATTGATCAGTCACATGTATTTATATATAACTTACACTTGTATAATTTGTATTTTATAATATATGATGAATAAAGGCAAGCACATATATTTTCAGTCAGTCTCTCATCCCCGTTTCTTTTACGATAACATTATACTTAAATAGAGTAGTTATAGTCTGTAACAGCATTAAGTACCCATAAAAAGGACCGTATATGCACATCACCATTATCAATGGCTGTGAATAATTCAGAATGTATAGGATTCAGTCTCATTTGTTCAATAGTAACGTCTGCTTCATTCAATACAACAATATTATGTGATAAGCCATGTGATGGGTGAGAGGCACTCACCGTACTATGGAAGCTATCACGACTACTTTCTGGTGAATTCATACCTGCAAATATAGTCAAGTGTGCTGCTTGGTTACTATTTTGTACCTTATCAGTAGCTCCTGAACTTGTAAGTCCTAATTTACTCATCATGTTGTTCTTCTTCCCATGATTTGTCACTGCCGCGGGTGATATATGTCTTAGTAGCTCCTTGGCGGACATACTAAGTTTAGCTCCACCAGTTGCTAGTAATTCTTGCAGGTCACTTTTTGCTGGCCCAGGCAGTGGGAACATTCCCGCGAGCCATACTCTAATACCACTAAATAATCTGCTATGTTTATATTTTGCAATATCAGTGCGTGCAACACTCATGCGATGCAATAATTTACTTTTTTTATGTACACCTATAACTTCATAATGACTAGGTGGGATAATTTGATCTCTAGATACACACTCCTTTAACCAGTCAGCACTCAATATTGGTATACCGTGCATAAGTGAAAGAAGAAATTTCATAGTTCTAGTTTTAAGAAGGTACTTAGTTGCAGCAGAATTTGTACTTTTACTTTTTTCTTTCATTGTACCACCGATGAGATGAGTCACTTTTGAACTGAAATTTTGTTCTTCGATACAAACGATTCCTTTGTTGTTGAAGTGTTGCATGAATGAAGCTTTGTAACCGTCATCTTTGTCGTCTAAATTCGTGCATAATATGTATATTGGAGAAGTAGAAGTATCAATCTCTCTACAGCTAGCATTATAAGTAACTGTAGTTGAGGTCCCAATCTTAGCCTTATTTGTTTTCATTGTAATTTTCTTATTACTCTTTTTTCTTTCCTTGGTAGTAATTTGGAGAAATTTGTCCATAGGTCCATTCACTTTTGTAGCTTCATCGGCTGTGAGCCAATCAGTATTTTCAATCATTTCCTTGGGTTCACTTGTAGATACCGTTACTTTCGTGACCGGAAGAAACTCGCTAGTACTTGGTATATGTGTTAGAGATTTATAAGATATGTTCTCTTCTAAAGAATGTTCCAGTTTGGTCTTTTTACTTATAGTACTACCATGCATTGTAGTAGTTTCCATATCTTGTGCAGACTGTTTTATCTCGCCATTTGAAACAGTTGGTGCAATGTCATGTTCCGTATGAGCGTGCTTTTGGTTAGTGGAGTCACCAAGTGGTCGTTTTTTCCTCATGCTACTACTACTACTACTATCTACAACCATTTTTTTAACTTTTGTATCATTATGTGTATTCTGAATAATGCGTGACCTTCGAGGTCGACTTTCTTGTTCTTTTGGGACATTTCTTACAAAAAATGCTGGTATGTCTTTGTCAGTTCTACCGTCAAGTACATACCTAACAGTATAAAATGGGCCATCAAATGGGCTATGTTCTAAATTGCTTGATGAACCACTAGATGATTCACTCTGTTGTAATTGCTTTCTTTGTGGTGACAATGTTTCATGTTTGATATGTTGCACCCACGCACGTCCTCCTGGTCGGTTGATACCTACCCAACATCTATCAGCAACTTCAACTTCATCACCTGGTTTGAATTCTGATGATATATTGTTATTATCTGTGGTACTGATAGTAGCAGTAGATAAATCATGGCTATTTGGTATCTGTTGATCTAATGAAGAGCATGGTATTAGACGGTTATGCTCTTCATTCCTTATTCTTTCCCCTGTGTCTGTTATGGGGGCGCGTTGTTCATCATGTTGTAGTTGTGCTTCTGCTACGTGCTGCAATTTTGCAGCTGGTAAACATGTATCTGCATCAGTACCAGCAGCAGCATTAGCAGAGTTCGATGATGATGAAATAGAATCCGTACCACGTCGTAGTCGTCTTTTCTCTTTCCATTGTTGACTTTCTTTTTTACGTGCTTCTTCCATTAATTTTGTAGCATATTCTTCACATGATGGCTCTTCATTTAATGATTGAATTAAATCAGCAATTTTTTGAATGCGAGTTACGATATGAGTTGGAACATGTTCTATTTGACGCTTCATCGTATCTGCTTGGCATAGTGGACATATCTTATTATGATTTAATGCTTCATGTATACATGCATGACAGAAGTTATGCATGCAAGGAAGTTGGACTGGTGTATTCAATACTTCCATACACACAGGGCACTCGATAAGTTTTTGAAGATGGCGGATCTCTACCTTTAATCCTTCACTTTGCAGCCATTCTTCACGAGCTCGCATATCGATACTCGCATCTACATTTATAGCACTGCTACTAAACCTACAGCTATCCAACTCGTCTGAACTATGCATAATCTCCACAAACACGGGCTGTCAAACTCGAAATCGAATCTATACTCAGAATGGTTTAAACCCCGTGAATCAGTTCATCAACTGCGAGGATTGTGCTACAATATCTCAACAACACAAATATGTTTCCATAAATACTTAAATCTAGTCGTAAGTTTGAATGAGGAAGGATAACAAGATGGGGTCGAGTTTCCGTACGATCGTGGCATGCAGGCAGGCACGTGCACACTTAAACAAAAAAGAAGATACCATAGATAGAATTGATCATCATAGAAGGTTAAGAATTCTTGAAATGGAGGTATTTTATCCAAAGTTTTTTGGGCCACAAAAATAAACTACCCACCTGTAGGCTAACGGTACTCTAATCACTCAAAAGAAAATCAGCATACATGCATACAAATGCACCCAATCAACACTGTAAACTTACAATCACTCTCCAACCTCTCCGACATAAAACTGTCCATACATACTTTATCAAACATCAAAATTATTTAATCGCTCGATTTAAGATTCTTGGTCATGAGAACTGACCCCCAGTGTGAACATCCATAGGGAAGACTAGCAAAACAACATATGAAGATAGGTGAGATACAGTACCGGGAGCATGGACCTGCAGGCTGGACTACCAAACCAAATCGTTCATACAGCCGTTTTGCCGGGTTCCCGTTTAATACTTCTAATGCTAAGATTGTGCTATTGCGCTCACGGGCAAGAGCCTCAGCCCATTCTAAAAGTAGCAAACCAACACCTCTACCTCTTGCGGCAGCGCTGACCATCACATGGTCGATATATGCTTCTCCAGGTTTGGTTGTGTGTAAGCCGTCCATAGGCTGCATTGGGTGGAATGTCATTGCCACGTAGCCCAGCACTCTTCCATCGTTATCGACCGCAATTCCCCAGGATGGTATCCTAGACGGATTCGCCTCCATGTACTTGATCAGGCCTTGTCCGCTTTCATGCTCGGATAATGGGCAACATAGGCAGCAGAACTTGGCACCAGCGCCATCGTTGTAAGCTCGAGTTATATCTGCAGCTACGAGAGAATTGTTTGCTGTGAGGAGATCTTCCGTGAGAGCTTTGACTGTCACTGTCGAGGACACATCCAGATCTCGCTTCATTGGTTCTGACTCTGGTGCCACTTGCAATTCTCTTGGAAATTCCATTATAATCTATTAATACACACACAAAACATTAGTTATGACTCAATGAGCATCCTCGGATGAACTTAACTCCGATTAACGTACGGTCGTCCTTCAGATGACTGTGGGATGAGTTTGTTGCTCTCACCCGTTATTCATTGAATAAAATTGTGTTGAATATGCAGCCTTTATTGTTGCTCTTGGTCTTTAGTGTATTGGTTGGTGCTGTTGTGTGCAAATGTAATAGTATCTACGATTCGCCTGCAATGCCTCTGCCTTGGACGATGCCACTTTGTCTGGACAATCCTCAAATGGAAGGTAATCCTGTCATCATTGCACAGAATTTGTTGATGAATGATCCCTCAAGTACTGCTTATTATCCCAAAAGTTTTGCTGTACAAGGAACCTTCAATGCTGCCACAAATCAAGCAATACAAGCTTTTCAGACTGTCCATAAGTTGACTGTCAATGGGGTTTTAGATTCTGCCACCGCTCAAGCTTTATTAGACTGCTGTAGTGACGATGGAATCAAAGATGACGGTTTTACTGCTGCAAGCTTAGGTTACCTTTACAAAATCTCTATTCCAGTGCCATCGAATAGAAGCGTCGAAGTAACTGCTACGCTCTTTGATAAAGACAATAATTTTATCATGACATTCCCTGTGCGTGCACATGGTCACAGAGATGATAATGGCGCCTGGCCATGGCCTGATTTTGGTTCCACACCACCTGATTTCGGATTAAATCAATTTACCTCGAATGGAAACACTGTCACAGGAATATTTGAGATTGATCTCAATTCACCAGAACCAAATCCTCAATTGTATGGTCCTTGGCCAGTGAACCGTATTGTAAGAGGTCTTAAAGGAAACGCTGCATGGCTCACACCAAATATTCGCGACGGTATGCTTATCCACACAGGTAATTGGACTACGGAAGCCACAGGTGTGTGGACGCCTGACTCTTCCATGCCAAATTCATCTGGTTGCTTACATTCCCACCCTGAGTCTGTTGAGAGGATTTACAAAGAGTTGCTGGCATTGGGTGTAGTAGTTAACGAGAATCCCTTCTCTGGCAAAGACTACCCCTTTTCACCGCAAGGTATTGCTGTTATTTATTCTAGTCCTACCGCCGTAGTTGATTGATATGACTGAGGGTGCAGTACAACGATAAATGTGTTCCTTCAGGACAGGAATGTCTAATTTGCACTGATTGTCTATCCTGTTGTAGTGGTTCGTGTGGATTAAGTGGCATTTGTCTAATGGCAAGAGTACTATGGATTTAGAATGAAAAATATTTTTAAATTAATGAACTTGAGAACGAGCCCTCTGCAACACATACTTCCATATAAGTAATTTCGCTTAAACCATTATGTATAGACTACAATTCTCTGTTTATCTGATCGACTCTTCTCTTCTATGAAATTGAATATTTCAAAATAGTTCTTCATTATATTAGAGCTTTTTTTGTAAACAAAATATTTGTAGGAGCTTGATTATAATAAATTAGCGAAATTTTGATAATTCGATACACAAAATATTTCCAGTTTCATATAGGTTTTTTGCAAAATCTGGTGTAATAACCGGACTAAATGAACCAGGAGATGTGAGTGGTGTTTGTACTATATGGGTAAATGTGTTTAATTCAATATCTTACTATCATTCATTGTAATACAGTATACAATGTCATTGTTGGCACCCTTCTATGCTACCAGGTGTATACCTCTCATTGATATGCTTCAGGGGCAACAAAAATGGACTTTTTCAATTCATGTATTTTTTGGCCACATTTTGGCCATAAAATCACGATTTCAGGAGCATTAACATTCCCACATTCTAGTGGTACAAGCATAAGGTCTACGATATGAGTAGTACCAGGTACTATTGTTATACTTTGTAATAAAGGTCCAGCAATGAGAAATTCACCTAAAGTATATTCATCGGTGCTATTATCGTTTTGATTCTTTACTGAATTTTGTGGGGTCACCACAGTTAGTTTTTCCATTTTTTTCAAATTATTTTTTATATATATTTGACATTTTATTGGTTTACCAATATAAGCTTTTGAATCAAGTATCACATCAATAGTAAAAGGACTATCTAGTACTCTGACAGTACTTGCGTCAAAACATCGAGTACTTACTCTTGTACGCTTTACAAATAAATTCAAAGCTCTTGTATCATCTCTTCCTGAGACTACACTAACTGATGGTACAAATGAATCCACCCCTAATGATTCTGATAGTGCACCAAGTGTTGGTATCCAAGAATAGTCAATACTATTACAATTATCTTCAGTACCTGTTTCTTCTTTATTAGATACATCATCTGTAGATGAAAATGATGGCATTGTAGTATGTTGTTGTGAAGCTGGAGGAGAAATACCTTTAGCCATGAATATTGACGGGTCACATAGAAGACGGTCATCAACACGACTCCATTCCACATATATATCCCCTAATCGACACGATTTACCATAACTTTTATCAATTTTAGTACTATCTGGTGATAATGTTGATGAGCCTAGTGTTGCTAGTAGCTCATCTGTTGTTTGCTCGTATTTGCCTAAGCGACACTGCATATCTACAACCCCTACATAAGCTTCTCCTTTTGTCAATATAGTTGATTCATTTAAAAAGTGACCTAATTTTGATGATACAGAATGATCTCCACCAGTACCTACTGAAGTGAACCCATCATTATCGATTACTACAGGTACAATGTCAGCATCACAGTTCTCTTCTTCCTCATCTGCTAAAACATCAAAAATAGGTTCTTCTCCAAAATCTGGAGATATTGGGACTATTTTAGCAGACGTAATATTAATGCTACCATTTAGGGAATTAGTGCAATGAATGGTAGTACTTAAAGCCAATAAATCACCACGTAGTACTGCACCATGTTCACCACTCATTTGCTGTGTTTGTAAGTCAACATCTTCATTAACGCGTTCTAATGCTAATGCAGCAGCTGGATGTGTATTTCCATTTGATGATAAATCAATTTTACATTCTATTGGATCAATAAAATTTATATGTAATATAAATTCTTTTATTAAGCTACTTTCTACTGCGGTTTTATGCGGTACATATTCCATATTTAATCGTACGTCTACAACTTGTGTTTTTGATGAGCATAAGAATAAGGGTACAATAAATGATGATGATGGTTCTTGCTCGGGTAGTAATATAGGTTCTGCTGGCTGTAAGGAGTCGTTTGTTCTAATAGGATGATAACTAGCAGTATCTGTATTAGCACCTGTAGTTGTCAGCTCATGTATGTTGGGATACCAAAATAAAGCATCCATACCCGTGGGGTCAGTTTGTGGGTCACTATTACTCGATAAGTACAACTTACCACTACTTATAGCATTACCGCAGGTATCAAATGCAATATTAATGCGATGAATACATCCTTGTAATAATGTAAAATAACCTTCAGATTCTCCTATTTCATTCAACTTGGATTCTTCTTGTACTGTATCTAATAAACGATCAATTTTCTTTAATTTATTTATACCTTGTGTCATAAATGATGTACTTAACCGTTTCAGCGATGCATGACTTTTATGATCTAAGTCGCTATGTAACCTTGATATTGGTACATCTTGATGAACTGTGGTAGAACAAGTATTGTTGGCGCGTCTCATTAGTCTTTGATTAAATCTTACTTGGCCTCGTGGTTTCACAATATGTAATACTCGAAATAAAGAATTATCTTGAGTTAAAATGGTAGGTGAAATTGATGATAATGATGTAGTAGGACCTACAGCGCCACTACTGGCACGCACGCTTGATGTTACAGAATATTCCTTATAAGTTTTCGGGACAATACCTAAGGCTTCATCCTGTCGTCTACTACGTAGTATACGATCAGGTACAGTATGACATTTTAATATAAAATCAACAATATCAATATTTTCATTTTTTGGTGCTGTTGTGCTGCATGTTCCTTCTTCCTTTGGAATAACTGAGTTTGCATTATCACTAGTGGACAACATTGTGGATAAAGAGTTTTCGTTATCTTTTATAGCAATATGATTACTATTCTTTTTCTCAAATGTACTACGTAATACAAAATCAATGCTTTCCACACAAATATAACACTCTTGTAGCGATTTTCCCATGACCTTTCTAACACGAGATTCTGGTAAATCTAGTGTTAATGGTATCGTAACTACTTTATTGTATTCAAATTCTAATAGTGCCTCTATTGGTGGTACTTCATCTATACTATAATCTTGTAAATCTTTACATCCAATATTAACAACACGTTGTACTAGAAAATTATCAGACCAATGTACAACAATTTCAGCAAATTTCATACATGATTGAAATAATGACTTGATTTTCAATTCATAACAAAGTGATGGTCCAGCTACTTCTACAGTTTCTTTATTATTAAATGATATATCTATATGAAATAATTGCATTTTATTTGTATCATATGTGATATTTGATGTTTGATATGTAAAATTATTTGGTAAACGTTTTTCTAGTATTGTCCCTGATGGAGCCGCCATTCCAAATTCTGGTCTTAAAAATATACTTTCATGTATATTTCCTGTAGCAAGACTACCACTACTACTCGATCTATTATCAGAACGTAAAATATAAGCTGATTTCTCAGGTCTTCCATATGATGTCATTGTTGACAATATATCTCGATGCAGCTCGTCCCTTTCGTACCTTGGCAGGAGTGCACTGGTACCGGCCCCTAGTCCATACAACCTCATAGCAGCATCTAAGTAATCTTGTGCTTTACCTAAATATATAGCACATGCCATTTTTTTTCTTAATAATGGTATAACTAGTGGTATCCATTGTTCTTTACATAATAATTTTATAGCTGGTGTTAATTGTGTAGCAGCTTGATCAAATTTTCCTTGCGTCATTAATTCTTCAGCCATTTGGGCTTGAATATGTGCTCTTCTTCTTTTATGTAATAATGGTGTTGTTTCCAATGCTTTATCTAATAATAACATAACTTGCGAAAAATTATCTAATAATCTTTCTTTATTTTCTATATCATTTTCTGACATACCCGGTATACCCTGTAATAGTTTATCTGCTGTCGTATCGTCAAGTGACGCTGATTGTAACGCTAATTCAATATCCATTGAATTTATGATATTTATTTCATTAGTATCAGTAGCACCTCTATGACGAAAAATAGATGTCCTTTTTTCTCTTTTATCATTAGCTGATATTTGCATGTATAAAGGTGTCAACAATAATGAAGTGACAGAAAACATAGAATTTCGGTTGGTTGATGCTGTTATATTTTCACGAGGTAAAATTTTTGCAAATGATTTAATTCTTTGTCCTTCTAATTTTGCTGCTGATATATAATACTGTGAACGACACATATTAAGGTATGCAGTATTATCAGCGTTGATTCCAGTCGATTCTGCAGCAGCTGGTAAGTAAGTAATATCAAGTAAATCTATGAAGGTAACATATTGTTTAGATAACCATCCTAAATATATATATTCTTGGCAATCTGTATAATGCCCTTTCATACCATCCATAAATGACTCTAATTGTTTTATTGCATCTTTAATTTGACCTAATTGCAATAATCGGTTGCATATTTTATAATTAGCAAATTCACACCAATATTGTGTGGCTTCTAGTTTAGTTTCTGATGTATTTTCTATAATAGAAGTTAATGTTTGAAATGCTTTACGGTAATAATTCAATGCATGGTCAGGGTTTCCATTATATTCTGAATATATGCCCGCTTTTAAGCAATATTTACCTCGAATCATTCCCACTTCAGTTACATCTTGAGTTCGACTTGCTTTTTGGTTACCAGGGCTCATGCTGACCTGAGATACGCGATACTCCATTGTTTGTGTTGCACGCTTAATTTGGTTATTATAATAAGCTAAAGAGCTGTCTCTTACTAATCTATATAACTTTTGCATCATTATACCTACAGCCACAGTAGACCCAGGAGAAGTACTGCCGAAGGTACCATTATTCATGGATTTTACATCAAAATCAGAAGCTTTTACATGTAAAAATAATTGTGGATCTATGTTAATATTTGATTTAAATTTTTCTAAACGTTCATTTAAGCTATCCTTATCTGGATGTGCTGGTCCACCAGATTGTCCAATTTGTACAACAACTAACAATAATGCATAACCATATGATGATGATGCATTCCATATACTTGAATAGCGTACAACTGCTCTACGTTCATAAGTAGCCCATTCTTCGTTATTCCAATCTGCACCGAATGGCATTAACATTATAATAGCTGATTCTTGCGATATGCGCTTCTTTAACCATTTATTATTGAGAAAATCCATTCGACCACCTTGTTCTTTAAATGGTTTCTTTTGACGAAATAAATGTTTATCGTCCATGCTACGAATTATAATATCTGGGTTAATCTTGGCGGATAATTGACCAGGAACTGGTTTATCCAGTTCTATACGACAATGGTCCATCACTGCAGTGAATTTGGAGTGAAGATCTGGATGGTCCTGAACAGTACCAATCACAGCCACACTTGGTCTTGCAGGATCTGTCCATTCCACATCTAACTGGTGTGCCATGGCTAAGATAATCAAATCAAACTTTGAAAAGTAGGATGTAAAAGGAAAGGAAAATTTCCACCAAGAACCGCCGGAAGTCGTCAGAAGCAAAGCTCTTTCTTACCGGTTAATTCTTAAATCCAAATCTGGAGGTAAATCTTGGGGTACTGCATGTAATCAACATCACTTATCAAAAATCCACTTTTTATAACTTTTTTTATTCCCCAAAAAAAGGG
>JACKZZ010011995.1_pt1 | contig 12217 bp, 7 predicted proteins | sample 8027871 | NCBI WGS metagenome assembly JACKZZ01 (sample SAMN15724774, study PRJNA655200) | protist metagenome | isolation source: fluorescence activated cell sorting (FACS) single amplified genomes of... | place: USA: West Boothbay Harbor, Gulf of Maine | collected 2000-07-19
GACCATCACATCCCTTCTGCTGACGGACGAGAATATCCTATGGATTGGCACGTCTGATGGTGTGGTGTATTGTTCCCATTTCGAGTCCAATAAGGAAGATATTTCTGCTGGACCTACTTTTGCAAAATTAAAGAAAATTCGTCTTCATTGTGGTGGATGGGGAGCTTGTTGTCTGCTCTGGGAGCCATATACAGACAACGCAGCAAGTGATGTGGAATGGCATCGCATCAATGGTGTTTTGACCTCGGTTTGCAAAGACACATGCATTATTGCGCAGACTGAAGTCTTCGATTTTTCGGATGTTGTTTGCAATTGTTGTCCTATGGCTATTGAAACGCTGGAAAGTGTAGGACATCGCATGTTTGTGAAATCTTGTGTATGCTTGTCTCAATTAAATCTGATGGTTGTCGTCAATGAAGCATCCGAGGTCACCCTATGGAGCTTATATACAGGGGTAATGGTATTGGAATTGAATACAGAAATTGTCAAAGGAAAAATTATTCATGTTGCAGGATACGAGTTTTTGAAAACAGACAAATATTTAACAAATTTTATTCTTTTCCTAGGCCTGTCAGATGGTACTCTTTATGCGTGTTATGTGTCGCGCTATGAAGCACAACTTATGTATGAATTCCAGCAATCCACAACTGTATTTTCAGTACTTGATTTATTGGGTACTGTGTCGAAACATACACCCATTCCCAACAAGGTCATCCCCGATGATGATAATTCTCTCATGGAAGTAAAGTCACTTCAAGACAACGATATGGACAATGTGAGTATCAATAGCAGTTATATGGATAAAGATGGAGTTATGGTGAACGTTCCTGATTCTTGGGAAATTAATTTTTCCCAATTTGCTGTAAAATTCAAGCATCCTCCTCTCCCTGTGTCGGATGTTTTCATTTCAACTCGAGGACAACATGTGTGTGTATCTTACGCTAGATGCGCTCTATATGTATATAGCATTGATACAGGCTCATTGGTGTTTCATGTGGACTTGGATTATGATCAAATATGTGATATCAGCAAGGTAGTGGCTGTCAAAGACGTGGATGGTTGTGGAGACAGCTATGTGGGCGGAGAATCTACACTAATTGATCAAGATTCTTTAGTGCTGTCACTGTTGGGTAAAAATGTTATGAAATTGTTTGACGCGTTGACGGGTGTGATACTGACTGAAGTCAATTTGGAGGAAGATCCTTATGCGTCTTCTGTCAAAGATACCTTTCAGTTCTGTGGAGTGTGGGACCTAACTGACGTCAATGAGTATGCCAACGACTTTGTGAGTATACTCGTGACAAACAATGGGAATGTCTATGCACTCGGCAACAAATCTCCTCTAGTGCTGGTTCATGAGAGGCCTTTACTTCGGGATGATCGTACGGGACTGCTGGACGCAGTGGATTGTCTTCCAATGGGAGTGGAGGTCTTTGACATCTGGAATGCTTTCATTGTGATTATTCGGTTTTTGCGCTCAACCATTGTGTTCAAGTTTGATATGCGTGAGAAGTTTTTTTCTGTGATTAAAGCTCAAACTTTTAGCGTGGAGAACAACAAAGTGAGTATTGTGCACGTATATCCATTGGAAGGAGACTACCAGAAGTCTGTGCCTCGAATCATCATGATGCTGTCCGATGGGACGACGTGTTCGTTTAATATGTAATCGAAATGAGTGGCTATAGTTATTATTTAAGCGAGCTGTGCATCCATTCCCACTGCCATTGTATCTGTAGATTGCAAATAATCATGATTGCTCTATTTATGATAAACGGTTTGCATAATATGCTGACTTGGCTTTGCTCATGGTACATGGTCCTGTTACTGCAGCGTTGCTGTCATCATCACGCACTACTCCTACCTCACATAGCATGTCGCATCGCACTTTTATACATGATACAGCCAGAGAACAGAGAACAGCAGGCGATGGCTGGGCGCTGGGGAAACTGAGAATTTAAGCAACTGACCTTATTTGCAAACAACTTTGTCAGCACCATTACATACAGCATAGCAGCACTCACTCATTTCACCGGCTGGCTGGTGGGGGAATACTATATACATACATCAATGCAAGCAAGAAGACAGGCGTAGGTGCTATTATGGCGGCAAAACTTCAAGTTAGCTGTGACGACATCATAAACAAAATCGCCACATATCCACCACTTACATCATCACCACCAACATCATGACAACCGCGTCCCTCCTTCTTGCTCACTTGCTGCCATTTCTGCTGTAATTATTCTTCTTGTCAATGATGATGATGAACACACTCGCTCGTTCTGGGAGAATTCAGCCGACCCATTGGGCTCATCCACTCATTCTCCATAACTAGCCACAAAGCTGTCAACAAATTCAAGATCCGATAACCGACTGAGTACAACCTTCCAATGCGGAATACCATTCAACTTCTCAGTCTTATCTTCGTTGTAGGTCTCGGCAATGCACAGTTGCATGTCTGGCGGACACTTGACTCTTCCTCGACCTGACTGATATATTTGAATGGTGGAGTCAATATTCAAGACTTGAGCTGACGCATCGTCAGAGAGAGGAATACAAAATTCATAACTCATTGAGCGCAATCCACTGGATGGTCCAACGAGGCCGTGATCATTGATCACAGACAAATCAAACTTCACCTTGTTCATATTTCCACTTTCGCTCTGTTGATGGGAGGCAGATAATGACATAAGTAGAGACAATAAAAGAAAAAGAGTCTTGGTTGTATAGCCCATGCCAAAACGGTAATCGCAGACAATAAATAAATATGCGTCTGGTGTTTGTGAAGTAATAATTGATTGGTCAGTTAGAACAAGAACACACTGTCCAGCGTGCAGGTTGTTGATGAGCGAACTTTGCAATATATTGCCAGCATCAACACCAATACGCACCCCCCGGAAAAATTCGCACAAATTGACTTCAAACTGAAAGTTACGTTAACTTTTGTGAACATTTGCCTTGAATTGGGGGATATAATATATGTGAAGTGTCCCCCAATTCAAGGCAGATGTTCACAAAATTAAACGTAACTTTCAGTTTGAAGTCAATTTGTGCGAATTTTTCCGGGGGGTGCGAATTGATGTTGATGCTGGATAATACTTTTCTTTTGACACACACAATCTTGTGCAGCAGTTCTCTTCTGTCGCCAAAAAGTATAGAGAGGGACAAATAATTGAACAAATGTATGTATGTACAACATGTATGTACATACTGTACATGTATTTTCCAAAACACAGTGATTTCATGCGGTTTTCTCCCGATAAGCGGTAGTTTTGGGTTCAAAAGCTGTGCACGTCTATGCAGAAATACGCCTCTTGTATCATCATCACATTTATCTGTGAAAAAGTGGAATTGCTTGCATTCAGACTGATTTACTCACGCAGTACAGTATATTTTTCAAATCTTGTTCCCCAGCCGCACTTCTTTGTTCTTTCCACTCATCAGTATTCTATCAAAAATTCAATTCTCCTGACTTCTTTTTTCAAACACACATCAGACCATATTATAAGTATCTAATCATCATGGAAAATGTTGACAACATGCCGGCAAACTTTTGCACCATATGCCAGGAAATTATTGACACGTCACAGAGCTTCAGTGTGGAACAAGAAATGTACTTTCACCAAGCAGAGTGTGATCCTTCCGCCAAAAAGAGGAAAGCTGCAAAAAAGTTGCAAGCTGATGAGTTGGAAGCTATCAACCCTCTGGCTACAGATGAAGATTACATACGTGAAGTAAATGCAGTGTGTGGTCAAGAAGTAAAACTCAAGAAGTGGCAGCTTGAGGCAGTCAAGCTCATCATTAAAAAGTATACAATGGAGAGGAAGGAATCATTCATACTTGCAGACGAAATGGGACTTGGTAAGTACGTGTATTGAATCAGTCATACAATCTGTTCAACATTTGTTTAGCTTTCCTCTTCTGTATTACATATTTTATCAGGAAAAACTTTGTCAGCGATTTGTGTTGCACTCCTGCTCCATCGTTCTGCGGCAGTTCGCCAACAATTTCTAAACGACCAAGCACCCGGAGAAGTCTTAGAAGTGAAACCCTTCGCAGTCAGCAGTGGTATTATTCTTGTGATATGTCCGAAAGCCTGCATGTATGACGCCTGGATGCGTGGTTTGGAAAGATTCACGGCAGTGGGACATAAGGTATTTCTTTATGAGGGAGCAAGGAGAGAAGAAAGACTGAGACATACTCTTGAATCCGTGTATCGCTACAACCTGCGGGATCTGAAGAAAAGATGTCATCGACAGAAGAACAATCGGCTGTTGTTCATTATTACTACTTCTCAAACTGCCTCACGTGAATGCATGCCCAACCGCAACATGTATAATCTCAAGAAGACGCGTGCCAAAGCTGCTGAAAAGGCGGCCAATGAAAATATGAGCAGTAGCATTTGCGTCATCACAAGCAGCAGGCATAAAGAGAAGACTGAGGCTAAAAAGGATAGTTTGCTGATTGATTTGCCATACACTCTAGTGATCTTTGATGAGGTGCACAAAGCGAAGACAGGCCCCGCGACAGACGCCGCTCCGAGAAATGGTGACGCCCTTGAGCCGAGGTAGTGGCTGCTATATTGTGTGTGTAGTTGCCGTTTCTGTAATAGTTTCTTTTCTGCTTTGTGGTTATCGCAATATTCTCACTAACGCCTCTTGAATCCCTTTCGAGATGTTCAGACCGGAGTTCAACAAAACATGCGCAATTGGCACTCAGATGCCTTCGCAGGTGTACACAATGCTGCACCACTTGACGCACGTTAAGGGCTTTCGTGTCTTGGGCTTGACTGGCACCCCCATAGGTGAGTCGTGACTGTGTGCAGTGTACATCCATGTGACCCGTGAATAGGGTGACTGACAGGAGTGTGCTTGCGCTTGAAGCTGACCTTCTCTCTATCTCTATCTCTATCTCTTGTATTTTGATGGTTCACGGTACATCACCACTTGCCTGTATCTGCCCTGCACGCTGGGCGATGCAGCTAACCGAATGTCTGACATCGCAAATCTGAGCAATGCGCTGAACTTCCCCGTCCAGTATCACCATACAGAAACTTTTTTCTCTGTCATGAAAAGAGATTCTTTCAAAAAAGAGTACTTTTTACGCAGAACCAAAGCTGAAGTTGACATCAAATTGCCCCCCGATGTTTGTTGTGGACTCCTGTGTTCCTTTCAATTCGGCCACCACCACTGCTATGAACGATTACGCCAGTGCTGTCGAAGGACTTCAACAACTTGCGGTGAAACTGTCGTATTGGACAACGAGAGCTCGAGCTCGAGTACCTGGCGCATTCGGTCACTTATCTGCCGTTAGAGCCCAATATCAAGGCTGTATCATGCAGCTACGGGTGATGGCGGCAGCTCCCATCTCTTGGCCTTACTCAAAAGTTCTCTTGAGTTTGAAGTCTATTCAAGGAATGCTACAACATTTCACAACTACACATTTTAATGTTTCAATTAAAACAGTCAATACACCTCAGAAAGTGAACTCTGACAATGTCGCGTCCGCAACAGGGTCATCTTCTTCCGCCAGTGATGAAGGGGATTCGATGGCTATTGAAATTGAAGATCAAGACGATGATGTTGATATGTACGTCAAATTTCAAGAAAGAAGTCGGATGTTGGAGGAATTTGAGAAGGAACAACGTCGGTTGGATGATGACTTCATTGTGGATGATGTGGATGGTCTCTACGGTGGTCACGGGCAAAAGCGAAAGCGGCGCAGAGCTCCTGTGGCGAGTCACCCCACGGGGGGGCTGCAGCAGGTTGAAGCTAGGGGTGGACGAGGGGACCAGGAGAAGGAAGATGAAGAAAGGAAGGAGTCTGCAGACGATATAAAAGCAATGAAGAAGAAAAGAGACCCGATTATCAGGGTTTCGGTGTGTGCGACGCTTGATGATGTGATTGCTGCAGTGCAAAGAGTGATTGAGGCCGTCAGCGCCTTTGAGGACATCTTGGAGGAGCAAGGAGTCTGTCTGCTCACAGATTTGCTTCCCACTCCTAGTCAATGGTGAGTCGGACTTTCTATGCCACCTTCCCTGCATTCGGGGCCTCCATTGACCTGTGATGTTGCATATCCCACTCTGTAGGTCAGGATTCCAGGGGCGCCTAGCCCTCCTGCAAGCCTCCTTCATCGCCTCCGCGCCCCACTGTATGTCTAAGGATTCCCAGCCCCGAAAGGATTTCCTGACCGAGATCAATGCACTCTGGAAGGAAATTGGCAACCGACACAAGAAGCTCCTTGCTCCCAGGTTGATCCTATTCATGCTCACATCACTGTCCTATCATCCTTGATTTCGAATCAATTATACTGACCATGACGTATTCCCCTACTGCAGCACCCAGAGGGACCTCATGGCGGAGGTGAAGGCTGAACTGCTGAAGGAAGACCCCAAGCTACAGGAGACTCTTCGACTGGTACAAGCTCACCAAGCGGGACGTGTCGAAGACTCCTTCAAGGCACAAGGAGCGGAAGGTCATGTCCCGCCATCCCCTTCATTTTCGCCTTCCTCTTCTTCTCTCGCCAACCCTGCCACTCGTGGGTGGTCGGTGGTCGTGTCATCATGCTTCCTCCGTTGCTTGTTTCTCTTCCAAAAGCTTTTGGAAGAAGCAGGAATTTCCTGTGGCATAATGCAAGGCTGTTTGACAGTGGAGCAACGCAAGGCTGTGTTGAAAGACTTTGAAGAGGGAAGGGTGGACGTATTGCTGTTGTCTCAGTATTGCGGGGCGGAGGGCATCACTCTGACCTCCTCCAATAGAATGATACTGACTGACGTGGGCTTGTCTCCCAGCATGGCCGAGCAAGTGATGGCCCGAGTGCACAGGCTGGGACAGGAGAAAGAAGTGTTGGTGTCCCGACTGTGTGCAGCCACGACCATCGAAGACTTTCTAATTCATGACTTGTTGCCGCAGAAGTTAAGAGTTATTGACGAGAATTTCATGGTGTCTGGGGGTGATGAGGACGACGATGCGGATGAGGAGGAGTGGGATGGCAGGGAAGGGCGAGAGGAGGAGTTGGAAGATGCGCTGGGGGTGTTGGAAGCTCTGGAGGATGTAGGTGCGGAGGGGGGAGAGGCGAGTGCAGCTCAAAAAGTGATGAGCATTGCTCAGGGAGTGGCGGCATACTGGGGCAGCCAGGGGGGTGAGCGTGCGGGTGAGTGTGCGGGCGAGAAGCAAAGTGATCGGTTCATGTTGAAGCCTAAATTGGAACCTAAATTGGAGCCCAAAGATGAGCCTATCGTTTCCACTGCAACTGCTGCTGGTGGTGTAACAAACAAAGAAAATCTTGACATCCAGAAGCACGCCGTGTTGCCGACGCCACATATGAACAGCAGCAGCCTGAGTGGCAATGATGTGTGCGGCATACTTCACACTCCTGACGATGAGTCCATCATCGAGTGCAAGGAAGAGGGGGCGAAGATAAGTGTTGATGTGACCAGTGGAGAACATGATAGGGATTGTGATGGTGATGATGGCCATGGGGATTTCTGGGTGGAAGTAGGTGCTCCCTGTGTTCTCAGCGCAACTGATCGCAGCAGACTCGTCTCGTCAAGGGAGGGACCAAAGAAGAGACTGCCAGTACTACGACCGCCGCTCCAGCGACGAACTCGATCGCAGACCAAGCGTTGTGGGGCAAATGATGCTAAGGTTCAGTGTCCTCAGAGCGTGCAGGAGGCGCCCGTTCTGCTAACTCTTGATCTGAGCAATGATGTCTCTGACGAAGAGTAGCAAGGATCATTATTATCGGGTATTGGACGGGGCATCAGTCAAAACACTGGTTGAGGGCGCATGGCATTGCAGGATGACATGTTACGTTTGCTGTATAACGCTCCTGTTGGATAATTTGAGTTGGATAATTGCAGATCACGACATATTGATAAGGAGCGAGCAATGTTGATAATAAGAACTACCGGCATGGCGATGGGGTGTTGCTGGCTACGCCAGTGTCAAAAATGAGACATTCATCTTCATCGGCAGAGTGGAACGGGCGGCTTGCTTGTATATTAATAATAATAATAATTAGTTAAATGGATATATTATGTATTATATTTTTTCTGAATACAGTGTACTTATCTTTATTGGAAATAATAATGAAGATAGAATGTCATATATACGATTTGAATTGTTCACAGATGTGTTGAAAGGATTGATCATTATGTTATTGTTGTTATTGAAAGAGAATAAAACGAGATTGACAGTATTAGCTATAGAGATAGATAGCAGTTAGCGAGCGAATGCATTTAAATTATTTTTTTCCTAAATGTGTTTAATTTACTCCTCATTCATTGGCCTGATTAGCTGATTATTTAGCCTGCTAGAAAAGAAGTAGAAGGGCTGTGAAGCGATTTGGCATCATGACATAACAAGCAAAAAAAGATTGCATGTGTATGGAGGCGACTCTGAATTATAATAATTGTTATATTATTATCATTGGTACGGTGTTGGTTCATATCACGCGCGTTGATGTATAATATGTGACTATTCATCAACAAGTACATACTTTTAAACATTGAAACCAGGCAGGGACAGTCAAACATACAGTACAGTACCGCAGCATGCACGATGTCGATGCCACACGCTGCGCACCATATATATGTATGTATAAGAAGGTTATAAGAACAATAGCATCAGTGAAAACAAATTTTATAACTAACTATATCTTGCATAAGACAGCTACAGTAGGCACTACAATGAGTTCAGATGGCTGCTCCGCTCGGCAAAGCCACTTACTGCGGACAACCTCTTTGACATCTCGCCTACGTACGGCAGCGCAGTCATTCTATTGGATCAACACAGAGTTGACTTGGTTTTCATACACGCGCTGCAGACAGGCCCGAACTTTGCGGTCATTACAAATGGTGACATCAGACAGCATGGGAAGAATCCATGGCATATTACGTGCAAACTGTTCAGGTGTGAAGTCAGCAATGCCGTTGAGTGCCATCATGACAGGAGGGGCATATATGGCCAGTTGCTCTCCAATGAAAAAATTGGTTGAAGTCAATGACAAGGAATCAATCAGCAAAAACCTTTCAATCATTTTGCTTGAAATTCTTTTGATAATTGGTTCAACGAGATCAGCTTTTGACTTTCCATTTGATGAATTATTTGTTTCTTCTTGATAGAGACGGAAAGAAAACGTCAGCAACTGGGAGGCAGACTGCGTCTCCTGCTCCAATAAGTGAGGCAACCGAGCAGCATTATCACCAAACTTCATAAAGTTTCGTGTACGAAGGTTAGCACGCAACTCATCATCGGCATTGAAACATCGCGCGTGGTCATAACTGGCTTGCAGAACGCCTAACAAACGCTCAAAATGACCCACCTGAAAAGAATCATAATGAGCGTTCATCAGATCACCCATCACGTCAATGATGTCTAGGGAGAGGACCATGGACGTCATAGCCTCACAGCTCAAAGAATACCACCTCTGCTCATCGGTCAGCTGAGGCGTCAGCATAGACCGCTCTGTCTCAACATGTTCAGCCGTGGGAAACTGTTCATAAGAATACAAAGTCGCACCCCATGCGAGGATGATTGTATGCTTAGCGTTGGTATCTTTACCCATGCTGCTGACCACCTTGCCCACGCCAAAGGGAGTATCCACAGCGATTGTTTTTACATCCTCACTCTCTTCGATTTCCATGTTACGATTATCCTTCCTCGCCGTGGACCCCAACGCAGAGGATCTCCACTTTCGAACCATCTCCAATACGATAGGGGCAGTAGCGTCATCCAACTTCACTGAGGTATTGCCACCAAAATCCATGCAGAGATTGCTCAGCGTCACATCGCACATACGTTCACAGACCAAGTCAGCCAAATCAGGAGAGAGAGTTGGCTCTCCTTCTTTATCTGCACTCGGAACATCATGACGAAGCGCACATACCAGTGTGCGCAATGAGCTAAGTCCCATACGGGCAAGACTCTCAATATCTTGAGCAATACACCCTTGCAGCATTGTCATCACATCGGCAATGAAAGGACTCGACAAGCCTGACTCATAGTACTGATCAAACAACTGTTGACAAACTGAAAGAACAGTGGAAGCAGAGGTTGCAATCCAACTCGCAGGATCCTTTGTCAAGACAGGGTTGTGCGTGGGCCACAACGACTGGGGTTGTAGAGTATTGTCCGTCTTCGCAGAATCCATGATAGGGAACAACACCCCTTTAAATATCACTTCCCAAATTTGAGGAGAGAACAGATGACCATAGGTGCTTAGCACTTTGTGAAGGGTCTCCACTGCTCGTGTGCGGATAACCAATCTGTGGTCAGCAACTCGTGTAGACAAGCCAAGCAGTAGTGGCCACCACAATTGAAATACCTTTGCATCTTCCCCAATTTGTTCGATGCTGGTATTTGATTTTTCCCATGAAATTCCCATGGCATCAGAGGACGAGTGTTGACTATCAATGGCCGCAGTCACTTTTCCCTGTGCTAAATGATTGGCACACTGGGAAAGGTGCTCCAATGCAGACAACGAAATCATCGAGTGAGGACCAGCAACAAATGCAACCAAACAATTCATTAATTCAACGAAATCAAAAATTAACAAGTCAAACTGTTGCGTCATCAATCGCTCTGTGACTTCAAAAGCAATGCCAGCAATATCGGGCTTGCGATGAGCAGCAGCCACACAGAACACGGAAAAAATAGAACGCCAACCAGAGTGTATGTTGCTTGCACAAGCTAGCACCATAATATCAATGCAACGCAATATCAATTCCTTGATTTCATCCGATTTCGACTTGTTCATAATCACTTCAAAAGGCTTCAAAAATAAGCGTTGGAAATTAAAATTTGACAACTCATCTTTTTCTAAAAATTTGATGGAAAGTTGTTTCAGAGAATCAATGGCATACATGGACAGGGCATGATTGTCTTCCACTCCAACGGCTGTGAAGTGTAATGCCAACACCCCCCAAAGCTTTGACCAGGAAATACGTGGACGGACATGCATATTGAAGTCAGCAACTTCAACGAGTTTTTGCAAACTGAATACTCTGGGGGCCATTGTAGAGTCTCCATTGGCCTCTTTTCCTCTCAGACAGCTCAGAGAATTATTATTGGTGGTGGAGATTTCCTCCAAACTGATCGCACACAGGTTATCCACGAAGTGAAGAACACTCTCACTGGATAAATTTTGAGAATTAAGGAAAATGCGATCAATCATAACGGGATCAATCTCACGCATGATCAACTCCGCATTGGCTTCCTCAATCAATCTTGATGTCTCAGCACGAGATGGTCCAGTGAATAACTTTGTAAATTGATCAATTCCACTCAATTCCATGTTTTGCACATTGTAAGAGCTAGGACGCTTCTTTCCTCGAGACCCTTTATCCGAGCCACTCTTCGATGTGGAAGCATCTGCAAAAAATAGATCATCCGAGTGCACTCGATTTCCAAATAATTGCAGACGAGATAGATGACTCAAGCCACGCAAAATTTGTCCCCAACTTTCATGCAAATAATCACCATCTGTAAGTGCCACATTGATCAATAATTTAATGGCATCAATGTGCTTGTACCGCATTTCCTTCACAGAGTCCAAGGTGGTAAACTTCACCAGGGCATTAACATATGTTTCTCGAGCCACAAACACATCTAACCGCGATGCCAGCCGAATAGACAGGCGAAATCCTTCCAAACAAAGGGCAATGAGATCGTAGTCATCAACCATTTCAATAATCTGACTGAAGACACTGATCATCGGTGCCCACGCAACTTCAAACATTGGTCGTGCATAGGCCTCATAGGACTGGTCGGCGTGTCGGAAAACAGTTTTATCATTCAATTTTGATTTGCTTCGTTGCTTGAACAGAGCTTCACTCGATCTCATCATCTCTTTGCGCTCATCATTGAAAGCATCTTTTCTTCGCTTGTCTTGACTCATGGAACCAAAAAATGATTCATCTTTTTTTGTTTTTCGATTTCTCTCATCTTGATTCAGAGATATGGGCGTGGCTTGAATGCGATCATAAATATCCATCAACATGTCATCTGGAAGTTCTCCATCCGAAGAAATTCCTTTATTTTGTTTAACAAATTGATCTTTAGTCATGCGCTTATCATCTTTAATTGCAGGATTATGTAAATTTGTTTGTAACATGATTGTCGAAAAAGCTAAAATAAATGCCATATCTGCTGATGCAAACACCGTTTTATTCGCGATATAATAACGCTCAGCAAATTTTTCCATCATGCGGTCAATCTTT
>JACKZZ010012712.1_pt1 | contig 12214 bp, 2 predicted proteins | sample 8027871 | NCBI WGS metagenome assembly JACKZZ01 (sample SAMN15724774, study PRJNA655200) | protist metagenome | isolation source: fluorescence activated cell sorting (FACS) single amplified genomes of... | place: USA: West Boothbay Harbor, Gulf of Maine | collected 2000-07-19
GCCAACCCACCTGTCGTCCAACCACTAAACTCACGCTAGAAATGGAAAATTTAGAGGCGGTTTGTCTTGCCGTGCAATGTAATACAATTGCTTTATTTGCGACGTGGAACTTTACCCGATTACCTGGCCATTTAACAAACATGGAGTCGGACGAAGATGTTTTTCTTCATAATAAATGCCATCCGGAACCATGGTACGGTATCACATGTGACAGTGGAAATTCGATTATTAAGTTAAACTTGAGTGGGTCGAGCTTGCGCGGACCTTTGGATTCGCGGATAGGCTATTTCACCCGACTTATGAATCTAGATTTAAGCTATAACAGCCTAACAGGGCCTATTCCTAGCACGATCGCAGCTATTGAAAATGGCACTCATAGGAATATGCGGTTCTTGGAGCACTTGGATCTAAGTAATAATGATTTTAGCGGAGCTGTTCCAGAAGATCTATGGCACTTAACGGCTCTGACGGTTTTAAAGTTAAACGATAATGCTTTGACACAAATGACTGTCATTGATTCATCACCGTTATATCCAGTAGGGTTAGGGTTATTAAAAGTTTTGGATATTAGCAGAAATAGGTTAGCAGGGCCATTTCCGTCTTTCATTAAGACGCTACCCAGCCTTACTAGCTTACAACTAGCAGGTAACCAGTTTAATGCTACTATACCTGAGTTAAACACTACTCAATTTTCGAGTCTGAAAATATTGGACCTTTCCGGGAATGATTTTACGGGCACAGTTCCAGCATTTCTGGAAGAATTGCCAGCTTTGACACAGCTATCATTAAATCGCACGGGCGTAACTGGTTTTTTTGAGTTCTGTACTCTGGTTGGTAAAACAAAGGTGGACATAAGTTACACGAGCTTGACTTGCTTTGGTAATTGTTGGAACAGCGAACACGTAGCTTATCCAAGTGATTCTGTGTACACCGATAGTGACTTTAAGCACGTAGATGAGACTGAATGTGCGCAACCGAGCGGGCAGCCAACTGGGAAACCAACTATGCAACCAACTGGGCAACCAACTGGGGAACCAACTGGGCAACCCACAGGGCAACCATCTAGCCGCCCTAGTGAAAATATAAAATGTCGTGCAGGTGGATACCTCGACCCATCGGAGAACATATGTATCCCCTGTCCCGCAGGTACGTTCAAAATATCCACCCTTTCAGAATTAGGTATTGACAGCTGCATTCCTTGCCCAGCAGGCTTATACACTGATGAAGGGTCCATTGCGTGCGTGCCATGTCCTGTAGGCACGTTTCAAGGCTCTGTCGGTGGCGGAATAACAGTACGCAGATGTATTCCTTGTCCTCAACAGTCTTTTGCTGATAGTGAAGGTACAATCGAGTGCACCTTGTGCCCCCCAGGCCGTATCACTGCAGCACCTGGTGCTTCAAACATAAATAATTGTGTTAGCCCAGAATTTAATTTTATTCAAGCGGCGGTGATGGTATTACTTATTATCCCATTAGTCTACGATTACTTGATCAGAGGTAGATTCCAGCGTGTTTCCTTCCTCAGAAAAAGCCGAGTTTCTTTTAGACTGGTGAAAGACTCTCGAAATATTACATCTTACATGCGCAATTTTAATTACAAAGTCGAGGCAGAACTGCTGACACCAACGGTTTACAGAAGGCTGAAAACCTGGCTATGGTTATTTGGGACAATAATTATAGTTTTAATTTCAGCTATGGTTGCTTACTTCACGGAAATGAGTGGAATCTTTTTCAAATCAATCATCTTGTTCAAGACATTAGATTTGAAATTTCCATTCACCGACAGGATTATTAGTAGTGTGAAGTATGCGGCACGCTATGTAGGCGCAGAATTTTTCGAAATTATACTGATTCCGTTGAAGAAGTTCTTCTCCTTTCTGGAAAATTTTAAAATCGATTTTTCGGCGATTAATGTCACATGTGCAGGAGCTACGGCACCTTTTGAGCTGTTTTTGAACATGTTGGTCATTGGCACTGTCTTGGTTCTCATCGAATCGGATTTCCAATTATACAAAACGGTGACTTATTCAGGCATGATGGACGAAAACGTAGACATGTTTGGAAAATATATCTATTGGAAGTGGTCGGTTCGTAACTACGGGAAAAAGCTGACAGTGTCTGCTCGTGGCGCGTTCACTTTTCTCGCTGATGTGGCAAGTTTGTCGTTCCGGAAACTCGCAATGGACATTGACATCTTTCAGAACATGTTGCAATATCTCATGAGTTTAGTAGTCATAACAAGGTTTATGGACAATTATGGCATACATGAAACATCAGCTGCGTGCAATAATGTGCAGGGGTGGGAAAATTTCGACGTGTATATTGCTTTCATTTCATCGCTGTTGTTTTACTTAATTTTTTTCCCCGCTTTGTACGAGGTTTCCAACATCATCATGCCTGGAGTTCCTCCGGGCATATCTACGGTGCAGTGGGACGCAAATGAAGAGGCCAAGGACTTCCGCAAGGGCGTTGGGCTGCATAGACTCCTCAAGTATTTTAGTTTTTTCGCGCCGGATTTGTGGTGGGCTAAGTTGGTGGCCAACCATTTAAACAGCCTGATCAAGAGGATCCCTTACGATGTGAACTACAGCGCGCCCTCTTTACATGACATGACTGCACTCGCCACTGAAAAGAATGATCGGGAGCGTGGCAAAATCTTAAAGAAGATCAGCCAGCGTGATGCGTTGTCGAAATCCGCGGGCGAAGATCTCGTCAACGATGAAGGAGAATACTTTTTGAATGATACCGCAATATTCAATCGCAGAAAGGGATTGCAAATTTTAGAAACGCCCGATGCTCCCGCATATCGCATCATAGCACACAACGATAAGGGCTATACTGTACTGTATACCTGCAATCGTGTCATTCACGATGTAGATGTCTATGTTGAACACAGTCAGTTTCCGTTCGGCTGCTACGCGCTTGTGCGCATTGAACGAAGTACTGGTCAAGTAGTTTTCACGGAAACTTATGACATAGCAACTGCAGGCAGACTCGCCTCCGGTCGCGATAGGGATCATTTTGTGACTGATCTCAACGCCACTTCCAGCGAATATGTCGTCGTCATCGTAGCCAATGGCGACCTCAGCGGTAATCGTGACAGCGATATGCTCTTGAACGCGATTTGTAGATGCGGCGGGTCGCATAAGTACTTCGGAGGAGAATTGGAGAACACTGCATATGTTCTTATTGGCTTGCCTGGCTCCAACGAGTCGGGCGGTCTGGAGATCTGTCAGAATCATGAGATCGTGGTAAACTTTAGACTGGCGGAGCGAGATGACGACGGCCAAGGCTGGGAGATCGATGAGGAAGAATCCAATGTGGCAGCTTTGATCTTGTCAGCCATGAAAGAACGTACTACCACAGAGAACATCCTTTGGAAAAGACAGAGGTTGCAACGCATGCCAGCTTATAACACACTATGCCAAAAGGAGTTCGATGAACTGATGGAAATGGTCGGTGCTCGAGTGCCCTGTTTTATTTTGATCACATTTGGAATAGGCAAGTTTTGCACCGCTTCCGGCAGAACAGCTCTGTATATCATTCTCTGGAAGATGTGGCACTTCGGATTAGTGACTTTAGGCATCTGGACAGATGTCATCGTGCGTATGTACGAGGTTCACGACAAGGTGCTGTCTTTCAGCTGCTTCTCCAAGGAGAAGACCCAGTGGAGCGCCTCGTGCAGCGTTGCCGACAGCGAAAGTATGCATATGGACCAAAGTTGCGAGACCAGTGCCGTCTCTAGCAAAAATGCTAACAGTAGCAGGATCTCGACCAAAATGCAAAGCGTGGCGGTCCGGCGAACTGTAGATCGCACAGGCATTGAACGAGTTTATGAATATACTGGAGGATCTACAAATAGTTTTGTAGAACTTGAAGATGAGTACGGGCAGACGTTATACGCATTGATCGCTTCGCGCGCTACTATTTGCCAAGTCTTGCCTTACTTATCCATCTTGTCTATATTTGCGACCAACCTGTCAAGTTGCCCCATCTTCGTGTACTCCGAGGAGCTAAGGATCCAACTGCAGCAAACTTTGGTGGCCAACCCGCGAGCTACCGCCAGACGCATGTTCCAGAAGCGCATAGACCTCCTCATGCGCATCAGACACCGCGAGAGCTCGGAGGAATCGCACTCTTTGCCGAATCCTATCACGAAGCTAGTCGATGGAGTAATGGTCGATGTGCCTGCGCGGCGTCGACTCGCAATAGAAGCACACAACAAATTTACTCGCGAACGCATGAGAACACTGTTATCACAACGTGAGCTTCAAGTGGAAGAGTGGAAAGTGATCTTTCTTGCCATAATCGAGTTCACGAATGACAGCCGCTACATCAGCTACGCAATAAACCTCTTCAAGTTCATGCTAACGGTACTGTTCTTGTACGTTCCCGCTAAGTATAACAATGACCTGGTTCTCGCCTCGGTGTGCGTGATAGTTCCATACAAGATGATTCTAAGCCTGTCGTGGGGGATGCGTTTCGGTCACGCCATGCACATCACTGATGCGGAGATGATAAACGAGTTCGGTCCCGCCATACGCTTCCTCAGGAAGTACCTTTTTTGCGGGTCCTGCGACCTTGAAGACAAGGACAAAGATTCGGACGATAACCTTGATCCAGCCACAAACAAGCACGGGAAAGACATTGAGATGCAGACGTTTAACAAGAGGAAGAGTGTGTCTGACACACAGGGCTTCGACCCAATGGCTCAAGAGAGGCCCATGGACCCGCAGACCGCTCCAGGGGATATGTTGCCGAGTGTCGCCCCACCGCTCTTGTGGTGGGCAAAGTTCACAAGTCTGTTTTCATCGACGCCAGCTGCGCCTGCAAAAGATACTGACGAGGATGCCCACACCACCACCACCATATCACCGCTCTCCAGCAAGGAAAATATCATGGCCAAGGCTTTGGGGCGGCCTCCGAGCCCGATAATGCTTAGTGAGGGATACGAAGGTGACGAAATACCCAGAGAAAGTGAAGACCGTTCTGTGGTAGCTGAGAAGAAGGCACGATGGTGGTCAGGCTGGTTCGGTTCCAAGAGTGCTGTGACTCCTACACTCTCATCGGACGCATCTGATGTGAGGCAGTCGCGCATCAGCACTGTCCTATGGGACTCGTACGAGGGCGACTCGATTGCTGAGCCAGAGGTTCTTTCACCCGTCAGGAATTTTGGGAGCAGTGTGAGTAGTGACATGATATCAAATCCACTGGTACCCGCCGACACCGAAGAATTCAGCAGAAAAATGACCACCCCCACTCGGATTATCAAGCCGACGAAAATGAAGCGACCAACTCTGGTCGACACTGCAACAGAGAAAAAACAGCGCACGGAAGAGGAGGACACGAAGGTACTATCCACTGCTGTGAAGGAAGGTAGGGACACTCTCGCTGCGGTGAGCGCATTTACGAAGCCAACTTTATATTCTGCTCCAAAAGCAGCCGGAGGCGAGACCCCCGAAGGCATTGCTGCCATCCCTAGCGCCCCAGAGATGTCTGAGACTGCAGAAGAAGTCACCACCGCGGTCAGAGTCGTGAAGCCCACCAGGAAAGCTTCTTTATTTGTCAAACTGGAAAAGGCCAAGGCGAAAGCGGATGCAGAGACTAGCCCTATCAGCATACACTCCCCTAGCATTGGTAGAAGAGCTCATGAACGCAGAGGCGAGGGCGACGAAAGCAGCGACGACGAGACTTCTGGGGTTGGTGACCGATCAAATATGACTGAGGAGATGTACGAGAAAATCACCAGGGCCAGAGAGCGCGCCAACGCCAAGACGGACTATGTGCCTCCCACTCAAGACAGTCCTTCTGTGGGCGCCAATAGTGAGCAACCCAAGTCCTGGTGGTCTAGCTTCAAGGAGAAGTCCACGGCCTTCGTGCGAGGAGCAGCAGGAGCAGCTCCTCGCACGAAGGCCGTGGACAAGCAAATCTTGATCGATCAGGAAACGGCCGCAAAGCTTGCACGCGCTCGCATAAGGGCTAGTGCCACAGGTGGCATGTCCGATCCAGTTCATGTGCAAATTAAAGATCGCCATATTGCAATGACAGACGAGGCCACATCTAAACTCGCCAAAGCGCGATTGAGAGCAGATGCGGCCGAAGCATCGAATGAAAGTAATAGAGCAGAGGTGCAGAAATCACCGGATGCCGCCCAAGACGTGCACTCCACTGCGATAGCACAGGTAGCAGCGGAGAAGGCGGAGCCCGACTATTATTTAGATATTTAGATATGCCACTGCGCTAGCAAAAGTAGCAGAGGAGAAGCAGAAGCTTGACGCCGCAGAGGCTGAATTTGTAGTGGCATTTGAAAAACGCCAAGCCCTTGAGGCCGCGAATGCTGCTGCCGCCTCTGCATATACCATACTGTAGATAGATGAAAAAATGCCCAATTTTTTTAACTCTAAAAATAATTTATTATTGGAACTAAACCGCGCTTTGAGAGAATAAATGGTTCGTAGCTTAGGTTAAAAAGAACTGAAATGGTTATCTAACAGCTTCGCCACGAGCTAGAACACTATGTGCGACATAAACCTTTCCTCCCACGACTTTCCACTGCTTCAGCATAGTACACGTAGCATTACCCTTTACTGGCTTCCCGAATTAAGTTAACGCATCGAAGGTACCTGTGCACCCGTACAGATTGGAAGTAGCGAAGTCGTGGCTGTGGATCCACGTATTCGCAGCAAACTTTGTGCCTTTAATGACCGGCTTGGCTTCGTGCAAGGTGCGTCCGTCGATGCTATCAGGCTTGTCGTCCAGTGTTGAAGGCCAGAGAAGTGCACTTCCCTTCTTCGGCGTGACCTTGAGGCCCAGCGTGGGGAACGCCGTCTCGCCGCCTTCCTCAACATCCGACAAGTACAGGAAGAAGGTCAAGATACGCGTGCCGCAGGAGAGACGTGTTTGTGCCTGTGAGGCATCGTGATGCACGTTATATTTCTGGCCGAGCTCATACCTCAGTACCTGGAAGGCCTCGAAATTGACCTTGGGCACCCACGTAATGTCAGATATCTTCTTCATAATATTTTGCACGTCAGGGTTTCTGTTGCATTCCTCGCGGCACCAGGCGTTGTTGGACGTGCGGCCTTGGGACAGAACTCTGCCCGTCTCTCCGAAAGCATTAGATGACCCCGTGTCCGTGGAGCGTTCCCAATTTCCGTTCACACTCGCGATCAACGCATCGACCTCTTTATCAGTCAAAAAGTTGTCAAAGGTCACAACCCACGGGTCCCGAGAGAGCACATTGATACCATACATGGAGCCATACGTCTTCTCAATGCTGGAGAACATGGCATTCATGTCCCCTGGTGCATAAACATGCTCATTTTTGATGCCCAGACGGTCTCTGTTACAGCGCACCTTGGGGTCCAGCAGCTCGCAAGCGGCACAGCTCTTCGGGCAGTTGACGATCATCCAGCCGGGGTTCTTAGTGCACTCTCCCGCGTCGGCGAATCCCACGCATCGCTCGTGTCTGTCTTCGCAGTCACCCTCCTGTACTTCGATGGGCTTTCCTTCTCTATTGGCCCCTTTGGGGACGAGGTCTTTTTCTTCTTTATTCACGCCCACATCGGCACTGGCCTGAGCCTGGACGACATTGGCAGCTGCTGCGACAGTGGCGTCGTGGGCCTTCTGGGCAATGTCAGACATGGTCTTGGGGGGTGTCAGCGCTGGGGCCCACTGCGCCAGCACGGGAATTCGAGACATGGTGTTGCTGATGAGGTCATTGACGGGGTTGAAGACGCCAGGGTACGATTTTCTGATGCCCAGGTTCACGGTCATGGCAATACATACGACAAGCAGTGCAGTGGCGAGGTACAAGCTCCCTTGGCCTATGGCGCCGAACGCAGCGGCCTTCCCCTTGGTCACCGCGGCAGCTTTGACCTTCTTCAAATCTTCAGCAGACTTCTTCATCTCGATCTCGATACTATATGGTTTAAGGGTAGAGCGAGCGGATGTTTGTGACACTGCGTAGGGTCGTCCTTCAGAGTCTCTTTTCCCACAAAGATGAGACGCCAAAAAAATTCAGAGGTGGGAACCTTGTCTAGACCCACGACCATTTTGTTGTAGTTAACCAATATTATTTTGTTGTTGCCATGTATATTTTGTTGTTTTTTGATGATTATTATTATTATTTTTGATGATTATATGTTGTTGATGTTGTTGATATATTCATACTTTTTCTCCATTCTTCCTTAATGGTAATATAAATATACTCGGTTATACAAAGATAAAAGTCATTATGTTCCCTCGCCTCCTTTCGTCCCTTCTCTTCTATTCCTCTTTGGCCTGCTCCAAGTTGCGCACGTAGATCCTTAGCACCCCATCGTAATCCGCTGTGGCCACCAGCAGCGAGGAGAAGTGCCCCTCGTCGCTGTACATGTACAAGGGCACCTCCATGTTGTTGGAGCCGCTGCTGCACACGCTGGTCCAGCTGCCGTGGCGGTGCATGCGGTCCCGGTCCCTCTCGCCTTTCTCGCCGTTGTCACTGCTGTCGCTGTGCTCCTTGTCCCTGTGGGCGGAGTCTGTGTCTCGGTTACCCGCACCGTCCGCACCCTCGTCTCCACTTCCGGAGCTACTGCCTCTTCCGCTACCGCCATTGGCCATGGTGGACATATACACGTCATCTGCGCTACTAAGTAGCGTCATGATAGCCGTGCCTGGAGCAAATGCTGCCACTGTCACTGGGGCTTTGCCCTGCTTGGAGGTGGCCGAGCTGCTCCACTTCGAGTAGACTGCATTTCTCTTCTTCAAATCGCGCTTGGCCGTGCACAGTGGGACCCCGAAGCAGCCAAAGTCAGCATCCCCACCTGCCATGCTCCAAATGACCACCCCTCCTTCCTCGGTGCCACTGATGATGAAATGATTATCGTCGCTCGCAGAAGCCTTTATCTGCAGGTCGGTGTTGACCCCCCCCTTGTACTTGCAGTATGTGGTCTTCTCAGTCCAGTCAACCAGCCGAACGCTGTTGTCATTCGTTGTCACCATGAGCATGTACGAGTCCTGCCCCTTCTGCGCTCCTGTGCCACCACCACCTCCTCCGTCGCCGGCACCCGACCCGCTGTAGCCGTACCCGCTGCCTGGGGAGGCCGCGCCACCGCCATATCCCTGTGCAGCCCTGTTTGCCATGTCCATCTCCAGCAGCGACTTGGTGGTCTTGATGAAGGTGAGGCCTGTAACTTTCGCACCGCCCGAGAACCTGCCTTTACGGTCACGTACCGTGAATTCGGTCGCATATTTCAGCTCATACTTGTCTTGCCGGGCAATGCAGTAGTAGGAAGTGATCTTCCCTCCGAAGAATCCGGCGGCCAGCTTGCTGCCATCGGGCGAAAACTTCACACATGTGATCTTTCCGGAGTCGGGCGCGCCGCCTGAGCGGGTCAAAATGAAGTCACTCACGGTGCTGCTGATCACATCCCACATGCGCACCTTGCCGTCAAAGCTACCGCTGATGAAGTATCTATCGTGAATGGGATGGAAGTCCACCGAGGTCACAATGTCGTTGTGAACGAAGTATTGTAACCTTTCATTTTGACTGACATGCCACAAGCACACGTTTTGATCTGACGAGGCGGTCAACAAAAAGTTACTTCTGCTCCACGCCATATCCAAAATTGGCTCTGTGTGGCCATTGCTGTAGATGCGGCACGGAACTGGGTAGATAATCACATTGGAGTCGACCACATCCACGCGCGGAGTGCCCGGGGGAAATTGCGCGTAGGATGTGGAGTTGCACCGGCTGTGGGATCTGAAGGGCGCGTGCGCGTCCCCGCCCACGCCGTCGCTTACACCTTCGGAGTAAATATCGCTGCCGCTCTCGCTGCTGGCATCGTCTGCTGAAAAAGCCCCTTCCTTCTCGTCTGCACCGCCACTGCCACTGCCACCGCCAACTTCTCCGGATGCAGTGGGGGAACATCCGTTGTCCGCTCCTCTGTCTCTGCGGTCGAAGCTGCTGCTGCGCAAGTGCACCTCTGCCCCTCCTGTAGCACCCTGCACGCGCTCCGCGTACTCTGTGCTGCTGGTACGCGTGCGGCCTCTGGTATACCCACCCCCACCCCTATCGCTATCTCTGTCACTGCTACTGCCGTGGGTACTGTGGAACGTGTAGTTCCCACTTGTGGGCCGACTGTTGGTACCTGTGGATTGGTGCGACGAGTACTGGCTGCTTGTGTCATCGTCCGGGAAAGGCAGGTACTGCTGTTGCCCTATAGTCCAGATGATTACTTGCGCGTCTTCGCCTCCAGTAGCTAGAAAATTGCCGTCGGGACTAAAGGACATGGAGTATATTGCTCCCACGTGTGCTTGCAGCACCTGCGCCAGCCTGGTTCTGTCCACAAACACCCCAGGTCCGACTCCTCGTTCCTCGCCTCGGGCAGCGGCCTTGGTGCCGCCACCGTTCAGCTTTACTCGCACGAACTCGCCCGCGGTGCTGTTCTTGGTGCTGACACGTGCTGCGGCACTGCTGCTACCGTGGCCCGCGCCCCTGGTGGCCGAGGCAGGCGTCTGGTTCTGAGCACTACGGAAGAAAATATCGAACATGACATTCCCTTCTAGCCCACCATTGCCGGCGCCGCTCGCCAACCCACCTAGGCTGGCAGTGGACTCAACGCTCTCAGTGCTGACTCTGCGAGATTGCTTCTGCCCCTGCCCCTGGGCTTGCAAGATGCTCATGCCCGCCTTGCCAGCACCAGCAGCACCGCCACCGTCTGCACTAACAATACCAGCAGAGGCTGCCTCTTTAGAACTACCGCCGCTGGTGCTGCTGACGACCCCGATGCCGTGCCTCATGCCTATTGCCCGCGAAGTGTCGATGCTCAGCTGCGCAGTAGGCTGCGCACTGCAGAACGCAGCGCCTGTCTCTGTTCCCGCTTTTGCTCCTGTTCCTTTTCTACTACTGCTACTATCAGCAGCTGCTGCAGTGTCTGTGGAAATACCCCCTTGTCCGTCGACTTGTGTCTTCGCGAGAACATTGCTGGCTGCAGCTGCAACCGCTGTCTCCGGCTTTGGCTCCTGCAGCGGCGGCAAAGGCGGCATCGCAGCGTGCATACTACCGCCAGTCTTGCCACTACCGCTGCCGTCGTTACTGCTGCTTCTGTTGGAGGTCTGGGCATTGGCAGCAGCGATTGCGGCTGTGGTCAGCGTGGGTTGTGTGCCTGCTGCAAGGGACTGAAAGCTGCTGCTGCTGCTGCTGTTTCTGCTTCTGCTACCTTTCGCACTGCCCGTTGTATTACCTGCAGCGCAACCATATGCGCTAGGTATGGATGCACGATCGTCCTCATCGTCTCCTTCTCCGTCGTTGTCCCCGTCCCCTTCCTTGGCTGAGGCATACGTGCCCTCTGGGCTCTCACTGCCACCGCTCGTCCTGGATGCAGAGCGGGCGTTTGTGAGGCCAGCTAAAGAAGACCAGCGCTCATAGGTGGGGGTAAGGTTGCCGGTCACATCCCTTGCGTCCACGAAAGGTGGAGGGCTTGCTCCGTCCCGTGCGTCCTCGAACTCATCTTCTCCAAGATCTGACGCCATCTAGGCACAATTTTAGTGCACTGAAAGCACACACACTGATAGTTGATCGCTATAGTGAACACCTATATAGGTTTGCAGAACTCAAGATGCACCTCAGCTCACTCCTGGCGCATTCCAAAATTTCTTTAAAATGTACTTCTCAAAGTCCACATAGTCCCCACCAAGATGGCGAGAAAAGTCAACACTTGGCCCAGTTAAGTTTAAGCATTTTGCATCATGTCTATCGCATTTTGGTCAGTTGAGTTGAAGAAGGGCAAGCCTGCAGAGGTGCAGCCACCGGAGGGATACGTCCTAAACCTGCAGAACGCTGCCGTCACAGGAGGCGAGGGTACGTGTGCGTGCTCTTCATGACATGTGCAAATATATTGCGAGTCGTCTTACAAGAAACATACTAACGTCTTCTCACATACGTTTTGTGTGCAACCTTCTGTCTTCTCTTACCCTCATCGCACCACGCACAGGCAAAGCAGCCCAGGTGTTCGCCACCACAGCCAACATCGAAGGAGATGAGATGAAGACCCTCATCACTACTCTACGCAGCGGCAAGACGGACCAGTGCCAGCTGTCCCTGGTCTTTGGCTTCGACGTACCTGTGCAGTTCTCCATGGGTGGAGACGAGAACAAGGCCTCCGTATTCCTTTCTGGCTACTTCCAGCCCGGTCCTGATGATGACGAGGACATGGGGGACGAGGACGAGTAT
>JACKZZ010015539.1_pt1 | contig 12207 bp, 7 predicted proteins | sample 8027871 | NCBI WGS metagenome assembly JACKZZ01 (sample SAMN15724774, study PRJNA655200) | protist metagenome | isolation source: fluorescence activated cell sorting (FACS) single amplified genomes of... | place: USA: West Boothbay Harbor, Gulf of Maine | collected 2000-07-19
CTGGGGGCTTGGGAACGAATTGCTGGGTAAGTAGTCCTTAATCAGGCTGAATCAGAGCTCAGAAATTTCATGAATCAATGACAAATTGCATATGAATCTAAGGAATGAGTCCTGATATTTCTTCTCAGGTACCACCGACGACGTTGTCGTCCGCACGGGGTCTACCGACACCGATGTCACCAACAACCGCTTAACCGCCCACACCACCACGACTAGGGCCAGGGACCTCAGTGAGAGTGACCGTGAGGGACTTTCCGAGTCCTCTCGTGCCCTGCTTAACGCTGACAACATGCCTGCTATTCAGGTGGCCGTTGCAGAGCAAAAGCTCGCCCTCAGCGTGGGTTTGTCGGACCGGGCGCTCCGTAGGTTGAAGAACTTCGAGTGGAATTGGCTTGACACTACCTACAGTCCGGCTCGCCCGAACAATATCTCCTTACCGGTGTCCGGCGTGAACCGTGCCGCGGATTCTGAGGCGAAGTGCGGCGCCTTTGTGCACATCCGTTCGCCGGTAAGTTTGTGGTCTTGGGAATTGATGTGTTTGTAATAACTAAGTATCGACTTTTGAATTTCTAGTTTGTGACTCTAAGAGTCCAGGTACTTAATATAGATGTATAATGAACGTTACATCGTTAAGTATAAGATTTTCCAGCAGCCAGCTGCAGAAGTGGCCTGCAGGACTAGATATTAAGTAATCAGAGTCAGAAATTACAATTCTAGTTCGTGGACTCAGTACAGCAGCTAGTAGCTACAGCAAAAAACTTCAACTGTAAGAATAAAGACAAGATTGCAGAAGAATGTAGTCAGGGTATCACAGTGAACTGTATTGTCAATGTTTTCCCCTCCAGGTTCCCCTTGCTGACGGCACTATGGGGGTTGGAGTTACTACGCTTGATGATAAGACAATTAGGCTGGACGGCGTTATCATCGATTTCTTAAGACGTAGTGGAGTTCCGGAATCTCTTTATGTATCCATGGAATACGACCGCTGGCACCCGACTAAGCGCGTTCTATCTGTGGATGAACATAGAGACATGAGATTAGATAGGAGGCATGGTCGTCGGCTTTCTGATGATCAGGTTTTTACAGGTTTCTTCGAATATTTAGATGATAGTGATGTAACGAATTCTCAATGGTCTGGGTGTACAGCGCTAGGTACAGCGGGATCTCCAGGGAGCTGGCTTGAAACTAGTCAAAGTGTGAAAAGGGCGCAGTGAGTTAACATTTTTTAGTGCGAACTTGCGCAGTTGTATGATTCAAGAACATTTAATAATGTTAATGTGAGAACTCGAACATAAACTGATCCTAAGACAAGCAAGAGACTCAGAGCTCAGATAGACTGAGACAATAAGCTGATGAACAGCGAAGACAAGCTGATAACCAATGTCAAAGGATACGTGAACGTATCAAGATATTTCGATACGATAACCAAAAGAACCTAAACTGTGAAATCAAGAAGGACACAATACATACAACAATATCACCAGCCTCATGTGGGGTCATAGTACAAATCATTTACCAAACGTCATATACATCGTGATAAGATAATCATGAAACAGGACAACGACACGAACTCGACAAGGGGAATGACATAATCAAATGTATATATTCTCATAATGTGATTTCAAGAAGCTGTTACTTCAAATTTGAACTTTTTTCTGCATTTTCTAGCTCATAGTTTTAACTTTTGAGTGTTAATACTACCTTACCCAACCTTACGCTCATCTCTCTATCTAATTTTTGCCTAGGCTAATAACAAATGCTACTCAAGATAGTGGAGGGAAGAGCCATTCCCGGACTCGAGCAGAGCTGGCTCTTAAAAACTCAAAGTGAGAGTTACACGACTGGTAACTCTACTTAAACTCCACAGTTACTTCTGAAGTAACTTCTCCCACTAGTAGCACAACTAGTGTTCGAATCATCAGTCCACTAACGGACATGGCCACAAAAAGACAGACCAAGGTCTAACGCAATTATCGTCTCAGCTGCGCAATCTCACATGATTTCATGTAAAGTGTCGTAGAACTGAAGACACAGGTGTCCAATCTTGAAATAGTCCACATTTTTCTTTTTTGTCTTAGGGCAACAGAGGTTACGCCTGTGGTGTTTGGGCTTATTACAGGTTGGCTGTGCTCTTCAATACTCTTGTGTAATACACACCGACACATGTTAAGTCTTGTAGACTAGACGCCTACCATCTCAAAACACGACTCACTCAGAAAAATAAAGGGTGGGATTGGGAAGGTTTGCGAACAAGTCGCAAAATCGAGATCTACTGACTTAGCACAAACTGATAGCTTTATGAGCTTCTCGAGCGCTGTGAGAAAAGCAAAAAAAAAATTTGAAGAGATTAGGCTAGCTTCATCGTATTAATCGACTTAGAGCTCCCGCCGTGCTCCGAACTCTACCTATTAACAATAAAATCAAAACGTTTGATTATTTAAGACTGTATCATTGTGCAGTCTGGGTACGTAGATTTAACTATGTAGTTTGAATTGAGCTGATACTAAGAGCGATAACTGTGGATTATATCTTTCACTCTGAGTTTCTCGCTCCAGATCCGTCACACGTGTTGAGACTCCTTGCGGCAATGTACAAACTGGTGCTGGAAGTGGTGGGACCGGGTCACAAAGTAATTGCCTTTCACACCTGGAGATTCCTGGTGTGGTTTACAAGCCCGGTACAATGTATGCTTTAGATACAGATACAGCATCAACAACAAACCAAGGAACTCGCGTAAAACAAATCTCACGTCTGGAAACTGAATACAGCTGGGACAATGGTGCGTTTGTGAAATTGATCGATATGCCTAATCACCCTTTACAAAAGCTGGTTATGGTAAGAGACGCTTATTCACAATATGTTACTGTACTTCAGGTTTTTAACAATCAGGCATATTATTGTAGAAAACTTCCATTGAGACAAATTGTACAGAATTCTGCTGGTGGTTTCGAGAATACTGGAAGTACAAGTCCTACTCAAGATCATTTTGAAGAGGGAATAGATTCCATTGGTGAGATTCTAGAACAAGATATGGCACAAAACAAAACCGATATGTTTTTTTCAGGATCAGAACGTATTATCGACCCAGATATTGATCCAGACGTTTCTTTCAAGATTAACAAGTTCAAGATTATGTCTTCTGATACCAACTCTAAGTTAAACTACTTTGGTGGAATTAATTATTATGAGAGGGTTTTAGATGAAACGACTGGTGATACTGTCCCATACAGATTTTATGTCAAATCACTTAGTGGTGTGGTGGAAACTTCAACTTGGTTAAGCTATAACACAACTTTTACCAGCGACGAGTGGAAAAATATAAGGAAAACGTTTCCCGGTGGAAGTTCATCTCACCCATTAGGTGCAGTGCAAGCGGGGAAAACTGCTGGTGAATGGGTTAGAATCAATGGTGGAGCTGGAGGACCGTCTTCTGAGCCTATTGGACTTGCCTACAACGGAAAGAGTGGTAAAGTGATCACTGCAGGTGTAGTCGCAAACGATGGACTTGATAACCAGAGTACTACAACATCCCCAAAGGTTCAGCTTGATGCAGATGTGATTTCTTGGGGGGACGTTGTAGATGGTTTTGCCGGAACTAACGAGAGAGAGAATAGCAGAATTCCAGTTCGGATGACTTTGGGTCACGGTGTTATCGACGGGAAACATGAAGACTCCAAGGGCAAACATCCCTCGGGAGATTTGATAAAGGATACTGTATATTGGATTGGTCGTAGCAATTCTTTACCCAAAGGAAGTGCGGGCTGGAAGAGATTGAAATTTTATTCATCCGCAATGAATTCTACTGCTATTGGTGGGGATGCTGATACCGCTTTTCAGGACGTCCAGTATAAGATGATGCCAGCTGTTAGTGATGAGAGGTGGACGACTGCTGGTGCGAATGGTGTTCCAGTTCAAGTTGTTGATCCGGATGAAAATATAAAAAGACAATCCGGGCACTCGAAATGGGGAGATGTTGTTGTGGGAGGCCGATATTACGCAGTCAAAGATATGAGTAAGTACTTACCAAAGATTGTGTAGTCTTCACAATGTTACTAAAATTAGTAAAATTCAGAAGATCTGAATATTTAATTTGTGAAGTGAGAAAATTTGACAATGAATTGATGATGTTGGGTCTCGGTTTGCGCTGAGTGGCAGCACTAGCTATGTACTTTGTATTCCTACGAGAATCATAATGAGTAAAGATCATAGGTATAATAATATTTGTCAAACCAAGAGATAGTGTCATTGAATTTATAGGTAAGCTTCTTAATTTCGCATTATCCTGTCTGATATACTGGGAATATTTTGCTCAAGATCTGAACCGGTTTGGATCATGATTTTCATGCGTCTGACTCTTACTCCAAACGTTAGGCTCCTCGTTGACAGAAGCTATCTATAGAAACGAACGACTATTTGTAGCTGAGTCATTTGCCGTCAGAGCCATAGCAGTGATTATCTAGAGATCTACCTTGAGAGAGTGACAGTCGATGTGACAGAAGCCTCAGGACCAGGTGTAGAAGAAAATTACTATAAATCTAGCTAAGTAGTACTTGTGGGGACCGTGCGAGTTTATCAATAGCCTCTGGCGAGGGCCAAGACAGTACAGCTGGAGTGTTAGACAATTGTTGTGTCGTGCACAGTAGATCTGTCAGCCTCTCCTTTCAGGAGACTTTCATGTGTAAAAAAATCAACGTTCAACTTGCCAGTGCTTCTCAATTAAAGTACGTAGTTAGGATTAAGTGCAGCTGCTTTAAACTTAACTGTAAGGCCTAAGCTGTCTTATTGTGAAAAGACCATACAGACTCAGTGACAGTCATTCATGACTAAATTAATACTTACTTACTATTCTCAGGCTCTGGTAATTTTTCATTTTTTACGGCGGATAATGAGAACGATGACACTTTAAACTCTGTTCTGGTAAAGGGCTTACCTGTCAATGGTGCAAGCAACGTAGATGGGAATTCTATCGAGAACAAGCTAGCCTACATTCACTCTAATGTCAATGGCGCAAAAGCATTTATTAGTACGGGATTAGTTATTGGAGAACACTTGGAACTCGAAGATCCTTGTAATGTAAATGACAATCTTCTGATATTGAACGGCATGGATGGGAAACCTACTACTGATATGGTAAACGAATTTAACACGAAGTTCCCTGTAAATCCCTTTCGTGATGGTACTGGATCAAAACCACCCAGGGGAGGTATGAAAAGTAATACCTTTGTATTCAGAGGTATAAAGAAAATTTTAGATGATGATAATAAGTTGGTGAATAATGGGACAGAACAAATTTGGAATAGGCCGCTTCCTATGATTGGGAATTACGAGAATCCTCATGGCTCTGAAGATTACGAAAATGATGCTTATGTACAATTTTATCTTATGATCCTTGCATCCCAGTACGACAGTACAGATACAGATATTATTGAACAAAAAATCACAGGAGATTTTGGAACTTATTGGGGAACTATATATGGGCAACGTGACCATACGGATCGTACTATGTTGTTTAATGGTAAAAGGAGGTCAATGAAAGAAAATCCATTAAATATGATTATGTCTAGCTCTGATAAGTTATCTGATGATGATAATACGCGAATACAGTTTTATCGATCCAAAGATGATGACATTTTATCTGAATTTTCTTCTTCGGATGGGCATTCCGCGAATCACCGTCAACTGAATGCGGGAATATCACAATTCAAAGTATGTAATAAGAAAATGAATGCGTGGACAAGCCTAATCTCTAAATGGTTAGGAGGATTAGGTGTAAATGCCATGTTAACAACTATTGCTCAAAAGTTGGTGGGTGAGCTCCCTTGTTTTTCTATGGAAGAATGTGCATACTTCGATACAACTAGTGGCACAGCCGTCTTACAAGAAGCTGGACTTCGGTTTCAGGTTGCAACCAATCTTATTCCTGGTGTAGAGGGATTTCCTTGCTTAACTGGCGATTGGAGGTGCTCAGTAGAGGGGCTTATCGAAGGTCTCCAGGCGGAAAACTATGTACTTTTAGATGAAACATCATGGTCTGGACAGGTGACATTTGGATTGATAAATGATTTTTATAAAATAAAATCTGAAACATTTAATTGTGAAATTGGGTTTGAATTAAAAGGGGCCTTGGCTCTTGGTTATCAACACAGATGGCACAAACTATATGGTGGTTTATATATCGGTGTCAGTGCTGTAGTGAAATTCTGTGCCTTTGGACTTTGCAAAACAGAAAACGTTGGAGAAGACCAAACAACCGCTACAAGTACTGTTACACCTGCATTAATAGCTGACATAAATGAGGTCAAACCACCTACTCCTGGTGGAGCTATGGGATTCTTCGTAAAGGGTGTGTTTATGTATTGTAAGTATCTTCGTCTTTGGATTTTAAATTTTGACTCTCAGGTATAAATTGCTGTAGCTTTTGCAACCTGCTTGCTGTGAAACTGTGCGGTTGGGAAGACTAACTAGAACTTACCAGTGCGAGAGGCAGAATCGCATGTTTAGAAGTTACACTGCAAGTACATTTACTCATTAGATTTTTATTGTGTAATTGTATTGCCCCCGTGCAACTTTTTTTCTTTTGAGTGACTATGATGATGATAAATTACAGATAGCTCACAGACTTTTAATATGCGCCAAGGCTGGAATACAGTCAATCTGATTGCAATAATATTAATAAGTAAGAATAATGGCTCACAGGGGTAGAGAATAGGATAGTCTAGAACAGTGCGCTATTGAAAACATTCTAGAGAACGGCTTAGAGGCGCAGCGCACCAAAAGAATTTATAGAGAATTTTAAATTTTAGAGAACATTCTAGAGAGCAGTTACCCTTGTGAAAACAGCTAGAGCGCAGTCTAGAGAGCATTTCAGAGAACACATAGAGAACACCCTAGAGATTAGTCTAGAGAGCATTCTAGAGCACATCTAGAGTGCAAATAGAGCACACCTAGAGAGCAGCAGAAACAAATTAAAAATGTGCAAGTATAATTATCAAAACCAATATTACTATTGATAATAACTTAGATTGATCTAGAGCCGTTAGCATTTCATATTTTATGTATCGGCCATAAGTGCCGACTCCGAATGAATCTAACTTGAAACTACGGATCAGGTGTTGATCACCACTTAAAACAATGGCTAAGTAACTGGACAAGCACCAGTTACATTATTAATGACAACCTCTATCACATTATTAGTCTAGCTGCCTGTCAGACTTGACGATACCGTTACGGTTAACTGTTAAATAATTGTAATATTTTGCTTTTGGATGTAATTTCAAGCTCGTCTGAGTCTGCCAGTTCATCAATTTAAGTTTTCATACCCATGATTTATTTCCCAGCGCCATCGAGTAGCATACCTACTGAAGAAGATGAGGATGTCTCTATACAGATTGAAGTTCTCGGGATGTAAGTTGGAGTAATGATTATTATGTCACAGTCACTGATATAAATTCTGAATCTTGATAGGTCATTTACAGTATTATGTTCTTCATCTAAGTCTTATCTTAAACTTTGAAGGAGCTGACTTCACGATATAATAGTCTTAGAGATTTAACGGTTACAAAAACCTACTTTAAACAAAAGGCTGCTGAGCAATCCCGCTACCCGCTTTTCGCTTGTGCTAATGTTATAGGGATTGAATCTCGGTACTTAGTAAGAAGTCTACGATTACCATTTTCATGAGATTGAATAACTCTTTTAAGTTTTGGGCATGATGATCATGTATAGCACTGGTTCAATTTAATACAGAGCCCTTTAACCTTAGGTGTCAGACTCAAAGAAAAAACATTGACACTTGATCATTGATATCATCGATGATCGATTCTTGCTGCAGTTTCAGTTAGACTCGAACCTAAGACCAGTAATAGTATATTTGATGAGAAACATGCTCATTGCCCCGTATTTTCAGGAAGAATGTGGAAAAATGTCACAATTCGGTAAATAGCGCTAAAGAAAGTAGTCTTGGGACAATGATAGGAACTATCACTGTAATGTGAGTGAATAAATATATTACATATATACTTTAACTTTAAGCCTGAGCCTTGCGTAACGACGCCTGATCCTTAATGGATCATCATCAATCCAAGCTAATATACCTCAGTGCTTTTCTCAAATTGGAATGGGGGCCAATAAGATTCAAAGCTATTGTTGGTGCAAAGTATACCTGGAATGCCGCTGAATCTCATAAAATAACTTGGATTCGTCCAAAAGCTGAATTGTGTGGATTTATTTCCTGGCCTAAGTTCTGGCGTCGTCTTGATGGTGAGTTAAGTTGACTGAGTTAGTTATTGGTTAATCACAAACTCATATCAGGTAATGTTAGTGATCTGAATCTAAACTATAATATTACGCCGTCGGCGTCGTCAGACTCGATTCATTTTCTCGGAGTTTTTCTGGTAGGTATTATTTAAAGATAGTAGCTTAGGCTACTCAGAGTCACTCATAGATATAATGTTAGGTTAGCCATCAGTGCTTGTATACTATCTTCTGCTGTGAACTACTGTCAGTTACAGCAAGCTAAAGTGTACTATCACTGTGGGATCTAGACGGAATCTGATTCTGATAACTAGCTAGTAGTAGGCAGCGGCTAGATTGGTTTTAGAGCACCACTTGGGGTAAGCAAAGCCTACATCAGATGAAATTGGAGAGAAAAATTCTTGACTCCGACTCATGAGAGTGCGAGATAATGATAAACGCTAAGCAAATGCGATATGGATAATCGGGCTCAGCCCAGTGGACAAAAGATTCATCTCTTTCACGCTGACCCCTAAACACTTCTTCTCAAGCTATTAGGTATAGAGTGGCCCGGTCTGGAGACTTGACTCTGGGGAGCCTGAGGAGTGGAAGTTGGGATTGATCAAAACTCAGTGTCACTAACAAAATCAGACAGCACTGGGAGTCGGACAGATCCTAGTGCTGAACTTTTAAAATTAAGGGTTGATTGAAATTTTGTTGATAGCTAAGTGATTGATTAAAGTCAGAAATTCGTCAATTTAAGTAATCCTAGACTTACTGATATTTCACACCAAAAAAATGAATATAATTATCCTTTCAGAATCGAGTCGACAATTTAGTAAGTTCATTGGTGGGCATATGGAAGAAGAGAGGATCCGAAAACATTTGCGTGAACGCCAGCTTCAATCCCAACAGCTTTCTGGTAATGGTCTATATAATTCGGATTCTGCATCCATAACGATGACACCCACGTCTTGGACTCTAGAATCGAGGGGTTTTGTTGTTGTTAGTACAAGCTCAAATCTTGGCAGGAAGCTTCTACAGACTAGACGACGCCGATTACAAGCAGAGTTGTCAAATACGAATTCTGATATTAGCGGTTTTATCGGTGAAGAAGAAGATCTTTTGATATTCACGAAATCACAACTGCGAAGGACAGGTCTCTTCACATCCTCGGGAATTTCACAAAGCGGGCCAATATCCAAACGTGACCAAAATAACGTAAGAAGAAGGTTATCGTTGAGCGATGACGAAATGGTATCAGCTGACAAATCCAATGTCGACGTTCATGACATGCGGACGCTTTTGACATATCTAGATGATCCTCTCGATCATAGGGGATTTGAGTATGGTCGAGGCTCATCAAGACGTAAGTTATCACTAAATATGTTTGTGTTCTTACTTTAAAATTACCACTAGTAACCATGCGTTGTTATGAATATATTTTATTTGAGTGTATTTCATATAATAATACGGATGGCGCTTCCAAGACTTCATCTGAACTGTCATATCACATGGTCATCCTGTCGACACTTTGTAGATCACCTCACTGTACTGGTGGAAAGGGTGTACATCAGGTCCAGAGTAGATCCAGAATTGAATTCAAATTAAATACTTATTTAGAAAAAAATAAAGGGTAGTCGGACGGGTTTAGGGTAGTTAGACGGGCTAAGGGTATTCAGACGGGTTTAGGGTACAGACTATTTAGTCTGTGTTTATGGGTTTTTGTAAATTGTTTACTTTATAAAAAAATCTAATTTAATTTTAAATTTAGTTTAATTCTGGACCTGGCTCTGGACTTGAAGTCTGGAGCTAAAGTACACCGAGCGTGTCTATTGTTCCAGCAGCACCTAACGATTATCGCGTCCATTAAAGTATGTTTAGGGTCTCTACTAGATCATTAGGATAAGTCAAAATAGCTACCACCAAGAGATGAATGTGGATACTGCTATGAAGTGCTTTCTCTATCAAGTCTAGAACCATTATTATAGATTAATGTAAATTGTCTAGCTCGTGTCACTAATGATGATATAATTGTTGCATATAGTCAGCTTTCATAATACCCTAGTATGTGACTGAAATGTGATATCTCCCAGGACGGCATCTAGCAGAATATGCAGAGGGTATAAGTTTGGCCGGGCTCGATGCATGTGGCTCTGTGGGAGGACGTTAAAGAGCTAGGTACGAATATTAATAGAGGACTCGAGACGTCAGGGATTATAATTGTATTACTATGTAGGTACTGAAAAACATTTGTTACGAAGGGTCACATATTTGAAATGTGTCATCCATGATTCACCAATTAACTCCTTTCACAAGTCTAATATGAAAATAGCACTTGGAGTTAGCTATGAATTATCAAAGTCAATCATTTATGTCATAACTTTAACAGGTTATTTTTTTCAATTGTTTTAGTTCGTTTCTATAATGAAGATGGTCACACCATCAGTGAAAACATTCAGATCAGCGACAATGAATCGCTACATATCATCATCAAGTCTAAATTTAAATCATAGTTTTCGAAATGAGTATCATTATATTATATGTCAGTTCATCATAGGTGGAAAAAAAAACGAAATTTCTTCGACGTGAAAAGAGATACAAGTAAAGGTCAACAACACGAAAGTAATCTCAATTATTGCACTACTCAAACAGTAAACTAAAATACTTTAAGTTTGTCGGAACCAATCATTTATTAGGTTAAGGTCATTCTGATCTAAGCTAAAGTTTTGGCTTTTCGTGAATCGTTCTCTTAATCAAACAGTCATAATGTTATTTTACCATCTGTATGAAGTTTTTTATTAGGTACAGTAGGTACTCGGTTTGACCACAATACATTTGATCTGAAGTAATTAGCAAGTTTGCTCGACTACGATTTCCAAGTGTAATTGACATCATGCAAGTCTGCATATCCATTAATCACACGTTCTTCATTGGAAAAGACTGTAGTTGAACTTACCGCAGTATCAAATAAATTTATATCTCAGTAGTGTCAGATTGGATATTCGAAACAAGTTTGTTTTCAAATACCCGGTCCGGGTTGACATTGACACTCTATTAGCAGAAACCCTTGAAGTTGATTAAAAAGAAAACCCAAACAAAAATTGAGTTCTTACTCAAGTACATCGTAGGTGTTGAACTTGGTGATACTGCTAAGTATAACACCAGTCCCAAGCCTTCAGTGACTGAGAGTCTCGAGTCTTCTCTCCAACTCAGACTGGGTCACGGTGCTATCATGTGGAACGATCACCTCAGGCGCCCAATCTGAAGATTCGGAAGACAGTAATCAATTCATGGTCAACTTAGTCTTCAGCTTTCAAGTTTCATCTGCCCGAACGAGCATTATCATTGATTGAGTAACCGTTGGGCTGTAACTGTAACATGTCTCAGACTATCAGACTCATTGTCACTGAAAGTGTAAAATTATACTCTGAGTCTCAAATTACAAGCCAGATTCACCCTGAGAGACTGAAATCTAAATGATATTGATAATGATTCGAACGACGCTCGTGCAGCTCGGTGCTCGTTTGTTGCACTCAAAGTTAAACATCGCCCAAAATAGTAAATACATTCAAACTGTTACTTCCAGCCATCTGACAGAATTCCAAAGAATTTAAATGTCAAATGATAATCACATCCAAACAACGTCGTCGTTCCAAGAGAGACTATTTGCTGCTTAAATCTACTGTGTGGAAATTAGATACATAAGCCTAAGATAGATAAGTACTTACTTCGACCCAATTTATATGTACTCTCTGAGTCATAATTTCCACTTCAATCTCAATATCTTGCTCCACCACCCGGACGGTGATTCGGACCTCTTCTTGTTGACTCCCGTTAACAACCTAACAACCGCCAATTTGCTAATACTGTTGGAGTTTTAAATTTGATTCCACAATTACTGTTACAGATTCGTCAGTTCGCTGTCTGATTCTTGACTATTGCTTACGGGTTTAATTGATTCAGTAGTCTCCG
>JACKZZ010006672.1_pt1 | contig 12205 bp, 10 predicted proteins | sample 8027871 | NCBI WGS metagenome assembly JACKZZ01 (sample SAMN15724774, study PRJNA655200) | protist metagenome | isolation source: fluorescence activated cell sorting (FACS) single amplified genomes of... | place: USA: West Boothbay Harbor, Gulf of Maine | collected 2000-07-19
GGTGACCCTCAGGTAGAGCAAGCTGACCTTCCGGTAGAGCAAAGCAGAACTGCGGGGAACGCCAGCCGTAGCGTATCCCACACTCCCGCGAATGATAGATTAATCAATCAATGCACTGGGCGTGCGAGTAGCCGCAGCAGGGTCTGCGATAAAATCTAACGCACGTTATTTTCCCAAATCGTGCTTAGGTCGAACATTTGTTCAAGTTCCACACGTCTTCGAACACCTCCATGTATTCGCTCCACATTGCACCGTCGACGTTCCCGCGAACTTCTTGAAAATCCTTATGCGATTCCGCCGCCTTGGTTGCGTTGGCGCTTCCCGTAATCAACGTATTGTCGATCATATAGGTCGTGTGGTGCATCAGGACATCTCTATTCTGCCCTGCAAACACACGAACTGCGTTGCTTTTTCAATGTCGTCCGGAGCAGAAAGCCCATATTCCCTGGATAGTATCACCCGTAGTCTCACCCATAGCTTTCCCAGCAGCGCCTGCCAATTCGTCAATCTCACTGAAAAAATGGCACATAGATCTATGGAGCCATTTTGAGTAAGTAATATGCTAGCTCGGTACAAATGCGTGTGCCGCCACTCGATATTCGCTCCCGTCGACGTTTACTCCGCTCGGGTTCGAGTTTCGCACAACTATGATCGAGACGTATGCTAGCGACAATCATATTTTACTGTGTACGATCCATTTGTCAACGACCTGCATGATAGATAGGTTCGGAAATCCTTCCCTGCTATGGGGGGTCAGGAAAGCTCTCTCTTTTCCAGGCCGGGAAAATTTAAGCAACTCATGAGCCACTTACCATACCCTGTTTGCAGATATCATGCTCAAGAATGAAGTCGAGAACAATTTGTAAAAATGCAAACAGAATTTGTTATGGTTTCTTCGAAGGTACAACCACAATTGCAAATGATCCGGGAGCAGTAGCCGTCGATAAGACGATACTAGGTCGGCAGCCAACTAAAAACACACCAGCAATTGAATTCTACTATGTAGGACGAATCTTCATACACACCAAAAATTATAATTAGTAGACGAATCAGAATCAGAAATTTCAGAGTACCAGAATAAACCAAAAAATCAAACAGCTGATGATTAAACCGATATTAAAACAAAAAAAAGCAAATAATTAAACAGATACGAGAGTGCGAACACAATCTTACGTGAAAACATCGGAGAGTTGGAAACGTGCAAGAGAGAACATGAACGGGTGATCAAGAAGCAGCAAGCGCGGTTGGAGGAGCTGGAGGCAGCGGTGGCGAGGCAGGAAGAAGCCCATCGAGAACAAAGCGAACGGCTTGTCAGCATGCACGATGAAATTACGAAGGTGTTTAATTGATTTAGGTTAGAATTCATACTAAATCATGTCGTGATTTCATAACCTGATAATCATGGACATGTTGTTAGTTTAATGATATATATTATCACACGACCTGGCTATTATTTGATACTTGTTACAGATTGATTATCAATACTATCATGAGATTGAGACGGCATGGAGCTGACATCAATTGCTTGATAAACTTTTTCACATAAATACTTATTCGTATGCCGTATTCGTAAATTCCATAGATTAAATCATGAAACAAGGTGAACGAGTTGAAGGCTCAGTTGCGGGAGGCTGAGAAAACGGCGAAGCGTGCTACCTACCAGTATGAGGAGTTGAAGCAGCAGGCGAAGAGTGGGTTGGAGGAGCTGGAACTGATGCGGCCCGTTTTGAAGAAAAGTGAGGAGGACTTGAAGGCGATGAAGGAGAAAATGGGGGAGATCAACCGTAAGTGTCAAGAACTATCCATCGATTTGAAAGCAAGTCAAAAAGAGACGAAAAAAATCAGAGAGGAAAAGATCAAGGTAGATGCCGCGCTGGCAAGAACGAAAGAGAAGCTGGTATAAATTGATACATATTATAAGTTCATTGGCTGGTGAGCAGGTGAATATCTTTATGTTTATACTGATGTATTAGGAATATGTTGCTTGTTCGAATCAGACAGCTAGACAGTTTTTCGCGAACTACAAAAAAAAAAATGATTCGAAGCTGATATCCTAAACGTCTGACATCCTATTCCTAAATTTTATAAGAATAGGATTTCATGTTCATGTTTTCTCCCTGATCACAGATCGATCTCCGTATGAAGAAGCTCCGTTCTTTGCTCCACGGTTGGGCGAATGAGGAGGGTTATGCGAAGTTGATCCTCCAGGAGTGGTGGAACGCTGTCCCGGAAATAGCCGAGGACAACCGCATCTGGCGGCTAGAACTCGCTCACGAAGAATTATCCAAAAACCATGCTCTCCTCCAAGACGCCCACTCCCAACTGCAAAGCGAGCACCAGACTCTCTCCACAGAGCATACCGCTCTCACCGAACGACACACGAGGCTAGAAACTAACTACGAAAGTGTGAGACACGAGTACCTGGAGCAGAACTCCATGTACAGAGTGGAGGTGGAAACAAGACTGAACCTGAAGAGCGAGGAGTGCGAGAAGCTGAACTCGGATGTGCAGTTTCTGGAGCGGAAGTTGGAGAAAAAAGAGGATAAGATCGCGGATATCAAGGTCATGGTGGGCGAAAAGCAATTGAAGATCCGAGAATTGGAACGAAAAATGGAAGAAATGCGAAAAGAAAACGAACACCTCTGGGAACATCAAGGGGTGGGAATTATTTCTTTTAGTTCAAGTTTTGGTTGATGTGCAGAGATGAAATTGATTTATTTAATGCTGGACAGTGAGTTTAGAAGCTGATGTGCCAAACTCCGGTGAATCAAGTAGAAAATTCTGTCGGAATTCATCACATCGTTGGCTATATCAATGACATTTCGACTGACTGACACTGTTTTTATTTATTGATGGCGAGACTGCCTTGCTATTCTTCGTTTACTTCAGTATATACTATTACTAATTCAATAATGCTACATTATTTGAAAATCTTGTAAAAATCTCCTACCGTCTTCAGGTTATGGTATGTGACAATCACTTGTGGAAAAATCTTGTAGAAATCTCTCACCGTCTTCAGGTTATGGTATGTGACAATCACTTGTGGAAAAATCTTGTAAAAATCTCCCACCGTCTGCAGGTTATGGTATGTGACAATCACTTGTGGAAGCCAAAGATTCCGAAAAATAACGTTGGCTTACCCGACGCATACGTGGTATCGCGTCCTTAGAAGATTTTCTGCGAAAGAAAAAAAAAGCGAAGCGCGAGTGTACCTACTTCTAGTACTGTGCAAGCAGTACTGCGCTCGCAGCTGTTGGAACAGAAGATGAAGATGGACGGTTATGTCGCGAGAGCAAGTTGTAAATGATGGGCAGTCCCGCGTTCTCGTGATACCCAAAAATAACGGACCCAAAATTGACTTGAACTACGAGTCAAACTGTTCTCGCGGAATGCTGGGACCGTCGCAGGGACCCTCGCAGGGACTCCCGAATAATTTGTCAAAAGTAGATAGAATTTGGTATAATTTGTTCGTACTATATAATTTGATTGGAAAGTATTTGTTAATATGTAGCTTAGATCTGTTGGAAATATCTTGAGAGGCCATCTGAAATTGAATGATTGATGATGTAGAAAATGGAAATGAGGAAATTTTGTTCGCCATTTTTCTCTTTCTGGTGTAAGTATATGAAATAGATGAATAGATGAATGTATACTTAAATCTAGAAGATTCAGATTCTCTGTTCCCCATGTTAATGATAATACGTTACGAAGGTGAAGGTATGAGGATGGTATGATGGTACAATTTGGCTTTGAAAAAATTTTGATTGGACGCATTGTTGAGCGTCTGGACTCGCAGGGCTGGGAAAATTATACCTATACTTAATCTGAAATTAAAATAAAGACTTGCTTCCGACCTATGAAATATGACATAATCTATTTGAGTATTAGAGGCTAATATGAGTATGTACTTAATCAATGCGTGCAATTGATCCTCAGTGAGAAGATCAAGTGCTGTTGTGATTTGAATCAGTGTTGCTGTGGTTTGAATCAGTGTTGCCGTGTTTTGAATCAGTGTTGTTGTGTCTTGAAACAAAGTTTTTGTAGTTATTTTCTATTGTTCAGCCGCGTACAAGCTCACAAGTAGGAGGAGAAAAGACGTTAGATAAGTTTCCTGATATAGTAAAAAGGAGGATTTGATTAGTATGCTGCAAAATAAAATTGACAAGTAGCACATACTCTGAGATTGAGATTCGTTTCCTTAAGTATTGAGTTGACCGTTGACGTCGTTGATTATATGCTTGTGGATAGATTTTGCGAAAAATAATATACAAAGGAATTATAGCAGATATTGATTTCTACAGAATATATCAGAGTGCGAAGTCCACAGTGTGCTGTTCCCGTGAGATGGATGCGTGTTTGTTCGAGGCGTCGTTCGGTTTCGCGAGAGTCGACTTATAGTTCCTATTTTCATGAGAGAAAATTCAAATATCTAATCACTTCAGGGCAAATTAGTTGTATGTGCCAAGATAATGATAAAAAAGTAGATAATCAGGGTCAAATATTAGCATGGAGATTGGCGTTTTTACGGATGCCGCCAGAAAGCAGGAAACGACTTGCGGCAGCGGGAAACGAACCATGCAGCGCGTAGCCCCACGTCCGGAAGAGAACGCGATACACATCAGCGCCGGGGCATGCGGCCCTAGTCACGAAAAAAAACATATGCGAGAAATACAGCGTGCGAAAAACGACGCGAGAAACGGAGGAGTTAGTCAGCGCATGGAGAGCCCCGCAGACAGTAGTTGTATGGCCCTCCACGCGTTGACATTCGTGCTCAGGGCCCGCAGAGCACCATCTGCACGGCTGCCGATGCCCGCGATACGTCCGCACCAGCTACAGACCAGGCCCAGAATGACACAGCCCAAAGCCGACCGACGATGACACCGCGATAGCAGCACAGCCTCTTCGACGAAACTAGCTCTGAATTCCAGCAGGCCCAATACAATGCTCATTGGTCCAGCTCATTGGTCCCAGCTTAGCCAGCCGGGTGCCCGGCCACTGATCCGGCATCATATACAGTAAGAGTAAGTACCAGTGAAAAAAAAAAAAAAAAAAAAAAAAAAAAAAAAAAAAAAAAAAAAAGTACCAGTGACGAGACCGTGTATACACACTCGTATAAGATAGAGATAGAAAAATTATATATATAATGATCTACTAAATGAGATTTATATCTATAAGATTTAGTTTTAGATTGATCTGCGCATGGTTCTCATGTAGATGTTCTCATTCTGAATCATCTGGATCTTTGGCTCACGTTGATGTTCATCTCCTGATAGATAATTCATTCTCATCCTGAAAAATGTTTCCACCAGGGACCGGCATCGTTCTTTTCGAATTGGAGGTGAGACAGCTCATGACGTGCTGGAGCGTTGGGATATTTATGAATGATATAAGACAGCTCATTACGTCTTGTCACCCTCACCTCATGAGCCCCACATGTGAATCATTTTTAAATAAGATTTACCCCCCTGTATCCATATTTTTTTAGTACATCATATATTCATCCTTCGCTTGGAACTCAGGAACGACCCTCCTCATATGGCAATCAATTGTCGTCCCGCATGCAATTCCCATAACCCAGATGTTCCCAAATTACCGTCATTTGCAGCCCCTGTTTTCGAACACGGGTGATTATTTCTACAGATTTTTGGGCTTCATTAGTGGACCACTCAGTAACTTCTAAAAACAACTCATCTGGGCGTGGGCTTGGAGCTAATAGAAATGCATCATGATTGTATGATTGTATAATATAGCTTTGAAGTTGAACTTGTGCAGAAGAACAGTTCTGAAATGTAAATTCATCTTGTCGATATCATATCTGTTTTTTTGCCCATACAAACATACAGCTCATCCTCACCAGCATTCTCATACGATCCAAATCCATATTAATCTCTTAAGCTTCTGAGAACACAGGCAAGAATATTGCTTATCTGCAGGGGAATTAAGTATTCTCGTAATCTTACATATTTCAAATTCAATTTTGTTTTGATTTTTGAGGTCAGCTTTTTATCTATCCGTCTCATCCTCGCTCTCGCATTTTGTCATTTCATATCGGATAGAAACATGTTGCAGGATTTTGTTCGTGGGGCTGGCGGGTCCTGCGACCCGTCCACTGCTGCTGCGGGCAATGCCCTCACTCATTTTGCGAACGATGTAGCTCTTGGGCCGATGGCAGGGGGAGCTCAGACGATGAAACCTGGTATGCTCGTGGGACCCGGTCATCCCGCTGGAATGATGGGTCCCCACCCTGGTCCAGGGGCGCCTGGAGGTTCTCTCATGGGTCCCGCGGGACCTGGACCTGGGCCGCCAGGGTCTTCTCTAGATGACATATGGAGGAACAGTGCATTGGGGCCTGGAGCCGGATTGGGAGGACCCGGAGGACCTGGCGGCAGCATGAGTGACCAGCTCCGTCAGCATATGATGATGGCCCCACCGGAAGCAGGGGGAATGATGAACATGAACGGATCAGCTGGAGCAATGATGCGAGATCAAGGTTTCTATGATCTCAATAATATCGGCAGTGCGGCCAAGCATCAGCTTCGGTCCAGTGGCAGCTCTATGGCCGCGAGCACCGCCGCAAGTAGCACAGCGTCTTCATCTTCCAGTGGACCAGTATTGAACATGCACCAGCAAAATGGGCCTGGTATGATGAATAGTATGATGGGACCCAATGCGATGATGGGGCCTAATCCAATGATGGCGCCCGGCATGATGGGTGGAATGATGGGCAATCCAATGATGGGTGGTCCGATGATGATGAATCCAATGATGATGGGGCCTGGACCCGCAGGTGCCGCTTCGATGATGAGAGGACCACACCAAGCATCCTCATCGAGTACCGCGAGAGCCAGGACGAGCAGTTCAACACAGCAAAATAGCACTAATAATGTACAGGAGCTGCTGCGAGAAGCCTGTCGTCTTTTTCTAAAATTTCCTCCGATGACGATGACGACGAGGCCGACGAAGAAGAAGAGGAGGAGGATGAAGAAGAGGAGGACGACGAGGATAAGCCACTCGCACTTGCAGACGAGGCGGAGGCGGAGGAGTTAACAGTCGATGACCCTACATCTGTGGACACCGTGGAAAATGCTGCAGAAGTTATAGTACCAGCACCAACAATACAGACAGGAGGTGGAGGACGGGATGAAGATGAAACCTTGGCGGGAAGAGATAACAGATCAAAATGATCACTCGTCGTCGTGCTGCAAAAAACATCTTCCTGAAAATCTCTCTTACTAATCGGAACCGAGGAAGTGCTTGCTTCGTCCAGGGATGACTGTAGATGATGAAGCGCTCCACAAGACTCGACGTGTCCTTTCGCGTTTTCTTTATTCATCTCTGTTTGTCGTGCTGTCCCGCCACTACTAGTCGAGAAAGTCTCGTCGACTGCATGATTGGCTGCTTTAATCATATTGTGCCCAGCGTGTACAAGGTCAGTCTGACGAAGATCGATTTTTGAAGAGAATTCGCTTTCTGCATTCGCCAAATAAATGCTGGTGCTGTCAGGGGCGTGCAGACCCTCAGAAATCGTGAGTTGCATCTCCACCCTGTCCTCATCGTCTCCCTGGGCCCCGTCGGCCTCTCCACAACTACCCCCTTCTTCTCTGTGTTTGGAGGAGTGTTCAAACTTTTCAAAATACAATGTCGGAAGCCTTTTGACCCGCCGATGCCCCAGTGCCTGTTGCAGTCGTGGAGCCCCTAGGCCCCCTAGTACAGTAGTTGTACTGCTACTGCCAGCAGCTTTATTTCTATTATTTTTCCTCGTGTTCAATTTGTTCGGTGAGGCGGAGGACGACAAACCTGATAATATCTGCGGCACCATGGATGTGAAAGTAGTGTTCGGTTTCTTGCGCCATGGATGTGATAATATCTTGCCGCTCGATTTCTTGCGCCTGTTGGAGGTAGAAGATGAAGAGCCGCCTCTAGAAGTACGACCTGAGCCGGTATTTCCAAAGACAGGGTCTGTTCCAAAAACATCGTAAAAAACCTTTCGAGCGGCGAACTGCGCCACATCATGAAGACCCACATGTTCGTGGACGAGGATCTGCTCCACCTGTTCGTGGACGAGGGTCTCTGGGTTTGATGCACCATCTGGATTTGATGTGATGACGTTTTTGTCAGTTGCTTCTGTGCATAAAAATACGGAGTTGGAGTCACCGCCCGCTCCTGGAAAAGTTGCAAAAAAATCTTCGTTCGGCAGGGTCCCCACATGCTTCGTCCCAGTTCCACAAGAGGTCGAACTACAGGAATTTTGATTTTTCGTATTCATGTGTGTCTCGTCTAGATTAATATTAGCTATCTGTATCTCCTCGTCAGCCTCGTCGAAGATTAATGGAGATCTGCACAATAAGCTTTCAATTTCGGGCCCCTCCAGGATATTACTTGGATGGGATTTCTTTATCTTTACTGGGGAGATGAAATCAGCAGCTGCGTGAAACGACGAAGACTCGGTGGAGAAATCGTTTTCACACCGATTCATAAAAATGTCTCCATTTTTGCGCCGGTCCTCTTGCCGGTAATTATGAATATCATTCTCAATGCTATTTTTATCGCCCCTTCGACTCTTGTTTCTTGTTCCAATGTTGAAATTGGAATTGCTCGCTGCAAAATAACCTCTTTCATCATCCAAATGAGGAAGACGATCAAATTGAATATTCTTGCTCTTGTCCCTAGTACCTGAAGATTGCGAATCGGTTTCGTCGAAACCACTTCTTTCTCCTGCGTCATTGATGCGGATGCCTCGAACTTTCGAATTAGTATGTAAAAAATCATTTGGATTCCCCCCAACTACTGGATTACATGGTCCTGTTGCCCCCCTAGTACTCTTCACAACTGTCAAATGTCCCGTAGTAGCTCCTGGCCGATAGCCCTGTTGCTTCAGCAATGCCTGGTTTTTATATCCGTCGAGTCGAGATGGGCCCCGTGTGCCTCGATTCGCTCTTCGGCGAATGCCAGGTCCATGATCATGCAAGCCCTCTGTAGACGAGCCCGTCACTGACGTGGAAAACGTGAAAAACGAATGCTTTAGGTCCTCCCAAAACTCCATTTTGGCGATGACTTAATGAATTCAAGATGTTAGTGGAGTTCTTTGACGTCAACAGGGATAAATTCAACAAGAACTTATAGGTTTAGGATTTTTTATAAAGCACTCATTGATGATAAAATTTAATTACTGTTGGGCCAGCGGCATCATAAATATTCGTAGATGCATGTATATTTTAGTTAAAGTTCAATTGCCATGTCATAAGTTATGAGCTGAATCGTAGGTAACAATTATTTTTTTATTCATATTTGATATGCTCTGTAGCAGCTACGAATACATTAGGATTAGTGTTAAATGCAAACTATGAACCAATCTATCGCTTACTCTATAGTAATTTCGTGCTATTTCTAGATAATGAATTTCTTGTTTGTGCGAGAATGCTTTTTCCTCTCGCTCCCATGTGAATGAAGAGCCACTCTCAAAAAATGGACTGCTCTCAGTTTTTTTTGTTGCGCAGCCGGCTCTCATTTCAATATTAGATCCTCTTCCCATACGATCTCCTGCGATCTCCTGTCGTCTCGTCATTGCAACAGGGGCACCCACACAACTCGTGAACAACTCCTAATCTCCCTATCGACTTTTACATGACTCTCTAGTGAGAAAACTCAACCTCAACACTGTCTCTAAGTGTATTTGCTCGAGGTGAGGGGTGCCACCTCGAGATAATATGATCGACTTGCTGGATTCAACCTCGTTGGGAGATAATATTATTTTAAATTCAGCCTCGTTGGGAGTCCTTCGAGAGTGAAAATTCATACACATATGAAGTTGGACCAGTGACCCCCCCGGCTGACTAGGCTGCGGCCAATGAGCTGCTTCGCACCCGAGGTAAGGCCTTGTATTGGGCCTGCTGTAATTCAGAGCTGGTTTTGTCAAAGGGCCCGTGCTGCTATCGCAGCGGGATCGTTGGTCGACCAGGGGTTGTGTCGTTCTGGGTCTGGTCCGGAGCGTCGGCAGCTGCGCAGATGGTGCTTTGCGAGCCTCGAGCACGAAAACCAGGGCGCGGAGAGCCTTACAACTAAATAGCCTTCGGGGCTCTTGTCCATCCGCTGACTACCTCATCTGCGTTTCCCCTTGCTTTTCGCTCGCATATGTTGAGCGCGCTGCATTTCTCGCAGATGTTTTTTTCCGTGACTACACGGCCCTGTGTTGCGTCACCGATCTGTGCCGCGTTCTCTCATAATGAGACTCATTTGGTTGTGGCTGCGCCGTGCGCGGTTCACTTCCAGATGTCGCATAAGGCGTTTGCTGTTTTATTCTGGCGGCGTCCGCAAAAACACCTAATTATCTCTTTACACACTCGTGCTGGTATCTGCGCATACGAACGTCTCGTTGAGAAGTCTATTGGCGAATGGTAGCAATGATTTCTGATGTGCACTCAATGCTCCGACAACTCACTTCGCAGCATCCACAAAACAACGTGTGAGAGAATGGCTTACCTTTTCTCCTCGAAGACTTGTTTTTTACTCCAATCAAGTAAAAATTGTCAAATCGTATCAAATCAGTTTGTATTTTTTGCTGAGTGAACAGATAGACTACAGGGATTTAATATGATCCTGGTAAGATGCAGAAATAAAATTATCTTCGGACATCCATATCAGACTAACACGTAGGAGCTATCTGTAACAAGGAAGGGACGCCATGAGTTGTAGAGCGAGCAGAGGAGCGGAAAATTTAATAAATGGTTGTCCAGGACACATTTGATGTCAAAGCATCGTGTTATGGATAAATGCAAAATGGGAAGTTGTCACAAAATTGTAACCCGTCTGTGCAGCGGTCCAAGTCACAAAATCACAGCGCCGTGTACGCAAGCTGCGTGGGAAGGAAGGTATTAAAAGAGGATCCTGGGTCACTCTGTTTATTTTGAGATTCACTAGTCAGTATATCATGGTTTTTGGGCAATTCGAATACGAATTCCTTAATAAATACTTACTATAATACATCTCTACAGCACACTTTTTTCCAGTTCACTGGATCGGCAACGTATGCACTTTCTCTGGCTAGAAGATTCTTGAGTTTCGCTTTCCTCTCTGGCGTCTTCTCCCCGCGGCTTCTCCTTCCCTCGTCACTAGAAATGCAAGAACCGTTTCAGAAGATGATTGATTGATTCTACCTTCTGGTAAAATCTTCTACAGGAGTCTCTCTCATCTTCGCCTCCTGTTCACACCCCTCCAGCTTCCCTAGTTCCAGACGCGGGTGAAATTTTGGCGGGCAAATCGGCCAAAATTTCTTCCACGGGGGCTTCCAGCTCGGTTGCGCGGGGTGGGAGATCTGCCGCCGTTTCGATGACGCCCTGGATGTACTTGCGACAGTTGTCTAGATTCCTTTCCGAGATCGCACGTAAAAATTCAGTGCTTTCTCCAATGCTGTCCGGACCGTTTATAGAACTCATGTTGATTGCCGCTGTGTGTATAAACGTCCAGAGATGTTCAGCCTTCGGATTCAGAACCAAAGAGGAGAGGTAAAACCTGGAAGATGAAATTTGTAGTTGACTGACTGACTAACTGACAATGAAATTTGTAGTTGACTATAAAACGACTTTTGTAGTTGACTGACTGACATATTTTTTTGTCACAAGAACTTTGGGGCCTCTCTCGCAGGATAGTAGCATGTTATCATCGCCGTAATTTGCTCATCCGCAGCTATTTCGATAAATCAATCTGATCCACTTGACTTACCGCAATCAAAACGACAGGAGTTGTTTGTCTAGTGTCTAAGGTCTCTGGTTTCCATGATCTATTCTGATAAATAAGGAAAAAAGAGCCTCCTGTTATTCATCATGCTCCCGTAAGATACTCAATTCTCATCTTCACACCCCTCCTTCATCACTACCTCCCTGCCAATCTTTTCATGAACCTCTTCCCGTGGGCTATCATTTGAGTGAGCAGACAGAGAAATAACTCATTGAGACACTCCATTTCTAGTTCTAATATAATTGTCAAAGAGACAACAGAAAGGCAGTGAATTCAAAAAAATGAATTTCAATTTTTCCATTTTTTAGTTTTAGAAGTAAAGGAGTTCTAGACACCACGTAGTTCTTTCAGTAAAGGAGTTCTAGAATATTAACCTTGCCGCGTCTTCATGTTGTCCTAGATTACTATGGGCGATCGCCAAGTTCGACCATGTCCTGGCATAATTCGGTTTGAACGTTAGCGCTTGGTGATA
>JACKZZ010015636.1_pt1 | contig 12204 bp, 5 predicted proteins | sample 8027871 | NCBI WGS metagenome assembly JACKZZ01 (sample SAMN15724774, study PRJNA655200) | protist metagenome | isolation source: fluorescence activated cell sorting (FACS) single amplified genomes of... | place: USA: West Boothbay Harbor, Gulf of Maine | collected 2000-07-19
AGGCGTTAAAAAAAAAAAAATTGTCCGTCCTATCGAGAGCTGGAGAAGGCCGAGGCGGCTCGGCGCGGAAAAATTGATACTTATTAGATGGCGACGCCAGGGGCGACGCCTGGGGTCAGCGACGTGACGGACCCCACCCCAGGCGACGCGTCGCCCCAAATACCCAATTTCACACGCCTCATACTATTATTATAATATTTATTAACTTTAAAAAACTATATGATTTAAATCTATAATTAGACTATATTAGTTAGTACTAAGTTCTAACTAATAGTTGTAATAACTTATTATAGAATTGTATTATTCACTCCTATTAATATGGCCACAGCGCCTCCCTAACAACGACCAAAACGGCGGCATAGAGAGTTAAAACGGCCACCCCCAAAAACCTGTAAAGGCTTCGTCTTTTAGTCTTCTCCCTGGCCGTTACCAATAAACCCACTTTCGTCTTTATATTATTAACGGGAAGTATCTGATCCTCTGTATTAGTGAGCAGAACTTCAAACACGGACAATGCATCTTTAAATCTAGTATTATTATTATTATAACCTGATTTAATAATATTAACTTCGACGTTGTCATTTTGTGAGCCTTTGTCAGATTTACCCTTATTATCATTCTCATTGTCAGCGCCATTCATATTGTCAAGTCGGGCCAAATTATCGGCGTTCAGATCCGGATTATTATTGATATTAGGCGTAGTACTAGCTGAATCCGGCTCCTCCAAATCCTTTTTAATATCAAACTCTTTTACTATTAAAGCAAAAAGTTGCCCTTTCAGCAATTTTAGTTCAGTTTCCTTTAACTGGACAGGAATCATGGCCTGACTAGTCGATGATGACCACGTCCGCAAGTACTGCTGAGCCGATGTGGCGTCGTGCTTGAACCAAAACTCGAACAACTCGCCACTACTAAACTCGGCGGCGGAAGTTGTTTCTTCTTTCTTCATTTTTTCCCTAATTTGCTCAACCAGGTCCTTCGGCTGCGTGGTAAGAAGAAGAGCGAAAAGGAGGTCCTTTACAACCGCAATGGTGAAAATGTGACACGCCAAGGGGTCCCAAGAAGAAGAATCAGATTCTGTTTTAAGAAAGTCGAACTCAGCATCAACTACTGCTTCCGAAGTAGTCTTCTTCCCTGTGTGCTTCGGTATTTTTCGTAGTTCCTCAGCTTTCACACTAAGAATGCATTTTTTTTTTGACGTGTTGTTGTCTTCCGGCCCAGCCGAGTGGTTGTCAAGCACTAAAACTTTCCACAAATTCTTCGAAGAAGAAGATGCTTCCTCCTCTGTTGTCACCACTCCCAGTATTATGCCTGTTACAGTAGACGAACTTGGCAATCCTCTTTGTTTTTTTACTAACACTCTTTCGCCGGGCAAGAAATCGGAGACTCGCGTAAACTCAGGCTTCAATTCCGAAACACCCATGAGCAAGGATAAGCCTACGCCCGAGAAAAAGCCTCCTAAATGAGCGAGCCAGCTGACGTTTGGCATAGCCGAGGTAAAGACTAAAAGAAGAAGAACAAAAATCAAATAGAAGATTTGAAACCAGAATGCACACGGGTTTAAGTTTTTTCTTAGCAACCTAAAGTCGATCACAAAAACGCGTGTAAAAAGACAGCCCCACAAGCCAAAAACTACCCCCGAAAGGCCTGTGGTGTATAGCGGAAAATGTCGTTCAAGTTTCACGTTTCCATCATATCTATCCGGTAAAAAGTCTCGAAGTATCCCCAATCTATTTCTCCCCCCGAAAACACTCCAGTCGTTGATGACCTCCAAATCATTCCAAGCCAGCACAGTGAGGAAGGCAAAGAAATGCGTGAATAAGACAAACCCAGTGAGTCTTTTCAGGGAATGCACTCCATGTAAATTAGTGCAGAGTGAGTAGAAAGAAATCGCGTTGTAAAAGATGTGATGAAAGTCTACGTGTAGCAAGGCCGATCCCAAAAATTGATAACTTAGCGCCGGAAAATTGTTCCAAACGTGAGACCCTAAAGTAGGCCTAGAACATGAACCTGGTTTTGTACTAGTTATCTTTCGGTAGCGGGCATCCTCTTCAGGAGTTAGAGGTTTTTTTTCTACTTGTATTTTAGAAAAACTACCATTGTTTTCATCTTCTGAATCTACTTTTTCATCTGCTGACGATGACTGAGACTCCCAGTACACGGGCCACTCTATGGCGCCAAATTTTTTAAACCCTCCATAATACTCAGCTATCCAGTGCTCGCCTCTCCTTGCTTCCTCCTCCTTGTCTCGTATCTTCAGAGTCCTCGCCGGCGGAAGGAAGAAGGAATTGAGTTCAGGCGGGACCTCTGCCGGGAGGGCGGTAGTATCAATAGCCTTAGTTTCTGCAAAGTTATATAAAGGCCTCGTTTGCACCCCGCCGGGGGGCGAGGTTTCGATTTTAGTCGCAAAGTTGGACAGCGAAGGAAGAGTCGCAGTAGCCTGATAAGCAATAGTCCAGGCCACTGGCAGCGCTAAAAAGGTGAGCGACCAAAGTAAGCGTTTAAGCTGATGCGCTTCGTTCCTCCTAGCCGCATACCCACAGGCAAGCGGAGGGACTTCGCAAGGATCTATACATGACTCAGCCTCCTCTCCTTGTAGCAACAAAGGAACAGCCTCATCCTCTGAGTTTTTTCGGATTTCGATTTCCATATTATTTGAGCCAGGAATTTTTTTTTTTAAGTTATAATTATTATTCATTATAATTTATAAGTATATTAGTATTAAATTATATTATATTTAATAATTATTAATACCGATAATATCTAATTTTTTATTTTCCGTATTAATAATAGGTAATTAATATTAAGTCTAGCCTCTAGTTAGTTAGTTAGTTAGTAGAGCTGATAAATGAAATTGAAAAGTTCCAGCCTATTGTGTACCGAACTTTACAATATAAAAGTAATTTAATAAGAAATTAAAGTCGCAAAATCGGTCTTATATTTAACCAGTCGCTACCTAATTCTGTGATATTAGTCAGACTAACAATGTTAGACTCAAAATTTTCACACTAAATTAGAATGGTTCCCTGCTAATAGCTAAAGTGTTTGAAGATTTTGAAAAATAGTAATACACAGACAAAGAGCAGACTCTGAGTATTATACTAAGTTCGAAAAAATTCGTTGAGGGAGCTTTGTTCAAATGAGGGGGAAAGACATTGAGATGCTAATATTATTATAGTTCGGATTTTAAATTTCAATATTATGCGAGAACAAAAAGTATTTCAATGTTAAAAATTGTTTTGGAAATCTTTAAACTGTACTACTTGGTATACACCATTGGCATTTCACTCTACTGCGACGAAAAGATAATAAGTACTAGGTAGCGTATTAAATTCACTCAGATCCAGTTCTATTAAAAAAGTCCAACAACAACAAAAAGAAAGTTTTTGTTTTAAAAAACCAACAAGTTGCGTTATTAGCCAATTCTTCGTTCACTAATATTAAACTATTGAAGAATGTTCTTAAGTTGCGTTTCCAATTCTTCCTTCGCCGTCGGCATGTTCTTACTGTACTCTTCCACCACTTCTCTTACCTCGCTTTTTTTTACGCCCTGTATGGCAAACAGGGATTTCACGGCGTCCAGTAGTTGTCGGTTCCCCGCGTTAGCCAGCCTGAGAATAATAAAATCTGTGTTTTGTAAGGCAGACAGCCCGTCCTCGCAGCGCTGGAGATACAAATCGCTCTCCGTGAGCACGAGGTCCTCGGCCACATTGGCCACCGCCTCCTCGCGGGCCTCGTCAGCAGCCAAGAGTTTCTCGCGAGAGGTCGTGTGGAGCTCGAAAAGGCGTTGCAGCTTCTCGAAGTTGTTTTCCGTAAATTTGTTCATCACGCGCGCCAATGCAGTGCCGGTACACAACCGAGTCAAGCTTAGCAGCAGAGAGAGAAGATACCTATTATAGATTATTTAGTTAATTATTAATTATTATTAATCTAATTAATTTAATAATAGTGTTAGGCAGTGTTCACGGCCCTAATATCCCGAATAATTCTCATATCATTACGCGTTCAAATATTGGTGTTTTCATGCTGTTTCAAACCCTGTTTTGGTCCTCGCCCCCTACTAAGATTCTGTTACTACAATGACATTCCAAATATACTCGCAGGACGAGGCAAGTGAATGCGGTTTTAGAACGCTAGTTCCTAGTGGGCTAGTTCTTACATTAACTTCGTAATATAACATATAGATTCTTACCGTGTTCTTGGACGATTGGTCTAACAAATAGACTTAGTTTAAAGTTTTTATTACTATAATTATTTAGTATTGGTTTAAGTTATAAAAGTTAATATATTTGTATTTTAATTTTAATTAATAATTACTCTTTAGTTAATATCAACAAAATTTTTCACGACACAGTGTCGTGTGTGACTAATATATATATTAGGTAGAAATAAGTGGTATAGAATCTAGATAATCAATATGAATCATTTATTTAAAATACTCTTCACTGGCTGCGACTTCTTTTTTTTTCATCCCTTGTCCCATGAAGAAGGCGAAGAGGGGTTTGAGGCCGAGCTGGTTCACAAAGGCGTTGCAATTTTCTTTGCTCTCGCGGCAGGCAACGTCGGTCACTTTAAGCGCCAATCTCGCCGAGTAGTTACCCGTGTTCAAAATTCGCACCATCAGCTCGATCCCCTGGTTGCGCGCGAACTGAGCGACGTAGTTATTGTTAGTATTATTAGTGTTAGTATTATCACTTTTTAAACTACTATTACTATTACTATTTAAAGTATTATTAGTATTTAATATTAAGAGTTGACACAAGGAGCTGAAGACGTTTTCTGTGAACTCCTTTTCATTGGTGTCCTCGGGGCTGCGCTTGCGGTAAATCGCTACCGCCTTCAAAAGCTTATCAATCACATTCAGATCCTCGATTATTCTTGTTGCAGAAGGTTTCCTCTGATCTTGATTTAAACTAGTATTATTATCATCAGCTTCGCTAGTATTACTAATGGAGCTTATTGAGAGTGTTTGTAGGATGATGAATAGTATTTCTGCTGCGTAGGTTCTGTTTTCGTCGTTCTCTGTGGAGCGTATGCGTCGGAGTAGAAAATTGAGAAATTTTTTATTGCACCCAAAACTATTTTGACCAACCACGCTCTTCTTGGGATTCAGTTCCGCCAGATTCTCCACTATATTCAGCGCGTCTTTTACCCCCTGCCCGTCCTCATCTGACTGCTTCTCCTCTATCCTTAGAAAGCCGTCCACCATCATTTCGCACAAGTTCCCATCCACCAACGCACCGGCGAAACGAGCAGCGCTCACCGTTGAATTTTCCTCTTTATTTTCTTCCTCCTCCTCTTCTTCCTCTTCTCCTAGCTGGAAATTGTCTGGTTCTGTGAGGGCCTGCAACACTGAGAGTGCGGCAATCACTATGTCCGTGTTCACGTGAGCCAAGAGATTAATTAGGATCAAAATTCCTCCTGCGTTGTTGTTCGAACCAGAACCAGAATCAGAAGAAGAACAAGCGAACTCCAGCAAAAGTTTAGGCTCCGCCGCCAGGTCTTTTAGTTTCAAAAGTTGCTCGTGAAGCTCTAGCTCTGACTCCGCGAATTTCTCGGGCGCGTCCGCAAAGCGCGCCCTTTGCTCAAGGTTCACCCTCTTCTTGCGCTCCAGCTGCAACACAATCTTCTTCAACGTCTGCGAAGTCAAGTTTTCCACAACCACTTCCTCCGCGTTCTGCTCCAAAAGGGCCAGAATGGCGTCTTCATCCAACTCCTCTTTTAATGTGTCTTCTTCAACTGAGTCTCCAGCATTCGGCTTCAAAGACTTTGCCAAGGGCTGCTCAATGTCCAAGTCCTCTACTAAAAGTCGCTCGCGCTTCGACATTATTCAGAAGACTGTACTTTAGTTCAGTGTATATTAATAAAATAATTATATAAAGTTTTCAATAGTTGTCCTGTAAATTTAAAAAATTAAAAGTCGTCGGTTCTTAATAATATGGCCTACAAACAACAAAATTGTACTATCAGAATATAATAAGACAATTATAGTCTTAGGTTTAATTAAAGAGAGAACACAGTAGACTGTAGTGACTAAACTATTATTATATTAATATATCGCTATAATAATATAATATTTATTATTACTAATTAGAGAGAACACAGATATATCATATTAATTTGCCATTGGCTAAATTTATTAGTAGTAGCTACATCCGACTTCTGAACAGACTGGGTAGCACGCGGCAGGTTTCCACTTCGCTGCACAGGCTCATCAGGTATTGGAGGAAGAGATTCTTATGTATTTCTTTTCCTTTTCCACCAACTAGCATTTCATACACGCCCTTCAACAGGGCGGCGTCCTGCCGTGCGAGCGTGACGCAGGCGGCGATCACTTGCTCTTGAACTTCTTCTTCTGAGTCTTTGTTTTTTCCTACTTTGTCATCAAGCTTTTGGAGCAGCTTGTGAATCGCAGTGTGTAATGCGTGCGCAGCCTCCGGTGGGGGCAGGAAGCCTAGCAAAAGGTGGAGATTTTTTTGGAAAAAAAGAAAGTTTTGAAAATGACTCCGAGACGACAAATTATTACTACTGAGAGTAGTCTGGACAGAGACGTCAATGTAGTCCTCCACGAGATGTAGGGGAAACTGGAAGGCACAGCGGTTTTCCTCCTCCTTTTTATATAGCAGAATCGTGTTAAGTAGAGCGTGAATTCTCTCGACAAGACTCGAAAGTTTTAAAGCAACTTCTTCTTGGGGAGCAGCACAAGAGTGCGCTTGTGTGAGTACTTGAAACAGCAAAGGCAGCAGACCCACTTTTTGATGAATGTCCGTTGACAGAAGGAGGTCCTTCCTATGAAACAGGGCCCGAAGGGCCAGGTCCAATCGCGCGGCAGATCTAATAATAATTTGCACAGTCACTTGTGGCTCTGAAGTACTACTAGTTGAACTAACTTTAAGTTCTTGGAAACGGGTAATATAGTCAACCAGATCCGAAAGCATCATTGATCGAAATGTTAACAATTTATTATTATTATTCAGAATGGATCCAGAGAATCTGAACGTGTGATGACTGTCCTGTAGCATTCCACAATCGACTATGCTTTCGATCAGGGCGTTGTACTCTGACTGAGACTCATTAATTTCCTTTGGACAAAGACAGTGGAGGTGGGAAAGACACCGTAGCATTAGCGCAAAATTTTCGGCAGATCGAGCGTAGCTGGCCTCGGCAGTGTGGTCGTCACCGCGAAACCGCGTCTCCAACGTGAGCGTAGTTTGCCTTAGCAAAGTGGTCACCGCAAGAAAGACGGTAGTAGCGTTAACATTAGAGGTATAACAATTATGGCAGTCTTCCACTAGGCGCGGCAGAAATTCTGCCGGATGTACGGCGACAAATTGGGCAAGCGCGTTTGTGAAGGCAGGGACGAAAGGAAACAGACACTCAAAATTTAAAATGATATTATAATTACTAAGAACTCGGTGAAAGAGCAGGTCGTAGAGGCTGTGGCCGAGGGTGAGAAAACACGCGAGATCATCGAAGGAGGAAAGGGTTTTAGAAGCAGATTCAGACCACGGGTTTCCGCCCAGAAACCCAGCTCCCAACAGCAGAGGCAGATTCAGAATTTCAATGTCAACGTTTAAAAAATTGTCAACCGCCAATCGAAGATCCGAATTAAGCGATCGGAACAATGTCAATAAAATTTTCTGCATCTGTGCCGTCCCATCATCCCTCACCAGAGTTTCCTTGCCTAAGGAAGCGAGCAAGCCCAGCAGCGGAAGAGCTACGAGCTCGATATAATTTAAGTTTAAGTTAGGAATATTATTTAAATTATTTAAATTCATAATATTCTGACTCTGACTCTGAGTTGAACTTGTTGTGTTGAAAATTTTGGCGTGCACTATTTCCACAGCCCGTAAAAAGGCCTGTGCCGCGCGTAGATCACGGCTACTACTAGCTGCAGTATTAATACACGACTTTTTCCACACTTGTTGAATCACATAAAGCACCCTTGGTAGCAGTCGCTCCAATAAGACTCTGACTACTACTGTTACTTCATTATTGATATTATCCTCTTTATTATTATTATAGTCAGTGTTTGTTGTTGTTGTCAACTTTGATGAAGAGCAGCAGCACAGCAGCTCTAAACAGAGTATAGGATCTATCTCCACAAGGTTAGCCACGTGATTACTGAACAAATGTTCTGGGGAGTCCCAAACTGAGGAATTTGAGGAATTTAGGACCACCAGGCTTGCCAGATGCGCGCAGCACTCTCGAATGCTAGGGGACTCGCTATGCTTCGCCACCACCAAGGCGCACCACCTTAGCACATATTTCTCCTCGTCGACACTAAGCTTGGGGCCGTAGCGAAAAGAAGAATTATTAGATCTAAATTTGACTTCATCTTGCAGGGCCTTTAAGTCAGCGCGGAAATCCAGCATCGCCGCAGTTACAGCCGTGCTGAAATCCAAGATTTCTTGACTTACTAGCCTACTTCTTAGAGACAAATTTCTAAGACTAAATTTACTATTAGTATTTATATAATTTAAACTCCCCAACAGTCTACTACTACTACCACTTGACTCGGTACTAAAATTTTTATAGTCTAAGTTATTACTTTCCAAGGCTAGAGAGGCGACTAAGGAGAGCATGGACCAAAGCTTGCGAACCGTCGTAGCCTTTGTACTAATATTATTATTATTATTATTATCCCTAGCATTTAAAATTCTCCTCTCTGGCGCCAGCAACGTCCGAAGCGCCGAGAGAGAGGATACCAAGGCGTCTCGTAGGAGTAGAGAGGGCACTGGTATCAATTCCCTTTTATCTATCATCTCCACTAGCTGCGTCCATAGCTCCAACAACCGCGAGAAATCGTTTTCTCGGGCAGCAACAGGGACCTCCAGGAGACACGAAGTTGAGATCGAGATTACCGAAGTGTCAGACGCTTCAGTCGTTAGTAGTAAGCTAGTAGACGTGGCACTACTGCTGGACGAAGAAGCTAAACCCATAATTATATAATATTTGAAAATAACTGTACTATTCACTGTTGTTGGATCTGACGTCGATAATACTTATTATTGTTTTTCATAATATTATATTCACCCGGTCCAAATCTCTAATAGTTCCACCACGTTTCACAATTCTCTCATGATCAACCCATTCTACAACTTCACGTTCGCCATCCCAGTTTCACAAGTCTCTGTTCATCTTCCAATCATACTCCTATGATTTCAGGCGCGTTAGCCAGCTTGGATAGTTTCGCTATTAGGATTCATCAGTCTCGCTTAAATTTTATAATTAAAAATTAAAATTATAACTGGATCGCGGCTTCTTCGGGTATAATATTTAGCTGCTCCATATAAAGAGAACACAATGGAAATACTCTAAGGAGCCTGTAGATTAAAATTCTTAGATATTACTCTATACAGTTAATACTAAGTACAGTTTGAAAATATTTTTGTCGTCTGTTGCGCGGAAAATGGGCGTATAATACCTTTTTTTTTTCTTTAATAAAATCTCTGAAACGGCATTGCTCGAGGTGATCATACTTGTAATAATAGTAGTAATTTAATATTCTTTAGAGTTAAATAATTTAATTTGGATAAATAATCATATAATTATAATAACATCCTGGTCTAACATTGTTAATAAATTGATTCATAATTTGTTTATTACAGTATTCTAAATAATCAAAAAACACTGAAGCCTAGTAAATAATATTATTAATACGCCTTGTGTACAGACACTCTCATTTCTTTCCAAATAATTCCATATAACAAACAGTGCTTGGCAGCTCCGATCACACTAATAAGATAATCTGAAATCTCCAAATGTAATTTAATAATTTATTAGACTATAGTTTAACTTATAATGAATATAAATGATTTAAATTAATATTAAAGTGTTAAACTAAATTTAACGATGAAGGGCATCTAACACCTCGTCTAGTACGCCGATATCGTGTCGTTTGAACATGCCCGACTAATGAAGGCCAAAGGCTCTCTGAGCTCTCTATGAGAAAATATATTAATTTAAATGTGGACTATTAGACTAAGACAAAACTCTCTGGCACTATATTATATAGTACTACTGATCCTAAATTAAATGGCCGAATGAATGGATCGTGCCGCGCTCCCTCACTTAGAGGCATCAGATTCTGACGCCTCGTCTTCTCGCACTACTACTCCGATAACGTGTCGCTTGAACATGCCTCGATTTTTTGTAGTTTCCTCGTGAAGTAAGCTGAATTCCAGGCTTGCATCTGCACCGGCGTGCGCTCGCAGTAGCGCAGCACCGCCCGGGTGCGTGTACTGAAACTGGGTTACCTTGGGCGGTGCTGCGCTACTTCGAGCGCACGCCTATTAAACAGGCACTATTATTGTATTCTTCAGACGAGCAGATATTATTTGAATTTCTATAGATAAATTAAATTTATTATACGGAGGAGTTCTGTACTAAATTCTTGCTCATATAATAATATTATATTGCTAAATATAATTAAAAAAATATGCGTAGTTACCTACTAAATTAAAAATTTAGCATAAATTAAAAATAATAAATAATCGCCGCCCGAGAATGTGGATGAAAAAAAGTACATCCAAAACGAAGCCGTTTATCGCCATCCATAGGTCCTCGGGCGAGAAATGCTTGCGCACCTCAGACATACAGATTTTGCGTGAGAGGGGATCTAAATTTTTTTTACTTGGCTCAGATTCTGCTGCCCCGGTCACTAAGCCCTTACTCTTAGGCTCAGAAGATTCTGCTGCCCCGGTCACAGCTTGTGCCTGTCTCATTTTTTGAGTATTACTATTGACTTTCTTGCCATCATCACCATCATTATGGGAAGTACTAGTACTAGTACTAGTTACACTAGTAGAACTTTTGTTTTTAGTTACTGTTTTAGTATTATTATTATTCTCAACATTAATATTTAAATTCTCAACATTATTTCGCAATTCGTCCACTATAGTGGAACGCCAGGACTCTGCGACCTCGTCGATGAGAGCCGCCATAGCCGCATTCATTTCATACCCATCCTCCTCTTCATCATCTGAGTCATCGTCTTTATTATCAGCAGCTGAGCCTGCCGATTCAGAAGCAGTGCTCTGCACGTCACTGAGCTCAGTATTAATACTATTAGTATTTAAATCCTCGGAAGAATCTATTAATTTAGAGTCTTCATTAATCGAAGCCAACAACATATTTGAAGTGCTTCGCTTAGTTTGAATATTAGAAGATAACCTTTTAATCTGCTTCTCCAACTCCCACTTACCAACAGCCGTTGTTGAAGTATTATCTCGATTGGACCTCACATCCTGGATCTTGAGATAGTGGGCTGGGTCTGGCTGGAAAAAGGTGTCAATTTCAGCATCGCTAAGTCCGCTCTTTTTAAGTTCTTGATGCGCTACCTCCCACGTCACGCTACGCAACATAAGTGTGCGAAGCGATTCCTTACTAGTGGTCTCTTGTTGACTCTGAATGTTGTTTACCAGTTCTTGAGCATTTAAATTGTCGTTGACATTATTAGGTCCAAAAAATCGGTCTCGTAAGGAGGTAGACGCCCTGCCGAGGGAGAGGCTTAGAGACGATAAAACGCCACTCCCTCTCTTATTATTAAGACCTAGACTCCTTAGCACTACACTTGACCCTAAACCTCCTCCCAGTGCTTGCGACATTAGATTCAAATTCGACGTCTTGGCAACTTTTTTCTGATGCGCGATCGCATAGGGAGACCAAACGGCCGGTTTGATGGGGCCGCTGTCAACGATGTGAGACGTGTCCACGCTCGTACGCCCACCTGCCTCGTGGACCGAGAGCCGTTTTTGTTTATCATACACGTAGCAATCAGCAACAGTACTAGACCGTTTTTTAATTTCCTCTTCATTCTGATTCTGAACTTCTGAAGATTTACTAGTACTAGTTTTGGAATTTAATTTAAACATCATGTCAGCGAGTGTAATTTTCTTGCCACTACTGGCGAAATCCACACTCATATCGCTCTCATTCTTCTTAGACTCTTCTTCTTTCCTACTAGAATCTGAGACTGAAGAAGACTTGATACTCACTCTGCGCCCAATTTCGTGCCCGGGCTTTTGAATGTGGGAGAATTTGAACAAGTGATGGTAGCGATCATAAATCCTCCGGGTGTTCCGGACCGCCCTCTCGTACGCCTCGTCGCACGGACGCCAACCAAAAACCAAATGAAAGATGATGCACGACATAACTTGACCGTACCTTTTTTATATTTTTTTTTGGACACATTCAGATTTG
>JACKZZ010010496.1_pt1 | contig 12199 bp, 9 predicted proteins | sample 8027871 | NCBI WGS metagenome assembly JACKZZ01 (sample SAMN15724774, study PRJNA655200) | protist metagenome | isolation source: fluorescence activated cell sorting (FACS) single amplified genomes of... | place: USA: West Boothbay Harbor, Gulf of Maine | collected 2000-07-19
ATTTGAGTGTAACGCTACCCCCAACACCTGAGGATATTAAACCGAAAGAAATAGAGATACCAAAGGAGGTGGAGAAACAACTTGAAGGCGAACCGGAGGATATTTTTCAAGTTATGGAACGAGAAAGAAAAGAACAAGAATGGAAGTCCTTCAAAGCTAAGTTAGATTTAACTAACTGGGTTGAAGATTTAATTTTAGACCGCTTTGATGAATAAATAATATAATACAGCCAGCCCAGACAGCTGTTAGAAATATAATAATATAAATAATAGAATGACACAATACGAATATATTAAGGTAATTACAGTTATACAATGAAACTATAGTACTATGTGTTATTGAAGTTATTTCAATCCCCATACTAATACTAAGCTACGGAATTTCACTCTCCTCCGCGTAGATTTAAGGTTCATTCGCCGTGATGATGTCATGGTCGAAATAGAATTAAAGTAGAATGTAAATGCGTGGTATTTTTTTACGCCTCACCACAATCTACGTGGCAGTGGCACCAGAAATTAATTAGAAATCGAAGAATACGATTACCACGGAGAGCTGGCTGGGCTGGATCGATTACTTTTAACAGGGGGATAGTACTGCTGTGGTGGTATATTATGGTGGATTCAACCAACAAAACATTGAATTACCAGAAATAATAGTATACCTAATTACAGTAATTATCATTGTTGTTTGTTATATTTCTTTTTCTGGTTGCAGTATATCACAGGTAGCAACAAAGGTTACTGTAGGTAGTAGTATACTAATATAGTAAGTAAATAAAAAGGTTCTTTAAACACACACAGACACGCACACGTCCATCGCGTTGATTCTTACTACCACCAGAAACAAACGAACCATTTAAATCGTGACAAAAAGATTTACAAATTATTAAATTTACATTAAAAAAAACACCATGAGAACTTTTGTCGCTCTTTTCGTAGTTCTAGCAATCGTATCTTCAGCTGCAGCTGAGCCAAAATGTTGTGCGGGTCCATGTAAAGCGCCATATGAGAAATATTATTCCGTCGATCATATCTTCAACCGTTGTGGAGAATGCTGCATGTTGCCAAAAGATTTCTGGAAGTACAAGATCTTTGAAATTGGTCTTACCAAAGCTAAAACAGATACTCCGTGTGCTGATACCAAATCACCATTCAAAAATCAAGGTGATTATACCGTATACGAATCCACAGTTACCCACGGAACAAAACTGTTAAATATGACACTGGATATGTACTCCCCATCAAAAGTTACTGAAGAACTTCAAGATTCGCATACTCCATGTTGTAATGGTACTTGCCCAAAAGGAATGAAAAAATATTACTCTGTAGACCATGGTGCATTTCACGCACCTTTTTGTGGTGAGACATGCCTTGATCCTAAAAAATTTAATATTTACCATTTGTTTGAAAAAAATTTGACTCTTGCAACTGAACATCCAGATCATCCATGTATGTATCAATTCGACCCAGTTGGAGGACATTACTCCGTATACAATAAGACTGTAACACATGGTGTGCCGGGCTTACTGGCGGTTACCCTTGATTTATGGGGTGAAGGGCAATAAGATATTTGTAACAAGAATAGGCCAAGGAGGCAGCTCGTATCATATTATGAATAAGTTTTATACATATGTAACTTATAATGATATTTCGATATTCAACTTCATAAATAATTATGATATTTGATAACTTGATATGATAAAAATGAATTTACTGCGTGTGTATCATACTGGTATCATAGTTGATACGTATGTATCATATATGTATGTATATCAATACTATACATCGGTAAAATGTGAGATATGAGTAAAATTTATATAATTTAAAAAAGCTTATATATAAGTTTTTAGATACGAAGTATAATTCCACGAGTAAGAGTGTATCATGATATATTTAACTTTTAATTAATTGATTATTAAAATCAAACGGTATAAAATTTTATTTAAATTAATTGAGTAAGATAAAAATATATATATATATATGCAAAACATGCCCTTTTACTTATACATACACCCTCTTACTTAAATCGTTGTCTCATTGGGGATTGTATAACATCGCGATTTGTAAATGAAAAATTTGCAATCTCTTCCCTGGACCCACGTAAAGGTGTTGGCATTAACCTTGCTGGTGTACTGGCACTGAATCTACCATTGCGACTTCGCACAGCACGTGGCTTCATAAATTTGTCAAATTCATGCATCCATATATTGCCATATTTACTACATATGAACAACAACAATAATATAAAACCAAGGGAATATATCAAATTATCAAACATAAAGGAAAGTAATGAAAAAACGATGCTGATGTTATTATTATTGCTATCATTCATACTATTATCTTCATTGCCATGGTTTTGATTGCTACGTTTTCTGTTGGCAATACCTTCATCAACAGTTTCAGCAGTAGCGTCATGCTCGATTTTCTCTTTAAATTTCATCTGCTCTTTCGCTATTGCTACCTTTTCTTTCTCTTCGCTATACTTTTTAAATTCCAATTTTTCTTGCAAAAATTGGTCCCTGTCTTTAACTCTTGATTCTTTCGTCTCATTTAACTCAACAATTTGACTTGAAATTTTACTATGTATTTGTGCAAGTGTTGACTCAAAATTTGCTATCAAATTTTGTTTTGCTTTTTGTGCTTCCATTTGGACATTTAAATCTTTCAGCTCATTGTACATTTTCGCATTTTCTGCCTTTAAATTTGATACAATATTATTAGCCTTTTCGAGTAGATCCAAGCCACGAAGTTTCTCATTTTCCAATTCCAATATACGTAACTTTAACCTTTCATTTTCTGGTTCTAACATATCAACTTTATCATTGACTATAGAAATTTCAGTTTGTAAATCAGAATATGCCTTAACTTGTTTTTGAAATTCATGGTTTAACTCGTTATGATTCGCTTCCTCTGCCCCTAATCGGTTCGACAATGACACTATATTCTCTTCATTTGTTGCAATTGTAATTTTTTGATCTTGAATTATACTATATTGCATTTTATTGGTTCTCTCAAGCTTCTTATTTTTTTCTATTGTTTCCCTTAGTTTTATTCCAGCAGTTGTTATTGAACAAGCATCTGTACACGCAGCGAATACGCGTTCTAGTGCTTTTCCCGATTCCTCTTTACGACTTTTATCTAAATGTGAGGAGGATTCTGCTTCATAATTATTTCCTTTATCGCTTACTGTATACGTTTCCTCATCTTGTTCAATATGACTGTTATCTAACACAACTTCCCTCTCTTCATAACTATTAGCAACAGCAAAATCTTGAATTATTAACAAAACTAACGTACATACAATAAAAATATTAAAATATACTTGCAGCTTCATTTTTACAGGGTAACGCGTTTGCGGTTCTTTTTTATGGGTATATATGTATGTATGTATATTTATACTACAATACATATATATGTTTACATGTGTACTGAATCATGAACCGCCACGTAAGCCCTCTAGTGATAATAATCCTTTTTTTTTTTTGAAAAATATACTAGTAGCAATTATAATAATGGAGTATAATAGGTGCAATAATCTAAATCATAATATAAATATAATAATATAATAATATTAAATAAGCTAGTAGTGGAACATATAACAACAAATTTCAATTTTCTTAAATGTGAGTATTATTACAGTAACTAAGTAACGTAGTAGTATATTTCAATTATAAATTGAGTAATTTTTTAATGGACGTTGAGCTGTATAGCACCTATTGGTCCTCCACTACTATGTACTACAGTAATAATTTAATAAATTCAATAAACGAGGATTGAGAGCCCAGGGAGAGAGGTGGCCAGGTGGACTTTATTTTTTCGGTACAATTATAATATTACCTTAATGACTTAATAAGCACCTAAATTCACTAAAAGAAACCTAATCTACATCTTCAATCTTTAATAATTTATACTGTATCATCTACTACTATCCGGTAAAACAATATAGAGAGGAATAATAATACCGTATGTAATAACAATGGCACTTTCTGTGCTAAAAAAGTGCAAGTTATTTATTAAAAAAGAAGAAGTTATAATAATAAATAAAAAAAAAGGTAGTATTATAATAAATAGTAGTAGATATTTTATTTAGTTATCCACCAACAAACAACCAGGTAACACAAATGGTGCATATAACAACAACTTTTTTGAAAAATCAGCTAGCCATTACCCGTTACGTTTCCAGTTATTTAAGATTGACAGTAAAAACCAGCCTTGGTTTTCTGCTGTTACATAGTAATTTACAAAAGATAAATTATCGAACCAACAAATGACGACTACCCAAACAAATAGTAATAGTTCTGGATTATTAGTTACCGATAGCGTTAAGGTGGATGGTAGCTCGTCATTTATGACAGAAACTTTGCTTGATGGAGGCAATTCAAGTTTAATTAATAATTTTCCGTCTGCACCCCCATCCAGCGGCACAGTTGGCTTAGGGGGGAGTTTTTCAATTACACAATCGTCACTATTTTCCACTGCTGAAGAAGCATTTAGTAATATTAATACAGTCCAAAGATCAAATTTACTTATTCCAACCAAACGCCCAGTATCGTCTATTAATGGTTTGCAAAAATCAGAAAGAATAATGTGCTCAAAAATTTTAAAGAATAAAATTCCTAGTCTTAGAAATGCGGTACGGCGACGGAAATTTTTAGAATCATCGAGATTAATTCACCATGTAAAGGAAAAGAAGAAAAATGTACACCCCGTGACAAGCTATGGAGGACCAGTTAGGAAATGGCCAACGAAACGACGTTGTAAAATAGCACCGCTAGTATATGTGCGCCACGATAATAATTATAATATTTTCGCCAATCGATATCTTGACCAAACACAAGACATATATACCAACGATAGTTGTCAAAATGGTCAACATTTTATAAACAATGTAATTGATGGACAAAATATATATGAAGATGTAAATGCTGGGCAACGTTTCATAGCAAGTAGCGAATCAAATTTTAGTTTTTTAGCCGGCAAACCAGGCTCCAAAGTTAGTGACTTTAAAAATATATCACGCGCTGGTGGTAATGAATTGTTATTACGCCCTTGGTCGCAGCGAAAAGGGAAGGACAATCAAAATATTAATCATAAATATTCAAAACAAGGAAAAAATAGTAAAGAAAAGAAGCTTCGTGTATACAAGAAGATCCCCCCATATGGTAATCCAAATCAATTTCGTGCATTGTCACCTGTCCTTTTCCCAATATTTGGAGATGGGAAAGCAGCAAATGCAAAATTGGCCCACTCACTATCCAATTCAATTCGGCCAAAATCTGTACTTTCTTCTCGGACAATGTCGGGAAATTCAATCACATTAGATACATGGGACAATTATGATGATATAGACCGTGGTGAAGGAAGCGTTAACAGCAGTGTGATTTTACCAGTAGCAAAGGAAACAACGACTAATCAAAAAAGAGGTAGTTGTGATGAAAAAAAAGACTTTGTAAATAGAAGAATCACTTCCAAGGATGATAATCTATTAGTTATATTAATGCCAAAAATATTGCCTACAACAAATGCTGGATCGCCTACACCATCAATAAGCAATGATACTCAATAATTTATTTCATTTCTATATATGTTTGAGTAAAAACTGTGTGAATGTGTACATATAAAATTCTCTTACAAATTAGTTGTATTACTCCGCACTTGTTCGCTACAGATTTTAGTAGTCTATAGTGTTACACTATTTACTAAACCGATATTCTTTTGTATTACCCTAATTATAACCCCATTTTTGCATTTACAAATGGTGATAAATCCCATATATCAGTATAATTGATCATTTATTTTAAAAATACCACATGGAAATAATTTATTTAAAATCATATATAAATTCCATGTATTATTATTATTATTTTTTATTATTATTATTAGTAACGTATTATTTATAATTTTACTAAGCAACTCAATCATGGCGAACAGATTATTAACATGAGTAAGAGTATATATTATATACAGACTTGTATACATGTATATGTGTACATATACATGCATAAATATTTCACGCGACACACACTTTAAGAGTTGGTAGATGCATGCAGACGAATTCCGATGGAGCAATTTGACGCCATCAATTCGATAGAGAAACCACGTAAGTTTCGAAATGAAAATATAACTAATGATGGCAATAGATGTATTAATGATGATTTGCAACGTAATGAAACAGGAATGGTTTATGTAAATCCTTTGTTTGTTCAAAACGATGATAATCAGCAAAAAGAAAAGCGTCTAAAAGTAACAAAGTCGGTGAGAAATATGTTGGCCTCGAAAGCAAAGAAAATAAAATGCACTGTTAAAATAAAAAGTAAAAAAATGTTGATAAGCGTGTTATTGGTTGTCTTGATTATAGTTCTACCAACATCAATTATAACCATAATCACGGTCAATGCTAGCCCTGACGGGAAAAACAACTCCGTACTATTTTTAAAAACACCATTGCTATGTCTATTTACAATATCACAGTGCGCATTTTTTGGTATTAATATTGCAAGTAAATACCAAGAGTCAGTTGGTTTGAAGATGTCAAAATGGAAAAGTTTTCTGCCTTTTGTTATTTCAATTTCAATATTGTTCGTATTTCATGCAACTAGTTTTGAACCGTATTACATTGAGGCTGTAAGCGAAGCTAAGACCATACGTTCTGGTCCTTTATATACTGGTGACTGCCACATAATAAAGAGTATACCAGATGGATACGAAGGTTTTTGTTTAAAAGAAAAAGTATTCCCCATTGCTATTTTTAATCCAACGCATGGCAATCTGACAACTCAACAGAGCGATTTTATGTACATAACGTTATACGAGACTATAAACAGTTTCCACGAAGGACTGAAGAACAATGTTGAGTGTAGTAACTTTCTAAAAAGTGCATTGTGCGAAGTAATGTTCCCCACAGTTTCAAAAAATTCGTTTTTGTCTAGTATAGATCCAACATTAGCACAATTTACTGAGCATCGTTTCATCAATTTTAATACGAAAGGGAATAATATCGTAAGTTTCCGTTTCTCTTTACACACTCAATAAATTCTTTTTTAACACGTCTTCAATTTACACATTACCCTCCTTAGGTTAACATCGTATGGAAGAAAAGGTATGGAACATTATACAATTAGTTGAAAAACAGTTGATACTTTTAGATTTAGAAAAATGTAAGATAAAAGTAAACTTGACATATGTTTTTCAAAAAGTAAGCAAAAAATTCCCATCAAAACTAAATATTCTTCATTTATCTAGCAATCTAATTTATGGAATTATTCCAGAGGATTTTTTTGTCAGTAATCCAAAATTAGAAAAACTGTTTCTTGACGGAAACAGGGATATCATTAGCCTGCCACAAAACGTTAGCAAAGAAAGAATGGAATCGATGCTTTGCATAAAACTCAACAGTATCCCAAATTTACAACGAATACCTACTATAAATTATTTCTACATGAAATTTGGTGATTTAATTATAGACAAAACAGTGTTTCAATTGACATCAAGTGAATATTGCGATGGATGGAAAATTGAAAATACTACTCTCCATGACGGACCACGAAATACCACAAAATGCCCAAAAGGCGGGCTGAAAGATAGTGCTGGTAATTATATGGAGGAACACATCATGAGTTGTACAGAGCATTATAAATATAAGACTGCCGTTCACTGCAAAGGTAGGAAAGCAAGTGTAAATGCTTGTGACCTTCGTTCCTACGTATGATATTCAGGTTAGGATTATGGATCGATGGCGCGACTTGTAGTAAGCAATTATTGTCTAATTTTCATTCTAAATGAAAATGATGCTTCTACACTACTATACTATATACTAGCCACATATTACGTAATAACGCCTATTATAATTAATTTAGCTAAAAAAAAAATAATAAATAATAATTTCAATAATAATAATAAATAATAGTTGCAAATAATAAAAAAAAAATAGTATAATAATAGTTATTATATTATTATAGTCGTCTATTTTAATTTATTATTAATTACTGTATTATTATTATTTTTTATTATTATTATTATTATTTTTTATTACACAGCAGTAGTACATCATACCAAATTAAAATACATCATTCTCCACCGCACACCTACACACCCATCATAACATATCAAATTACTTGGTAAAGAAGACAGACCATTGAAACGAATTTCATTAGAAAGAACACAATACAAAGACATTTATTTAAAACGACCTTCAAAGTGATTACAATGATGAAAGAATTATTATTATTGGTACTATTTGTACTATGTTCAACGACAGTTATTACTAAAGTAGAGTCCAAAAAAACGTTTTTATCACAAGTCATAAATAGTTTACACGAACTGGATGTTATAAAGACGAAAATATTAAACGATGTTGAAGATCTAAAACATGATATTGTTGTAAACTCAAAAGAAGAGTTTGGTGATAAAAATCAAGTGCACAGCTTTAGCAAATCAGATGAGTGGCATTGTTTACCCCAAGAAAATAGTTTTAACTTATTGAAGACTGGCATGAGCCTTTTCAAAACTGTTAATTTCAATGTAACTGCTGATAACTGGGAAGATGGACAAGGTTACATAAGTTTTGACGTTTCAAAAGATCGAAATGGATTGTGTGGTTTATGGAATAGCTACCACCCAGTGCTGCCAAAAATAAGCCTTGAAAGACAAAGTATTGAATGGATATACTTAACAGAACGACCTATTAGTATTAAACAAACGGTTGAAAATCTATTGGCGTTCATACCTATTCTGCACCCATCATTTATATCTAAGGCAAGTAGCTTTTTTGGTATGTGTGCTGATTGTGAACAAAATGACGATGGTGGTTCATGTGGATATACTGCTGAGCAATGCAATACGTATTGGGTCACTTCTAAAAGTAAGAAATGTCCATCAAACGGCGAAATATTACCGACAAATGTTGGTAGCTTAAGATGTATAAGTGATGATGTACAGGGGGATCAAGGTTGGTGTTCGCTACGTATTGGACCATGGCACAATGTATGTGTACGAGTAAGGAGCGTAGAAGATCTTCCATTTAACGCGGAATCAACAGAGGAAAAAACAAAATACAATATGAATATATATACACAATACGATTTATCATACATACAAAACTTCATGGTTGGCGCTTCATTAGTTGCAAATGCACGTTTTGTAGCTAGTTGGCGTGTAGCACATTATGTAATAGGATTTGCATTTGGTGCATTTGCTGCCGTTGTAGTGCTAATACGTTCCGTATTTAAAAGTACTCAAGAGGCAATGATGCCATCGCCATTACGGTCACTTGCTTCATTTACCCCCATGTTAACGTTTGCTTTTGTTGGTCCATTGTGGAACAATTTAGTCATGCCAGCATTGGTGCAAGTTTTGCATTTATATTTCTGCACTAGACGTAGTTGTTTAGTATATGAAGTAAGAACAGCATCAGAGTTTTACATGTCATGGTTTACTAAATTAGCAATTACTATATCTGGATTTATTGGCATGTATCTAGTATCGTATTTTAAAATCTTTAAAACCATAATAGCCGAAGACCCTGAGCTAGATGAGTATGGAAGAGAGCATATAGTGGAAAGTAGACCAGCTAGCCAAGTATTACTATGCACGGTGATGGAATATGCTGGATATGGTATTCTATGCCATTGCACATCGAACGGCGTTGTGTCATCGATTGTTATTGGTATATTGTTTTTTCGTAATTTTATTGAATATCGGGCGAAATTGTGGTGTTTATGGTGTTATTCTAGATCTCCCGCATCATTTCGTGAATTGTTAAATGAGCAAGAATATGAAGAGCTCGGTGAAAATTATACAAATGATGCAATGAAGAAACTTCGAGAATATTTGCAATCACCAGAAGGTAAAAAAAAAATGGGAAGAGTGAAAGAATATGAAATGACACAACGATTTGCAAGTGGTGGGAACCATATTGATGAAGATGTTGAGATGGATGATGAAGGTAGTTCATGGTGTAATATAATGTGAGAAAGCATACTGGTATTCCATGGATGTCTAAGACAATGAATTTTTCATTATTATATATACTCGTAATATTTATCACACCTCCGCACGTATGATATGTATTGACACACTTAACTTAATAGTTGGTATGAAAAGTTTTCTTCGTACCCAAAAATATTAAAAATTACGTACGAGTAATTTTTATATTTTAATAATAGTATTATCTTACTCATTAATTCAAATAAAAAAATTTTATATATATATATCTGTGATTAAAATAAATATATACCCTGCAATTGATATCATATATACGAACTTACGTATATAAAAAAATATACTCCTCTCTCGTAATATACAATAGTATCTTACTCATTAATTTAAGTTAAAATGTTTTAATATAATAGCACAATACGTGTCATTTTATATATTTGATTGAAGGTGCTTTATTATAGACTAATTAATTAATAATAAAAATAATAAAAATAATAAATAATAATATATAATAATAAATAAATAATAAACAACAACAATATAAAATACGCGATACGCGTCGTAATAATAGTTATCATAGTATTATTATTATAGTAATTATTACTACTAATAATAATAATACATAGTAATAGTCTAATAATTAATTATATACATCATCAGGTATATACTAATAATAATAATAAAAGAAAATATGAAGTGCAACAGCAGAGTAAGATTTCACTTTTTGCCCGATTGGCTACTTGGAAAACGCAGGAGAAATGAACTTTCAACCGCTGGATGCATTCCATAATGCATACTGGCAGCTTCATGATACAGTAACCAGGAATTAATCCCATCAAAATGAATTATGTAAAAGAATTGTTTCAGTCGAGTGATAAACAAGAGTACGAAACTGCAAGGAAAAAATGTATAACTTATGTGGAAAAAAGGAGAGATTGTTGGAAAGATTCAGTGTCAGGGAATAAAAATACTGAACAATGCTTTGTTGAAGAATTAGCAGAAAAGAAATGTATGTCAGAATGTTTGTGTAAAGATATTTATTTAAATTTTTACGTTCGTTCATCTTGTCATTTATGGGCTGAATCTTTTGCACATAAAGATATACCAAAATATAGAAACGCGAAGGAGCAAATTAATAAGAATAAAGAGATAAAGGAGGTTTGTAAAGCATTAACACTTCAACTAAGCCATTGTATTTCGAAGTATATGAAATATTCAGATGAAGGCGCAGAAGGACATAATTTTGTTAAGAATCGCTCGACATAATAAATAATACCACTCCTTTTACAATAAAATATTAAATATATATACACAGTATGAATGTATCTAATGATTCCCCATATAGGATATACAGAGTAAAACTATTTTTATCATAATTATTATTATAAAAATACGAATATACGAAAGTATATATATGTATTTAGTCCGCGCGCGTATTTTAAATTTTTATTTTATCGAGAGTGTAAAGTATAAAAATTTATTCTTTTTGTTAAAAATAGGTAAAAGATAGATTTTTTATTTTTTAAATTTTTTATTTTTTATTTTTTATTTTTTATTTTTATTAAAAAATTCTGTTTCGTTCTTCAATAAATTTTTGTACATATCAATATTACAAAATACGTATATAATTATACGCTCGTGAATTTAAAGCATACTCAAAATGCAAGTATTTAACTGCTACTGCTGCCAATCTTTTGCCACGAACCTTCAACACAGGCACGAACTCTTCGATTATACTCTCTTCTGTCTTCTTGAAATAATTTAGACGCCTCTGGATTTGCAGGCGAGTCGGGATTTGGATCACTAAGCAAACTTTGTATGCTTATTAATATATGGCCAATATCAAAGATAGGGCTCCATTGGGATTTCAAAATATCAATACAAATTCTACCATCAACATATACATTTGGGTGAAACATTTTTGTTTCAAATTTAACATTTGGTGGTTTATTGGGGTATTCCTCAGAAAATTCAATAAGTAACTTAAATGTACCACCGCTCCAAGGAGTTTCCTCTGGGCCAAAAATTACTGCTTGCCATTTTAAGATATTCATGTCTATTGGAGCGGCACTTATTCCTGCCGGTGCATCTGATGTAATTTTTTTGAAATCTCGCATTAATCGTTTTTGTGCAGGTGTTCGAGACGATTTCTTCTTCTTATCCTTCTTCTTCTTCTTCTTCTCCTTTTTAGGCTTTGCTACTTCTTCCACTACCACAGTATTATTGTTATTATTATCATCAGTTGCTAAGGATGACATGTTCAT
>JACKZZ010016647.1_pt1 | contig 12196 bp, 8 predicted proteins | sample 8027871 | NCBI WGS metagenome assembly JACKZZ01 (sample SAMN15724774, study PRJNA655200) | protist metagenome | isolation source: fluorescence activated cell sorting (FACS) single amplified genomes of... | place: USA: West Boothbay Harbor, Gulf of Maine | collected 2000-07-19
AATATACCTATATAGGTAGTACTACATTTTTTAATGACATCATTATACGTAGTTTTATTATTATTGTTATTATTTTAGCACACAAAATAATTAATTTCAATATAATCCATAGTCGTCTAATAATAGTGTCCTTGTGTCCTCGTAAAATTATTCTTATGGTGGTAAATTGCTGTACCACCAGTGGTATACGAAACGCGTAATGTAAAACAAGTAAATTACGTAACAAATACCTCTACACTTCCAAAGATGTCGTCATTGCAAGAACCACTATTGACTTTTTTGGAATTGTGTCACCCCGGTACCTACATTAGATAGTCTATACACTGTGTGCACTGTGCACTGTTGCCACTGTTAAATTGTTTTTTTGTATCTTCTTTCTTCTTCAAAAAAAATAATAATACGTAATAATAATAATAATAATAATAATAATAATAATACAACAAAAATGAATAAAAAAAAAATATATATAATAATAATAATTAATGATGTGATGTGCAAATAATCATCAATAATCAATCATTATTATTATTGAAATTATTATTGAAGTTGTTATTATAGTATTGTTCAACTAGATTGGAGGTAAATAGGAGAGACGGAGGAAACAAAATTATGTTTGCTTTGACCATTGATCTTCTATATCATAGTGTATGCGACCGTCACAGTAGTAATTTTTAAATAAATTGCAGAAGTCACAAGAAAAGAAATATGCCACAAAGTAGTGCGATTGATATGCTGGTGTCGACTATTTCAAACTTAGTTTATGACGATGAACTATTGAATATACCTATGGCTACATTTCTTGCAATAATAATTGTGGTATGCATCAATAAATTGTTCGGCGATCTTAATCCAGTTGGTCGTTCAGTTGAACTAATGAATAAATTTTTTGTACAAGAAGGAAAGCGTAACATTAATGTAAATGAATTTATTAATGAATACAATGAATTACATAAGGATGATGAAAATGATCTTGCTACGGGCGAAAACAAACGTAACGCGTCATATGCAGTACTGGTGAATGCATATTATGAGCTGGCAACACTATTTTATGAATGGGGTTGGGGGCAATCGTTTCATTTTGCATATCAATTAAAAGGTGAATCATTTAAATCTGCAATAGCTCGCCATGAATATTTTTTAGCCGGTAAATTAGGTGTTTCTGCTGGTGATAATGTATTGGACGTTGGGTGTGGAATAGGTGGCCCAATGAGGAACATCGCAAAATTTACAAGAGCAAATATTACTGGTGTGACGCTGAATGAATATCAAGTCATTCGTGGTAATGAATTAAATAAAAGTTCTGGTCTGTTGAAAAGCAACTATGCAAGGAAGAATTTTTCTAATATAAATGGTAGTGCATTGTCTGTCCAAGGTAACTTTATGGATTTAAAGAACTTTGGTGATAATTCATTTGATGGTGTATATGCAATTGAAGCAACATGCCATGCACCTAATCGAGAAGGTGTATATTCCGAAATATACCGCGTTTTGAAACCTGGGAAAGTATTTGCATGTTATGAGTGGGTTTTGACTGATAAATTTAACCATGATGACAAGCACCACCAGTTAATTAAAAAAAAAATTGAAGAAGGAGATGGGTTACCAGATATTATCTCAGATCGTGAAGTCGTAGCGGCATTGCATTCGGTTGGGTTTGAAGTGTTGGAAGCACGTGACATGGCACTCGATGATTGTTATGGAGGCGATCCATGGTATTGGCCATTGCATCCATCTTGGAACCCATTTAATTTTCGTTTTCAAATGAATCCAGTTGGTACGCGATTAATACAATTGACATTGACGGTATTGGAATTTCTAAGATTGGCGCCAAAAGGTAGCGCCAAGGTACAAGATATGTTACAGCAAGGTGCGTGGGGATTAGATCAGGGAGGCTGGTAAGTTGTCGTAATATGATGTGTTACAATACATCCTACCTGTAAAACTTTGTATTTTAAATATATATAGCTAACATTTATTATTAATACTTCATATACAACGCGAATATGGATATTACAGCAAAGGTTTGTTTACACCAATGTATCTCATGGTTGCTAGAAAACCGTTTTAATTTCACAATTTGACGCAAATTCGCATATTTATGAAATGAGACTACATCTAAAAAATGTAAACTACGGGCTTGCACCTTGTGCGTAACCGCAAATATAATTTTAATATATATATCGTACATGTACATGTGTATTACAAATTATATTTTTTGAATCTTTTAAATTAACAACACACCATATATTTTTATGCGCGCACAGCGAGCTTATTTATATTTATTTTTTTAAATAAAAAATATTTTTTTTATATTTTTTTAACTTCCTCGTATTTAACTTCAATAAAATAAAAAAATTCTCCGGTTCCCTTTTTTATTTAAAAAAACAAACTGAGTTTTGTATTATTTTGATGAATTTTTTGTGATAAAAGATATATGCTTTTATCATATAAATACATTTCTCTAAATTCTCTGAACAATTGAGCAAATAATATTTGCAGGCATTTAGAGTTGTAACATATAGCATTCATAACTTAATAGCAATTAAAGTTTCTTGATTTTTTTCTCCGAATTGAATTTATCTGAACCAGCTTTTTGGGAAATAACATTACTGTTATTCAATAAGTTTGCAGCAAACACTACGCCGCTGAAACTTAATAAATATATTACCACGACTACGAATATACCCACTTCAGCAACTTCCAGCGTATCAGTAAGTTTTGGCATAAAGTGCTTCCCATTCCTTATACTATCCATTCGATTGTGATAAATGCGATTGGCTAAAAATATTCCCACGATTGCAGCAAAGGTATTTAAAGCAAACAACATTTTGTTTGGTACCATATCTTTCTTCGCCCCTATATTTAAGCAATGTTCAATTGTTCGTTGTGCATTTGGATCATCGTGCTCAACGCTGTTCATAATTTTCGATGCAAATATTGCAAACCACCTTTTTACGCTTTTCATATTATCACAGTCTCGTATGATTCGTGCAGCTAAACCTTTTCGTATTTTCAGTACACCAGTGAAAATCTTACGATTATTGTAGCATTCAGCCAATGTAGCAATTGCCATAATCTGCGGAATAGCACAAAAACGGAAAACATCTTTGTTTTGTAATTGATTTAAATATGCTAAACAATCCTGCGAATGCTCCAAAGTGTCAGCAATTATATGGTTGACGCATTGCATTGCTTTATCATCGCCATGCCGCAACTCTGGCAATGAGTTGTGGTACAACGACCAAACATCAGCAGGGTAGAAAGAACGGTTATCAACTAAATCTTCCAAATAATCACGCGTTATATTTGTTTTTTGTAAGAACAAACCCATAGAGTTGGCTAATTGCATTCCTTTTGCATTTTTAATAGATTTATCTTCCAAACCACATGCAACAAATTGACGTGTCAAACCTTCGCCTACTAGGCCAGCAACGTAATGGCAATATAAATCAAATTCAGTGCGATTTTTCGTACCTGCAGCTAAGTCTCTGCCGGCAAAATCGGACATACCTTTTGCCATACGTTTTGTTATATCAGAAATAACATTTTGTTGTTCTTTGTTTAAAGAGTTAAAAACACGATTAACTTTATCAAACTCCTCCACTAACTTTCTTTCATCGCCTTCTCCAATACCTTTTGACGTGCATTTTGACAATGGAATATCTTGAACCAAACGTTCGTGAAAACGCAACAACATATTGATTTTAACATCGTATGTATTTTTAATTTCATCTGTTAGATATGGTTCAAAACGTGTTAAATCCATTTCATCTTCAATGGTATCTAGTGCGCGCAATACCAGATAAAACAACGCCACTGGCAAACGCAAGCATGGTGGCAATTCTTTAATAACACCAGCAAAGCTTCTTGAAACGCTAGACAAAATATCTTCACAAAATAAAATATCTTCTTGCCTAGCATTTTGTGGTGCAGATTCACACAACATACCTCGACGTTTACTTTTTAACTTGTATTGCACAGCAGCTGCAATTTCCAATGGGTGCAATAATTGCGAAAGTATCGAATGTTTATGTATTTTCACTTTGCCATAGCTACCTTGTTTCTTGGAAGTGTCAAATGCTTTTGCGTTGTTTGCATTACCAACTCCTAATTTTGAAACAACTGGTATTTTCTCCATTTCGCCACGATAAATCTTTGACCGATCGGTATTATCAATGACTGATTCATTCGCTAATATTTTCTTCCACCATTTATGTAAAAAGGCTTTTTGGATGATGCAAAACCATGGTGAGATTAAATCTGAGCCGCTGGTAGTTTTATTTCCATTTTCCATAAATTCAATCAATTCCTCCTCATCAAAGTATCTTGCTTCAGATACTTCATTAGCATTTAAATTCAAGACAACATCTTTAGGTGGTTGACATATAATAATGTAGTCAACTTCATGTTCACCCCATTTTTTATTGTCGCAACTTGCCCTATAATGGACTCGTGTGACAAAGGTCATGCTCTCCAGCGGAATTTGATCTGGTGTAATTCCTAATTCTTGTTCCAATTTTCGCCGAGCTGCATTTTTTACGCCTGCCACACCATTCTTTTCCCCGTCAACATACAACGGGTGTGAACAACACGTATTTGCCCAATAGTCTGGAAACGTTATTTTATCAAGCGAACGCTTTTGCAGCAACAATCTTTTTTTTGAGTCGAACAAAAAAACGCTAAATGCGCGGTGCAATTTCAAACCATTTGCCATTAAATGACAGTTTTTTTTTGAATCGTGGCCAATTACATTATCGTTTTCATCGACTAGAATACAATGTTCTGTGTTCATCATACGCTCTTGCTCAGCATCATTATTGCTTTTACTTTTTTTCCCAAATAGTTTTCGTTTGATATTTTTCAGTAAAATATAACTAAATGAACATGCGCCGATGAATATCAACAGTAAAGCAAGTGGATTGTCAACTAAGTACGGAACGAAGTTGACACCGATTTCTTCTTCCAAAAATTGTCGAAAGATATCCGAGGAAAGAAGTACAAATATGGATAATATGAAATACATGAAGATAGTATTTGTAGTATTTTGTATATTATTATTATTAAGTAACAAACGTTGTCTTGCAATAATAAAATAGCAAAATGCTTGGTTATTTATATAAAAATAAATGTGAATATAACAAGTTGTGTGTGCGTGTGTGTTTGTCTGTTTGTATATATGTTTCGCTGTATACTTGAATGAGCATAGTTAAAAGTGTGTTCGGGGACCGTTGGAGGCGGCGTGTGGGTGTAGAAAACAGGAGATAGTATAGTATAATAATAATAGGGAAGAAAGGCGGCATGCAGGTGTGTTTTATTATTTGTTGTATGTTGTTATTGTTATCATTATATGGCCCATATAAATATTAGGTGACTGTAAATAGCATTGTTTAGTATATCAACCAATGGCCCGCTCTTCCTCTTCCTTTCTTCCTTGTACACCGATTATTTGAAATAATAATATAAATAACAACCACCGCTATATTTACCAACTTAAAAACAACAATCTCAAATCAACTACCACTACTTGCGGGCTTGGCTGAAAAATTGGTAGCGTGGTAGTGGCAGCTACAAGGACTCCCGTACGTATCACGTAATTGCCATGAGTTGGTGACGATTCGATTGATGATTGATTTTGGTGACGTCGGCATTATGATAATGGTTCCTGCAGTAGTATACGAATACGTATACCAACTGGTGGTAGGCGAGATTGTGTCGTAATACTTCTTATATATACAATGCTATAATACTATACTATACAACTGAAGAAACAATACTGTATTACTATTGTATTGCACCATTGGACGTTACCATTACCCACCATTATATTAATTGTTAATTATTAGCTTATATTATGTTATACGAAAATTATTTTTACCTTCGATTATAAATTCTTATGTAATAATATAATATTCTTTTTTTTTCGCCGCCGCGTGCCCCTCATTATATTATCATCATCATTATTTAAATAATAATAATACACGCTCATGCAGGAACGTACGCATTCCAGTACTCGAAGGTATCACTTAGTATACTTCTTGCCATATTGCAAAGATGAATATAATGCGGGCGTTCGAAATGGGGGCTGTAAATTATAATGTTTTACCACCAACTGCCATTTTTTTGCTCACTTTACTGTTTAATAACTATATTTTACCAAAATATATTGTGCCTCCGAAAGAAGTTCATCATGTTAAACCGTTAAAAGCGATGATTTGGCCGATGTCCATATTATTGATGCTACAAACACATAATTCAAATACGTTACCATTTTTGTTTAATCCTTTTGAACTCAAGATGTATACGTGGGCTGTAATATATATATTAAAAGCAATAGGACTTAGCTTGCTCGAAACACTTGTATTGTTTTTCATACAGAACTCGAAGAAATTGGAGTTTCGTGATAATAACAAAAAAGCGAAAAGATTAGAGAAATTGCAAATTATTGACTATTTGTTTTTGTTTATTAATTCATTTGTGGAAACCATTTTTGTACACCACTTATCGTTATTTGTATTGAACGACAAATATATTATCAAAGCTATGGATAGCATAACTATAATTAATGGATGTGTATCATTTTACTTATTGTTCTTAGCAGATGATTTTTTTTATGCAATATCGCATCGTATTATGCACTGGGGCCCGTTGTATCCTTGGATTCATAAACACCATCATCGTCAACCACTGCCAGAGCGTGGGTATTTAGATGCAGGTAATGAACATCCGTTGGAGCAAGTAATTGGCTTAAGTTGTGTATTTATTGCCATTCGTGTTATATCATATATAACAACAATACATGTAGTATCCATGTTTATTTATTTTAATATTTATGCATTACTAGCAATCTTAAATCATACGCGGTACGATGTAAAATTTTATGGATTTGGTTTTGAATATTCTGTTGGTGCGCATGAAATGCATCATAGATATCCAAAGTCAAACTATGCCCAATATTTTATGTATTGGGATATATTAATGGGTACGTATAAAGAATATGACGATGGGGTAAGATTTAAGACACAGAAGATAGAAGCTATCAAAGTTGATAAAGATGAAACGGTAGCAGGTGAAGGAAAAAATGAAATTATTAGTAAAAAACTGTGGAACACTAAGACAATGTCATCATCGCGGAGGAAGAAAAGACTGAATAGTAAAATTCGTATGGAAAAGAAGAAGAACTAAAAGAAAATTTACACACAAAAACACATTAAATAAAAAAATATGTACTAAAAAACTTATAAACGCAATCTGAGTGAGTAATACTTTTTAAAAAATTTTACGCTCTCGTAAAAAAAAATATTTTTTCTTTTCCACAACACAAGTTAGATTTTATATTTTTTGAGATTTTCAAAAATCTCTTTTAGAGTTCTCGTTTGATAGTTTGGTGTGAATTGTTTCATTGCACTGGAAGTACCCTTCACTTTGTTTATTCTTGTATGCATAAAGCTTACCATTTTTTTGTGCTAGTTCTCCTTTTTCCTCTTTATGCAATGAACGTGTAATAAATGCTACGCCACTAAATCCAAGCAAGTAAATTACAACAACAACAAATAAACCGAGTTCGGCAACTTCTTTGGTATCGGTTAATTTTGGCATCAAATTTGTATATCGTCTGCTACTACCATTGCTATTACTATTGCCACTTCTCTTAATAATTGTATTGTCGTATACTCGCATGCTTAAAATTGGAAAACTAATAACACTTACAATATTCAATACATGTAAAATATCTTCTTCTTGTAACTTTAATTTGGAAACATTGAAATGTTTTTTTAATTCCAATGGTGATTTATATGTCTGGAATATAAAACGATCCCATATCATAAACAAATGTCCATAATTATATTTAAATAATTTATGGTGGACATGATGATCGCCAGCAGTGCCTATACCTAGTAAACGAAAAAATGGGTCAAATACATGTGAATACTCGCTGTGTATCAGGCATAAATAATTTCCATAAATTGTACCAAATGCAGCATAACTCCACATATTTGTATGTACAATATTTGCGGTTATGTACAATGGGATCAATATCATAAATATTGTATCCATGAAAGACCCATCAAATGCATCGAATAAACGTGGTGATTTAAATACATGGTGAGGTTTGTGGCTCTTGATATAAAAGTTTGATATATAGTGCTCAGCAAAATGCATTGTAGTTTGAAAAAAATCAACAACTAACAACTGCAATAGTACATGAAATAAATTTACAGGTTCATCCAAATTGTAATACGTCTCTGGCATTAAATTAAATACCCATGTTACTGATAAATATGTTCCTAAAAGAAAGAAACCTTCTGGTTGAAACAAGTGGTTTTTCATTTCATCGAAAAAGGATGTTTTTCTTGTTTCTTCATTCTTGTCCCCATTCTTATCACCGTTTAAGTTATTTTTATATTCGTCTTCAAACTTTGTTTGTATAAATGGACGCTTAATATATTCCATTCTTAATAAATAATAATACGGTATGATTATAAAAATCTGTCCAAGGGCTACTGATAGCAATCCATATATTAGACCACGAGGGTTTCTAAAAATTTGTTTATGTTGTAACATACTACGTTTAAGGAAGTCACAGTATCTTTTCTTTACTGTATATGTAGTTTACTCAAGTCGTACAAAGGGGCGGTGCGTTGCAGGTTATATGCCAATGTGGCGGCAAATCAATATGTTCTGCTGTTAAAAGGTGAAATGGAGGGATAAGTTTGCCGTGTATTCCTGTTACTGCCTGTTCGTTTTGTTGTATTTATTTCTCCTTTCTCCTCGGTTGTAATTTATTATGTCTCCCGCTCCTCATAAATAATATTATTTTATCACTGCTGTAGTATTATTATTATATTATTATTTTAATTTAGTATATATAGTATTATATATTCCTATATTGTTGTTTTCCAAAATGATGAGACACGCGGTGGTGTTGTGAAAATAAGGTCCATTTAAAAAAAAAAACAACAAATAATAATTTGATTATTTGTTCGATTAAATCATTAAATCGATTAAATCTATGATATAGAAGAAAAAATAAATTTTTAGTACGATTTATTATTGATTTATTATTAATTAAGGTACTTACAACAAAGATAATAAATAAATAAATAAGCTAAAGCATAATATAATATAATTAGAAAATAAGACATAGAAATACTACTATCTAGGAAGATAATTATACTATATACTAATAGAATACATAAAAGATAGAATAAAGGGAAGCGTCACTTCTACTTCGTATGAGTGTATATTTATGTAAGTGAAGTAAGGTGAAATGTTCCTTTTCATTCTTCTTCTGGCCAAAGAACATTTAATATGAAGCAAGGTATATGTTACATTATTATTGTAACGCAATACAACTTCCACTAGGTAACATGAATGACAGTTCCAGGGACAGCGCCTTGAGGCACAACGATTATTCTAGTTTGACCATTTGTCAATTGCACCTGCATTTGCATACCTGGTAAAAATCCGTCTGGAATAGTTACTGGGTACACTACATTAGATGATTGCTGCTGTTGTTGGTGGTGGTGGTGAATTGGTTGTACTACTGTCATTTGCACTCCATTTAATCCAGCATTATTTGTTGCAACATATTGTTGCTGCTGTTGTTGAGACGTACTTAATTGATTCTTCGTATCTCCGCGAATGCAACGCCTACATGGATCCTCAATATACACAGTAACACCATATGCAATCAACACTGCGAAAGCGAAAATAAGAACTAAAATTATAATTGGAGCTAGAATTATAAGACCTGCGCATGCAGTAAAAATAATCATATGCAATATATACAATGACATTGAAATTCTACCTATAAATTGACCGAATTTTGAGCGGCATATTTTGTTGACAATTCCATTCATTCTCCCAGCGTTAGTTAAATCCACCATTAACTGAGCAAAAAATAATGGAAAAATTGGCTCAAATAATACACGGAAAAAATTAAATTGGACTATCTTTGTGGTAGCACAAATGATTATAGCTATAAGAAGTGTTAATAGAAGTGCAGCGGATAATCTATCAGCAGCAGCTGCTGCAATTAGATTTTCTGGTGTGCTGGATTCAGGGTTGGTGGCAATGTTATCACTCGGTTTATAACGCTTCATTCTCTTCATACTGGTTTTGCAGCAACAAGTGAAATAAATTCTTACTGAATCATTTTCATTTCCATACAAGGACCGAAGTGCTAATACACAGCCCATCATAAATACTGGTAAACGACTCGGTGGAAAAGATCTTGCAGTCCAATACGCAAAGTCAAAGTTATTTAAGTACAAAATACCAAAGTCAACAATGCTGAAAAAAATAATAAGTTGCATGTAAAACAATATTTCAATTGCAACAGACAAGTTTCTGATTCGTTTTTGCAATGAGGCCAACCATGGTATGACATATGGAAATACAACATAAAATAAAAACATCTATGTGAAGTGTGGCGTACATGGGATGATATGTTAGAGACGGAGATAGTAAGCAGAGTTAGAGAAACAAAGAGACTACGTACTGTTTGTACTGTCCAAGTCACCCCATTCGATGGGTATACGACTCTATCGCCTCGTGGTATCCATAAATTAAATGGTCGTACCCAGACATTTAACATTGATAACGACATAAAAAAATTTGCTAAAGGGTCCATACAGCTCTGTGCCCCATATTCACAATCTGTTGGAGCCAGAGCTCCAGTAAATAAAATTATAAAGAAAACAGCACAACAACAAGAGCAAATATTCGTACACCAATACAACGGGCATAATCTGGCAACTCTATTTACCATAAACCTTTTTTTGTTGAGCACCTTAGCATTATCTCTTTGCCGCTCATTTGGATTAATTAATTTAGATGCATACCCTATAGTCATAATATATCCAGAAAGTAAATAAAATAGACTGAGACTTGTGCCTCCTAACAAATCAACGCCTAATCCAAAACCCGAATAATGACCAATTGCTATATGGATAGCAACAATTCCTCTCAAGCCATTTAATGCATCTGTGTCAATTTTCCTAGGCATGGCTACTTCAGCATTTTCACCATTGTCGATTTCGTTTTCTTCGTCGCCTATTGTTGACGGCCTGTTTTTCCTTAATGGTAAACAGAAAAAAAAATTGATGCCTGTTACGAATATTAAAAAAAAGAGGGTCTATAAATTAAATGGATTAAATATTTTTGTCAGAAAGTTATTATTGTTTTTATTTGTAAACAGGGGGGAATCAAAAGCAAAAAAAGGGGGGAATCACACTTACAGCAATTAATTGGCCATCCGTACCTGATTGAAACGGATCTCTATCATCAAACGTACAACTAAGATGTTTTATATCATCTTTTTCTCCATCATGTTTTTTTCCGTGGTCAACACTATTTATATATGCCTCTGCTGGAATTGCATCTTGCTCACAAATGCACGGCACAGCTGCCCCACACTTGATATCAATCCACCTACTTTTACCATAGGTATTGGTATACATTACGCACTGCTCAAAGATACCACCATAATTGTTCGGCTCTCCCTCATGAAATCCATCTACAAATGTTGTGTTTACATTACTACACTGTTTGTTCACCCACTTCAAGTGGTGATTGTGTGTTTTCTCATCTATTTTAGTTGTTGCTTTGCTTTTATATAGACCAATCCATGCACCGCCAGTCTTACTAAACGACGCTTTAAATTGCTTCGATATCCATTCAAAATGCTCTTTCGATTCAACACACGCTAATGTGCCATTCCCACCATTTCTGCTACAATAATATCGGCATCCACACTGTGACGCATAAATATTCTTAGGAACAAAATAACATTTATTGTTAAAAATTTTCCCATGTTCTACTCTACATATGTTTCCATTTACAACTTTTACATTTTGAATAGAAATCGTTCCAAGCAGCAATATTAATATGACATTCATTTTTTCGTATATGTATGTGTGTAGATATAGGTATAGATATTAATGTATGTGCATGTTTCAAAAGTCAAACGTGGAAGATGCCGTAGAGCGTCTGAACGGTTGTGTTTGTGCTGTAGTATGGTTAATTAATATAGTTATAGTAATAATATAAAGTATTATTATTATTATTATTGGGCTATAGTAGTAGGCTATTTTAATTTGTGCATAATAATTTTAGTTATAGAAATTTTTTAAAAAAAAGTAGTTATTAAATACAACAATGGGCATGTGCCCAGCATGCACCAACTATAATACGC
>JACKZZ010002276.1_pt1 | contig 12193 bp, 15 predicted proteins | sample 8027871 | NCBI WGS metagenome assembly JACKZZ01 (sample SAMN15724774, study PRJNA655200) | protist metagenome | isolation source: fluorescence activated cell sorting (FACS) single amplified genomes of... | place: USA: West Boothbay Harbor, Gulf of Maine | collected 2000-07-19
GGGATTAGTAGTGGTTAGTACGAAAGGGTCCGTGTCCTTGAAAGGATATGCTGCAACAGTATCTGAATAAATAAATAGATATATGGATATGATAGTTAGACATGATGTTGTTGGATCAGAGTATAGATAGATATGTATTCTCTAATTTATTACTCACTATACTTACACTTCACTTATACACTTCATTTCATCTCACTCTACTTACCAGGGGCAGTAGGACACATATGCCCCCATAATAAGGTATCAGCCAACACATCAATACTCTCTCTAGGTGTCTGTCCATCTTCTTGACACTGATATGTATAGCATGTATATCCATATATATGCACACACATTATACAGTATACATTATACAGGTACATACACACATGTACAGATAAAACAGATAAAAAAATAATTACATTTATACCGCCACTAACTTTCAACATATAAACAAATGAACAAGTAAACGACATAGCTAAGGGCCATACTATATACGGTACCCAACTTACAGTTTGTCTCTTAATATCACAGACTGGTTCCCCTGCATGACCCATCACTAAAACACCACCATCTTCCCCCCCTCTTTCCACATCACCGCCAATACAGGCCTGGTAGGGGTTAGTAGTGGCAGTAAATGTACTGAATCTGTTAGCATGTGGGAGTAAGCAGGGGTTCAGAGGCTGTTGTGGGAAGCTATTATTCGATGGGTCAGTTAGTCCAGGCAACACATCTACTGGACAGGTACCGAGAAGTTGAGCTAGGAATAAATCGAACTAGACAGAGGTACATATATAAAGGTATGTACATAGAGGTTAGCACAGCAGTATACTATAGTATAGTATAAGATATGATAGTATAGAATAGGATAGGGTAGGATAGTATAGATTGGATAGGATAGGATTGTAGACCTGTCTAGCTGGAGATGAAAGTTCGAACTGCTGTTGCGTTGATAAATGTCTACATAATAACACTCCAATATTAATAATAAGGTCTATACATACATCAAGACTTACTTCTCTGTGTTCAACTCACTGCTAATTGATGACATCGAATTACCAGCGATGATGACTCTAACACATTCACATATATCGTTACATATACATGTATATAGCGTTACATTTACACATATACACATATGTTACATATCGTTACATATACACATATATGACGACATGCATCATATCGACATACAGAAACAGTAACAACTACCCACCTGACAATACGAGAGGCTACCAAACCCGCCTGTGCCCCCCCTATACGCCCCCCGACGAAATCAGTCACCATTTGAGCTGAAAGTTCTAACGGGGGAGTTCCCATCCCCCCTACTCCAAGTCCATCACCGTCTGGTAAGATGAGAGGAGAGCCGAACTCCATACCAGACAGAAAAAGTATATATCTTGATGAGGGTTGAGTGTCGGCTATGAGAGAGGGGGGCACTGGTGGGGAAGGTGTGCGTGTATGCAAAGAGCAGTAATCTTCGACCTGTGTATACAATTTATTTAGAGTGTATATTGTTATACTAATACAAAAAAAAGTATACAAATAATTCATATATGTACGTATACATACATAAAATACATACACATCAACTCGCCTCAAACTCGCCTCCCTCAAGCACTCTTCCTTTCACTGCCAACGTCACACCTGTAACAAGTGTACACGCCATTTGTGACCATTTGACTAGGATGATACGATCTGATTCGTCTTCTAAATATAATTTATCATCCTAGACCATTATATATACCATTACATGTATTACTACATATGTTATTAGATACTAATACATAATAGTAGTACCTGTGAGTAGTAGCTGGAATATAGGGACTCTTGTATGTCGGACATCCCAGCCGACTCACGGTATTCTTCTAATACCTACACATCACACAATGACAGTGAGGAAGACAATGAAGTGATGGTGTAATAATGACTATGGATTTTATTGTTAATATTATTTAAATATCACACAATTAATTAATGCATATATGCGTGTTTGATACAATTAGAGAGGGGGGAGAAGAAGACGACATACAACAAATAGGGTGAAAAGAAAATTATTCAATAGAAAAATACTGCATACGATAGCACTACTTGCTTCCAATTCTTACCGAAGGGCGCAGTCGTAGTTCTTTGAACATGTTCCCAATCAACACCACGCTATCATCACTGCCTGCCTCTGCTTCGATAAGCTGGGTATATATTTTCGCAGCAGGACCCCATTTCTTCTTAGCAATTTCACTGATTTTAAATACAACACATTATTTAATAAACTTAATGTATAGTCATAATTCGGTGCGTCAATTGTAGTATTTTGTTGTTACTCACAGTAAGTGTGGTCTCAAAGTCCGAAGCCTGTTATTGTAGAAGTTGTTGAACTGTTGCGTGAAGAGCTTCTCTTTTATTAAATATCTATCGTAGAGAGGTTGCATGCTGACATCATTTCTTACTAATTCTGCTGTGCTCATGTTGTTTATTGGTACAGGTTTCTGTTCAGCCAATTTCAATTTTCAAAACTTGAAGTCAATTAAGGCTCTAGTTTGGCTGATGTGTACAAATCTTCTTTTCAGTCTCTTTCATCACATTTTATAACCGATTTTAATTCTTATCGGCAAATTATAAGAAGCGTGTTTCTTAGTGCTCTGAAATGCATCGCATGTCCCTCTGATTAAAGTGAATAAATTCCGCGGAAAATGATGCACTCTGACTCCATTTCATCAGACCAACAGCAACAGCAGATACCTATGGCTCCAGAGCACTGGTCAATTGAAAAAAAACAAAGAGAATGGGATATTGAATTAAGGAATTTTAGGGAAAAGCAGAGAAAAAGGTTGACTACTATTCGTGTGAAATCAAAGCGGAAGGTGTCAGAACTACACGAAAGAATTTATTTTTCTGTGAGATGGGCTAATCCCAAACTCCCGAATGCTTACCAAAATATTGTAAATGATTATTGTGATCATTTGTTAAGTGCAGTGCCTGATTCGCCTTATCCTAAATGGAGTTTGCTTGTGGTATATCAGAACCGTCTTCTCTCCGGCCCAACCGAAAAAGCGTCCATGGAAGTGCAACGCCTTCTGCAACGCCTCTCAAAACTTGTTTTATCACGTGACGAAGCATTAGTGAATACTATGGTGGAATTAGAAGAGAAGACTGAGCGAATGACAATTGAAAGAGAAGGTACTATTAGATGGCATATGGAGAATACTATGAAGTGTGCGCGCGATGATTATTGGACGATATGGTATCTAGCTCGACGGGGTCTTGTTGTTGAACTAGAAAGTTTTATTACTGGGCAATCTTTTAAGTTAGTTCCTCCAACCAAGACGAAACCTTTATCCGTAGCAACAGAAACATCAGAAGCACCAAAAGCCGTGGAAGCACCAGAAGTATCAAAAGCCGTGGAAGCACCAGATGCATCCAAAGCACCAGATGTATCAAAAGCACCAGAAGCACTAGAAGCATCAGATGCATCAAAAGCATCAAAAGCATCAAAAGCACCAGAAGCATCAGAAGTATCAGCAGCATTAGAAGCATCAAAAGCACCAGAAGCATCAGAAGTGGTGGGAGCTACTGGAGAAAAAAAGGAAGAGGCAAAGAATATGATTAATGTCAGTATAAAGAAGAGTAAACAGATTGTTGATGTTGATATGCGTGATCCTGACTTCGGCTATACTGCTCTACACTATGCATGTAAGAGCAATCAATTCTCGACTTTTAAGTTGCTTTTATCTTACGGTGCGAATGAGCGAGCTATTATTGAAGAAGATGGACGTACTCCATTACATTTGGCCGCTTGTTACGGTACCCGCGAAATGGTATTAGAGTTACTAGCTGTAGGAGCTGTATATGAAGCTGTAGATTACTACGGAGCCACTGCCTTAGACCTAGCAAGGCAGAATAAGAACTTTCCCGTTGTTAAAACATTAGAAAATTGGACTGAATTAGTCCCTGTAACTGAAGTAACCCCTCGTGCCGAAGAAGACTTGTCCAGTGTACCAGAAGAGTTTATGTCCACTCCGTATGATGTTTTAATGTCCATGTCACCTGCTTTACGTGTGATTACGAGTAGATTAGAAGGACCGATTGATTCATTTAAGAAGGTAATAAAGCAAAAGTGCGATAGTAGAACGGAGGGATAACCTCCGGTACATGTACTGATATATGTATTGAAATATAGTGATTTGAACTTTACTCAGGTGACCACCGAGTCTGGTATGGAGATCGGCGCGGAATTAAGATTATGTGAGAAGAGAGCGGACATGTGTGAAAAAGAAGGTTTTCACGATGAGAGCGTTAAGACAAGCAGGAGGAGATGGACGACAGCTAAGAATGCATATATGAAGCAGAGAGCGAACAAGCAACAAGAAGATGAAGCCGAAGATAAGTATAATGGTGGAACGAATGGACACGATTCCACCAACAAAACTACCACCACTACGTCTGCTACTGCTTGTGGTGGTATAGATAATGATAGTGTCGGCGGAGAGTCTGATTTTACTGCCCCTGTCTTAAACACTTCTACCATTCCTCTCTACGCCCCTGCTCCTCCCAACACAACTACTGGCTTTATGACAACAAATCCCACCACGAAGAGTAAGAAAGCTACTGAAATCTCTCCCTCTTTCCTTCACTCTATGTGCCTTGACCTAGCTGAGACGTTTCTATCAGATCATCAACATGAAGCAGCAGAGGTAGTGATTAGTGATGGTTTAACGCTTCTGGGGGATGATTTGGATGACCTCCCTAGGATGAGACTGTTGAAGAGGTATTGTCAACTCTTATTGTTTTTATCAGATAAACATGGTGCTTCTGCTGGTACTAGTGGTAGTGGTGGTGGTACAGGTAAACATAGTAGAGTGAGTAGTAAGCATAAAGTGATTGAAAGAACTAATTCAATGGCGCACTCCTCATTTAAAAGTATGTATGGTGACTATGATAAGAGTAAGAGTGAGTTTATGACTAGTGCTGCCAGAGACAAGAAGAGTGTTTTAGGTGATCTGGATGTAGCAATGAGCGAAGAAGAAGCAAATTATTTCATTGAGATGACAACAACTTCACTCACTTCTACGACCAAACCACAGCAGCAGCACCCAAACCGAACCAATGATGACGATAATTGTGATTATAAGCAGGGGGGATTATGGGAGTCCAGTGATTGGGACGGTGTAGGCGATGGGCATTGTTATCCTTCTCAGGTCACATTTGATACTGCTGCGACAATGCCACATACGCCACGGCTTGGACAAGGGGACGGGGGGCAGGGAGGAGAAGGGGGTTATGACTTAATACAAACAGCTCCTCTACCCCTCCGATATCCAGACCAGTCTTCATTTTATTTAGATAGTGATGACTGCGATAGTGGTACGATGGTAGGAGAAGGAGAAGAAATAGAAGATAGAAAAGGGATGCTACATATGTTAGATTTGTTGCGCACAATGTCTCCATCAACTCTGTTACCATCATCCTTAGGTCTCGATGGATTCCTAGGAACATTTGAAGGAATCACACCCTCACAGTATTCTCTTCTACCACCTTATCAGAAGTACTTAATACGTGTAGACAATTGCATTCAGGAAGCCATTTCGATGATGAAAAAACAATGCAAAGAAGATTTTATCGAATCTGTTTCTTTAGGACCTTTATTACATATGGCTGCAGAGAGTTTAGATAGGTGAGTGTAGTATATGTGAGTGAGTAGGTGGATATCGGGGTGTCATTGTGCTGTATCATTTATATTATACATCTATATCATCACGATGACAACAATACGACTGCAATAACCATTATCATAACATTCCGATAACAATTCTCATTATTAATGTATCATCACATATAGACAAGGGAAGTACGAAGAAGCCCTCCACTATATGGCTCATGCTGCTGTAGTCTTCGAACGAACCGTCGGTCAAGCAGATCCAGAGACAGTGAGTTGCTATATTGAGCTATTGCGTCTTACAATTCGAAAGAATCTGGTAATTGCTAATGTTAATAAGCGAGAGAGGGATCATATCAAGGCCATAGAAATTGCTGCCATGAATAAGTATGCACGCGCTAAGTTGAAGGACGTTCCGGATCCAATCATCCATCCATCTGACAAGCAAAACTTTAAAGTAGTAGGATTACAGGCTACTGATGTTAGTCGTCGGCTAGATCGCCTGACTCTCGATAACCCAGAAGCTGCTTTACATCTATCGAGAAAGTGTTACAAGTTAGTAGCATTGACTGATTTGATTGTAGCCGGGGAAATCGATCCGACTAAGGTACTACATATGGATGTAGGGACAGCGGGAGAAGAGAACTCGATTCTGACCGGGACAAAGGCAGAAGTAAAAAAGAATGGTGGGGGGTCTGCGGATAGGGTTCATTTGCGTGTGGCTCATCGCGATGAGTTACCACAAGCTGCTGCTTTGCACATAGACGCCTTAGATATTAGTAGGTATAATGAAAGCAAGTTGTAAATAAGGAGAATAAGTTGCTCGAAATATTTTTTAATATCAGCGGTGGAGAAATCGGATCGATGTTTTGATTTAATAAGTCATCTGCCTGTTTCGTTTGGGTTCTTGTAGGATAGCTCGATAAAATGATGCCATCGTGATAAGATAATCTGATCCATTGGAGAGCTTAAAGTATTTAAGTACATACTTCTAATACTAACTATATATAATATTAATCTTGAAGTATATTTAAGTGCGTTTTAAGTGCACCGGACTTTAACATAGTCAACAATTTGATAATCGATAGTCGAAATCGATGCTAGCTAACTATAGTCGTCGAGGAAATGGGTAAACAAAATACTACACGTTAATTCAATGATGGGCTTATTTAAGTCAAGTCAGGACCGCGAATATTGGAAATCTAAATTTATTACGACTTGTAAACACGAGTCTTTTTATTATTCATTTACTCGCCTAGCGCTAACTTCCGGTACCATTCTGACCTCAAAAAATACATCCATCCAAGACCTACATGAATAAATACCCAGAAGAGGCAAAATACACTTAGCAATACAGGCTCATGAATCCTCACATTCATGCCATACACCTGCATCGACCATGATCTACTACTGTAAACATTACTATCACTATAGCCCATGGACGAAAAAAAGGCAGCATTTGCACACACATATACCAATAGAGCCATCATAACTATGTATGAGGAGTGCAAGTAGATATCAAGTAATGTAAGGTATGAAATCTTAGGCAGGCGGTCACTTATAATGAATTTCAGGGAAATGAGCATCAGCCATGTTCTGTATTATGTAACATATCATGTTATCATGCAGTAATGCGTACATATAAATAAGAGAGGCCATGAAAGTAATTTAAAATCGATAAATTAAGTAACGAACACGTAGAAGAGAAAAATTAGATAAATATATAACAATGAAGCAGTAAAGTACAGTACATATTAGTATAGCTGATCATACTATACGGTACCCAATAGAGTATACCAGACCACAATATGGTACCTCTAGATTACTACACTGTGCAGTATATGGTACACTTACGTGAATACAATAGAAAGTCTGTCCGCAGTATTCTCCACCGGCACAAAGAAGAGTGAGTATGAGGAAAGCACTATACAAAATGAAATCAAAATGACATTCCATATGTACCACTCCGGCCTGCGTATAGCATGGAATATGCATTCCAGACAAGCGTACCGAACCCCTACATGAACCACAACCAGACAAACAACCAGAAAACATGGTTATATATACATAATATCTATACACTTCTCTCGTTACACAACTAATGTAAATCCTCAAGACACACACACACACTTACACACCTACCAGAGGACGCTGCACGCTTATTGGGATCATAATCTAAGTGCATAGGCTCGAAGCCAAAAGGGTCTAATTTCCACTCACTAGATTTGTTCTTATCATAAATACAAGGCTTCCTACCGTCTTCAAAAGGTACAAATCTACATATGTTCATAATTTTAATACATACGTGTATAATACGTACATACATACGTACATACATACATACAAACATATACACACATACCTCATTACGGCATCTGAATGCTCACTTTGCAGCCGTACCACCACCTTCTGGTGGTCGAATGGAAATTGTTGCAGTTCTAAGGTCTGGTGGACGGTTGTTTGTATGTGTACAAAGTTGTGGACTGTGCCTAAATACATATATCACATCACATATACATACATATGTATACACATCTACCCTACCTAGTTCTGAATCCAGTATTGTTGTGAAGGACTTAATGATGTCAACATTTGATGAATTGAGGATTTTCCATGCCGGATCAAACACATTTTCACCCACCACTACATCAATTCCATAGACAGATAGTAGTAGTTAGTTGTTGTAAGTAGAGGTCATATTGTATAATATATCAAGATACACCATATGTAATTCTACTTCTATCAAACGAACACATCCACCTAGATGGTCTGGCCACATCTCATAATCTGGACGGCCAAACTTGGGATTGTATCTAACGACAGCTGGATGAGTGGAGTAGTATTTTCCATGGGTCTCCAGGGCTAATTGAGGGTCATTCCAAATAAACGTGATGCCACAATCTACCGTCCATTAATACATTATAATTAGGAAGGGCAGGTGGGGGTAGAGTAAAGATTCATTTACAGGTATAATGGATTTAACGTAATCGATATATATAGTAGTGGACTTGGTCGTTACCTACCTATGGTGAATTCCTCAGTCGAGCTATCAATTCTATGCAATCGAAATATTTGAATATTTGTTTGCACGTCTATTTTTCGATCATCGGATTTTAACGTTACTGCTCCTACATGTGGTTGTTTTAAGGGCGTATTCGTATCACTGCTCATGATCCTGGTAGTTGAGTCCGCGGAGAATTCCTGCTCTTGGCTGCTCACGGAATGTCTTGATTTTTTTCCAGGAGGATTGGCTTTCTTAACACTGCGGGGCAAATATTCCCTCCCTCGATTGGTAGAGAGGCCATATAGCACATCTGAGTTTGACCTGTTGGACATAGACATTTTAATAATGAAACCTCCTTGTCATCACAAACTCATGAGCTAGATGTACACATCTACGAATGGAATACTACTTCGTTTTAATTGAAAAAATCAGAAAAGATTGGTAGATATCAGGGTGTGTTGGCAAAAGAGCGAAAGATCGTATCTTCGATCATGTCAAAACAATATGCATGACTCCAACATCCAGTTCCAACAGCAAGGAAATATTATGGATAGAACGATTGGTTTCCATTCACACATCGCCACACGCACCTTTTGCCTATTTTCGTTTTGACAGCGTTCACAGACACCATGTCATCCATTGAACAAAAAATAGCTGATCTCGAGGAAAAGATCTAACGGTATGAGAGTATGTTGGAGACAGCAACTTCAGAATATAGGAAGGACCATCTCTTCGATCTCATCATAGCAAGTAGACAAAATCTTGAGAGACTCTACATCCAGCTGGAGAGACAGCAACAACAAGGTAAAGTTATTGATAGACTGATTAATTCCCATTCACACATCACCATTTAACATATGCTGCTGTATTCCGTACAAATTTCCAGCCGGTGGAGGTGCAGGAGGAGGTGAGTGACGGTGCCATGTTGTCAGTATATTTAGCTAATTTTGTTCTAGTGTATTTTAGTCGCTGTGTCACATAACCAAGAACCTCCACCACCTCTCGCCCCACACTTTTCATATCAAATGAGATTGGAGGACGCAAATGGTAAATTGGCTTCTTTAGCTGGTCACCGAGGATTTAGGAAATATGTAATGGTCAATGCAAATGCAATGGGAATCACAGGAACCATTCAGCGTTATCACCACACAGACGTCATTGTCAAATTTGAAGGATGCCGTGCCGAACTTGAACTTTTTATAGATTTTTTGAGAACATGTCGTGGGCAGGGAATGTTGTTTGATTTCAGAGACACTTTTTATCAGGTTGTTGAATTTAGATTGTAAAATGATTTTTCTATTATTGTAGATTTTTCAAGAACTGTTGCGAATGATGGGAAGGTGATCAAGGGTCCTTATTCAGTTGACATCCAATATGACAAGCAACCTGATTATTCTGCACATTCTGGTATTTTGTTAGGTAGTCAGCGTCGTCGCGGTTAGTTCGACTGGAGTTGACTTTCAAATTGATCTTAATAGTTTGAGTATCAGTCGTATAATTATATGACATAATATTAATATAGTAAGAAAATAGTATCTATCATAATATTATACATGGACAGAATCTATAAGAAACTCAATAAACTACAGTCGAAGCTGAGCAAGAAAGTAAATGCAGGTGAAGCTCAAGCAAAAATCAACAGAAAGGTTTCGTGTCGAAAACAAACTCCATAAGAAAGTGGCTGGGGTTCAAAAGAAAGCCAACAAGAAAATTGACAGCACACAGAAGAAAGCAAACCGAAAAGTCAATAAACTGAACAGTCGTTAATTCGCATGATTAAATTTCTCATGAATATATTTTCCACATTTATATATTTATAATTTTTCACCCACATTGTTCGGTTTGCATCAGTGGTGAGGTGTATGTGGCGGCATCCTGGTACAAGTCTAGGTGCCGCAACCCTGAAAAAAACAAAAACAGATAAGATCGGCTGAGCCGGTGGAAGTTAAAAATGGTATCTTTTGTTGTGTGTGTAACGGTTCAGTCGTCAACACACAACATCTCTTTTATCTGGGGTAAGACTGTCGCTTCGAAAAAAGAGAAAACAACTGTATTTTTTCGCGACGTATTTTCTGTTACGAACTTTTCATCCTTTCGAGTCAATTTTGGAGAGCTCAATTGTCATGTCTGTTGAAGAAGAAATTATTCAACTCAAGGCAGAGATTGCCGATTATCGACGTATGTTGGAGACAGCAACTTCTGAAGGAAGGAAAGACCGTCTCTTCGATCTCATCACAGCAAGTCGACAGAATCTACATGACCTCAACATCGAGAGACAGCAACAGCAAGGTCAAGTTATTGATTGCATGATTGATTTCCATTCACGCATCACCATTTAACATCTGCTGCTGTTTTCCGTACAATATTTCCAGCCGGTGGAGGTCCAGGAGGAGGAGGTGAGTGATTGTGCATTGTGCGATTTTATTTGGTTCTTACTTTTGTTTGTACAGACCCGGATTGGAACAGAGTACAATTATGCGTTGCTACATTTAGCAATGCTCTCTGCAGTGGTCAGGGTGCAATTGTTTCCCCGCGTTTTATATTGACAGCCCTTCACGGTTCTTTTGAAATTGGCACTGAATTTATGCGACAGTACCGAAGCTTGCAAGCGTATCACATCAGTGGTATGAGCAGGAGAAGGTTGACATTGCCTTGCTCCAACTAGCCGATACTGAGGAGCCGTTCCCCTACTTTTTAGACGTTGTCAGCAGAGATATTCGTTATAAAGAAAATATATCTGTGTTATCTTTGCAGAATGGGATGGGAGGTGTTCTTGACTTTTCTTGTCAATCCTCTTCAATATTTATGTTTGATTCCGACACTACCCTTTGCCGTGCACAGTATTATGCCGCTGATGGGTTGTCTGGGTCAGCTGTAATCACTGAAGTTGAGAGTGATGGGAAGGTGAAAGTGGTAGGTGTACACGTTGCCACTCGGGATGCGACCGAGAAGGTCGAGCCGATTGAGAGAGTATCCAAAAAGAGCAAGGCGGCTGACTTTGAAAGTGTTTCATCAAGCAGTAGATCGCTTTCGAAAAATATTCATGGGCACATTGCCTATTGTATGATTTGTATTGCATCTAAGGTTGATGGGCTTTTGGGCATTATTCAGGGTGATGTGCCAGTACAGTCCGCCCGCTGACAACCACGCGCGAGAGGGAAACGTCAACGTGGACGCCGTTCCATACCTATGTACAATCTTTTGTCATTCGGCTGGTACGAGCCCATAACCATAACACACTTGTGTATATATTATAAAATGATATCTGCCTTTGTCACAACCTTTATTTATAATTGAAGTGCGTTTTAAAAATATATAAGCTTTAAAAAAATTTACTTTTACATACAACATTTATCAAAGATAGCTGAAGTCGCTGCTAGCTAACCTTTTTGTGAAGGGGTGATAGGGACAGAGACTCTTGATGGTGAAGTCTGTCTTATAGACATGGTGAAGTCACAGTAGAGGTTTACCCCACGTCCCGCCGTCCCAATATTCCCATAATAATTACATTCCTTTCGACTCAATTTTGGAGAGGTCAATTGTCATGTCTATCGAAG
>JACKZZ010000700.1_pt1 | contig 12188 bp, 3 predicted proteins | sample 8027871 | NCBI WGS metagenome assembly JACKZZ01 (sample SAMN15724774, study PRJNA655200) | protist metagenome | isolation source: fluorescence activated cell sorting (FACS) single amplified genomes of... | place: USA: West Boothbay Harbor, Gulf of Maine | collected 2000-07-19
AAGAAGGTCGCATCGTTAGTGAAGCGGTCCGTGGTGTCCGCTCGTCGAATGACTGCATTCCTTGAATCCACTTGTGTTACCGATAGTGAGAGGCGCGCGCCATTTACCAGGGCAGCCACTTCAGCTAAGCATTGACCTACTCCCTGTGATATCACAGTTGATATGAACTGTTCCTGCTTGTTAAGGTAGTTGCCTTGGTACCATGGTAGGGACATCTTTTTGCCGTCCATTTCAGCCAGTCTGGGAGCGTTGGAGAACAGTCCCATGATGTCAGGAGGTATGTACGGGGGTGAGGGGATCTTATCGTTTCTTCCGGAGTCAAAGGAGAAGTTGGCTTCTTGGGAGTATAGCATCGCATTCGATCTCGAGATGTGTGAGTTCGATGCTTTAGATGTTGCCGCAAAGGTGGCAGAGTTGGATATCGCGTTGAAGGTGGGACCAGCAGCTCCGAAAGTGTCGAACGCGGCTGCTCCAAACCCAATCCCTATCGAGGCGAGATATCCGCCGAGGTTTCCGCCGTAGGCTTGGCCGTCGATGGCTTTATTCTCAGCATTCAATAAGTGTGGTAGGTCGTGGGGGTGTGGAGGATCGTTACTCCTCACTACACCTTTATCGGGTACTTTTCGATTAAGATCCGGGATGACTGTTTTGACGTCAATTGCTGTGCTGGTGACAGTCACACGAGAACCGGCCTCATCGACAGCGTTGAGTTTGGCGGCGTCGTGAGCAAAGTAAACGTCCGCGGGTCGTTGAGTCGCGGTACAGCCGGGCTTGGCAGAGAGCAATCCTGTTACTTCCCGTCCTATGGATACAGGGTGAATGGGGGAAGATTTTATGCGAGCGACCTCCGTCAACATTATGCACACGGCATCACGGACGGGGTTGTGGAGATATGAGGTTCGCTGTTTGCCTAACAGTGTCTTGCATGAGAAAACATGATGGCCGTGTCTATCCAGAGCATTCTCTTTTAAGCACCACGGGCAAGTCTTAGCTTCCATGAAGTTGAGGACAGGAAGACCATAGCGGTAGCAGAACGCATTTCTGAAGTATGTACTGTTCTTTTCGGAGTTGTCGAGGTTGCTCAAGAATGCTCCCGATTCACGGCTGCGGATGGACAATAAGCGATTGTAACGCTGTATATCTGATTCCGCGCTGGTCTGTAGGAGGGTGTTGATATCTCTGGAGCTTCGTGTATCCTCGAGTCGGTGTAGCAGGTTGGCAGAGTGGCCGGAGTTAGCGAGAACCCTGGGCGTATATGGAAAAAACAAATCATTTTTACTGACTTTTTGAAGGCAGGGTTCCATGTTAACAATGGCAAGTTCAGTAGCGTTACTTACATCTTGGGGTTTGCCTCATCTCTATTCCCCCTTCTCTTTCTCACCATGCAATCGCAATCGCGGCAATGAGCGCTGCGACGGCACTCACTTCCCCCGCCCCCCAACCAGCGGCTGCGGAATCGATGATCACTTCGTCATCCTCAATAGGATTCCCGTCCTGCACAGTAGGCGAAGCGGTGGGCCCGGCCGTGGGCATGATCTCGATCTCCTCGACCACGGCCTCCTCGACGACGACTGTCTCGACCGCAATCTCGATCTCGGCGGCCGCCAAGGCCTGGTCGTTTGTGATGGCTCCCGTGGTAGCGAGCTCGGTGGCAGCCGTAAGCATGCTCGAAGCGAGCACTTCGGCGAAGCCAGAATTTCCGGTGGCCGAGACCAACGCCGTACTGACCGACTCGCCGAGAGATTCCGCCTCCTCGGCAGTGGGGGACTCCTCGGCACAGTCGGCAGTGGCGCACTGAAAGACACGGGACACCTCGAAGACAACCTCGGCTCCCGCTACCAAGTTCCTCCTCATATTGCCCCTCGCGCCGACAAGAACGCCGTCGATACTGATGATGGTGACTTCGGCATCAGCATCGACATCTGCAAGGCTCCTCTTCAGAGCTGCCTCCAGGCCTCCAACAAGCACCAGCATCTCTGGGGAGTCGCCCAGGGGCACCACCTCGATAATGAGAGTCATAGTCGCGGGAATGGTAACAGTAACTTCAGCCAATGGCCTGGCCGTGGGCGTCACCGAGGGAGCAATCGACGGAACCTGTGTGATTCTGGGATCGTCTGCGGGATCGGGCACAACTCCCTCGCTCGCGCCACCATATATGCACTCCCATTGAGGCGATCTGTCGTTCGCCACGGCCATGAACCACGGGTTATAGCCACCAACGCAGATCCACAGCGGGTACACGTCAACGCTTGCCATGCCGCTCTCCTCCTCGAAGATCTCCACAAGGATCTCGTACGCGCCGTCAGGAGTGCCGCTGGCGACCGCCACACTGAAGCATACTTCCGTCGTCTCCTGGCCGTCTGCCTTCGCCCAGCACGCGCCCTCGTCCAGTCTCCAGCCAGCGGGCATAGCGAGCCCTCGGGCGCTAAAAGAAGACTCTCCACATCCCACGGCGTCGTTGTTTTTCACCTTCATCTGATAAGAGAGGATGAGCGGATAGTCGTCGATCTCGTCATTTCCGTAATAGGGCATGTACTCTAGGATCCAATCGGTGATAGTGGCTGCGGGCCAGCTTGAGTCGGACTGCGGCTGGTACAGGGCGAGGTCGTCAGTCTTGGCGAGGAAGGCCTTGTAGCCTCCGAAGTAGCCCGGAAGACCGAGCTCCGGAGCGGCCTCGACGCAGGCCATGTCCTGAGTGGGCGCGTCGGTGGCTGGCGCCACAGTCGGAGCGTCGGTGTCCTCTCCTCTCGGATCGTCTGCGGGATCGGGCACAACTCCCTCGCTCGCGCCACCATATATGCACTCCCATTGAGGCGATCTGTCGTTCGCCACGGCCATGAACCACGGGTTGAAGCCGCCCACGCAGATCCACAACGGGTACACGTCAACGCTTGCCATGCCGTCCTCTTCCTTGAAGATCTCTATCAGGATCTCGTAAGCGCCGTCGGGCGTACCACTGGACACCGCCACGCTGAAGCAGACGTCCGTTGTCGACTGGCCTCCCGCTGTATTTGAGCACGCGCCCTCGTCCAGTCTCCAGCCCGCGGGCATAGCGAGCCCCCGAGCACTCATCGACGAGGCGGCGCACGACGCGGCGTCGTTGTTCTTGGCTGACATCTGGTACGAGAAGATGAGTGGATAGTCGTCGATGGCTGAGGTGCCCCAGTAGGGCATGTACTCAAGGATCCAGTCGGTGATTGAGACAGTGCCCCAACTCGAATCCGCCGGAGGCTGGTACTGATTGAGGTCGTCAGTCTTGGCGATCCAGGCCTTGTAGCCTCCGAAGTAGCCAGGAAGATTGAGCTCCGGCGCCGCGGCGACGCAGGCAGGCGGCGGGTTGAAGGTGATCTTCACAACAGCTCCCGCTTCTGGGTCCACCGACAGCGTCTCGAGAGTCAGCCCGCTCGCCGGGTCCTGCCACTCTCCGGCGCCCACGTCCAGCGAAACTTTGTCGTAGTCGTTCGAGTCGGACCCATCTGGCGCGAAGTCTACGAGCGCGTTGCCGTTCTGGAAGCCCAAGATGCCTCCAGCGTTGGCAGTGGCGACGCCAGCGTCGAAGCCCAGGCCTGCGCGGTACTCGAGCCAGAATAGACCGAGAGACGACACGGCCACGTCGGTGTAGCGAATGACCGCTGCGCGGTTGCCATCAGCGACGCCGTCGTCGTCGAGAGGAAGTAGGACGATCGTCTCGGATGTGACCGTCCAGCTGGAGGGCGAGTCGTCCTTCTGGACCACGGCGATGTCGCCGGCGTCCATCCACTGCAGATCGTACCGGGACTTTGCCGCGACTCCGTGTGACACCTTGCCGTTTGACGAACCCAACACATCCAGCACGCCTCCGTACTCCATGAAGGTGCAGTCTCTCCACGTCGTCTCGCTGTCGGCGAGCTCGCTCTCAGTGCACTGCACCCCGTCCTGGTGGTAGCCGAGTCCCAGCGCGTGGAGCGCCTCGTGCCCGAATGTGACCTGACAGAGGAAGTCGGTGGCAGCAGTGTCGCAGGCGGCGAGGGCCGCCGCGTCGTACGCGCTTGTGCACTCGATCCCCTCGCCTCCGGACGAGCAAGAACCGTAGCAGGCGGTGGTCACGAGCAGCATCACCTCCTTCGCGGCGACAAGAGACACGTCCAGACCGGCGACGTCGGAGAAGATCATGCCGGGGTGGGGGCGGCAGTCGCCGTTGCTGTCGCGCTCCGACACGCCTAGAGCGTGGTAGTAGATGTCAACTGATGGACGCATAGCGCCAAAGCTCGCCCAGGAGAGCCAGGCTTCCGGCTGCGTCTTGAAGTGCGCGATAAGCAGATCTTCGTCAAGCGAACCCTCAAGCTCGCCGTAGTAGGCGAAAACCAGAGCGATCCGAACTTCTCCCGTCTGCGCAACATCGGACATGGGATCGAAGAAAGAAAGGGGGACGGGCACGGGTGTGGGTGCATCCGTGTCAGTCGGTGCATTTGTCGGTGCATTCGTCGGTGCATTTGTCGGTGCATCCGTCGGTGCATTCGTCGGTGCATTCGTCGGTGCATCCGTCGGAACTGAAGTAGGCGTGTCCGTTGTCGCTGGCCCGCACGAGTCCGTGTTCGGCACGCTATCGCTGCAGCTGGAGTCGGACCCTTCGGTTGCAGCAATGCACCCCGTGTTGGGGCGGGAGATGTAGTACGTCGCGGAACCCGGTCCCGCTTGATTTGGCTCTAGTCCGTCCAGCGTCCACTCCGCCTCGTCGTCGCATTGAAAGGACGGAAGTGTAATCGTGTAGCAGCCGGCATCGACAAGTCCGCACAACTCATATGTGCTTTCTGCTGCCCGTACGCTGTGACCGGTAAATGTTTCAGAGAAAGAATTAGGGCCGGTGACAGTGAATTCGGGGGTTCCCCCACCCCCACAATTCCACTCATCGCGCCACGTGGACACCATGAGGACCGTGAGGCAGTTGGCGGGCTTGGTCACCGCCGGAGTGGGAGACGGACTGGGTGCGGTGGTCGGAGAGTCCGTGGCGACAGGCAGGAGACAGGTGCCCGTCGTCCCCGACTTGCAGTAAGTTTTCGCAATGGTGGTAGACATGTCGTCACCAGAGGCGTCGTCGCACGAAGTGAACGCTGCATTAGTGGGGTCGGCCAGCAGAACAGCAGGATCGGCGTAGTCGATGCTCTCCCGATTGCTTCCTCCGGTACTCGCCAACGACTCGCGAATCCCCATGAAGTCGGCTCCTTGGATGACGACGGGAGCGGCATATATCGTCACAAGGTCCCCGCCAGAGTAGTCGCCTACCGCAATTGCTGTGCGGACCAGGTCTCCGCTCGAGGCGTCGACGACTCCTCTCGCGACCGTGGTCGGTAAATCCGAGATGCTGATGGCTCCAGCATGGGAGCAGTGGATTCCGAAGAAGCCCTCGTCGCACGCGCACTGGAAGCTGTCGCTGCACGTGCCGTGACTGCTGCACTGCGTGTCGGAGCCTGTTTCGTCGGAGCCCGTGTCGCACTCGTCGATGGAACAATCCTTGTCGCCGTTCCAGCCCGCGTCGCAAGTGCAAACGCCGTTGCCTTCGCAGGTTCCGTGGCCGTTGCAAGCGCCGTCGACGCCGCAGACTGTGCTGACGGGTGCGGTTGTGGCAAACGTGGTGGCGTAGATCGTAGCCAAGGCTCCCTGATCGCAGTCCGTCATGAGCGAGGAGCACGCGATACTGCCGCCGGCGTAATTCGCACGGACTTCGAACTTGGCCGAAGAGCCGGCGGAGAGGCCGGTGGCGGTGTAGGTGAGCCCGGTTCCTTCAGCGACCTCCACGCCGTCTTTGAGGACGGTAAAGCTGCCCGTCGCAGGCTGGTGGATTCCTTCCGGAAGCGAGTACGACCACTCGATGGTCGCTGACGTATCGGAGAGCGCGGTGACGTGAAGCCACTCGACGCTGACGGGGCGGGCGGCAGCTGTGATGTCCCACACATGGATGGCGAAGTCATAGCCCACAGCCGTGAACCGAACTCCGCCGCACGCCACGCTATCCGCTGCGACGAGGGTGGCCATGCCGCTGGTGGCACCGGCGGCGATGGTGAAGCTGCTGCAAGATATTCCCGAGTTGAAGGAGGTGCAAGAGACGGTGGTGTCTGCAGCTGCCGCAGAACTGAGCGTCACGGGGACCTGCAATGTTTCGCCGGCCATGATCTTGTAGTCAGGAGAATCGATACTGAGGTAGGCGCTGGACTCGATCTCGCACTTGAATCCGGTGTGCCCTGCGTCGCAGACGCAGTTGCCGTAATCCGGACCAAGATTCTCCCAGTCGCCGGATGGCTTTAACGTTCCGTGTCCAGAGCAGCAAGCGCAGCGCCCGCTCTTGGTCACGGCGTCGATGCTTGGGCCGCAGACAAGCTCGGTGGGAGCTCTCTTGACGCCGCAGTAGCTATTGCCAGCGGTGAGAAGGAAGCCAGCATCTTCAGTGCAGTCCCGCGTTTCAAAGCAGACGGCCCAGTTGACGCAGGCTTTGTAAGGTTGATCCCACGGCGAAGACGATGTGGAATCTCCCTCCAGTACGTCGTACCCGCAAGTGCCGGTGACAGTGATCTGCACATCCTGACGGACGAAGTCCTGGTCGTCCTTGCCGCCGGTGGCACGATGAGCGTAGCAGATGTCGTAGACCGTGTCGGCCTTGAGGGTAATCATGTAGTCGGCGACGACGCCGCTGGCGTCGATGCGCTCCTTGATGTTCGTTGCGCCGGCGCAATTCTTGCCTGCCTCGACGAGGGCGACAAAGTCGCGCTCGGTGATGCCCGTGCCTGTGATTGCGAGATCGCCGGCATGACCGCCGATGTTGCCGTTGTTCGAGATAGTCCCGCCCGTGACCTTGTCGCCAGAGGGCCAGTCGCACGTGGCCTCCACGACCACGGTGGGCACCGTCGAGACGATCTCCTTGCGCAGAACCTCGATGCTGCACAGTGCACGCGGATTGGTGAAGGTCGAGCCGACGGAGAGGAAATAGTTGGCGACTGCACCATCTCCGCTCGCGCTTCCGGAGGCGGCAGAGTTGGCGTCGTCTCCGTCGATAGCCGCGTTGGGGTCGACGACAGTCGTCTTGGGGGACACCAGCGTCAAGTCACCGCCCGAGAAATAGTTCTTCTTGCCGGTGGTGAGCCTGTGCACAGTCAGCCCGGGAGAGTGGTCCTGCTTCGTCGTTCCCTTGGTCAAGTCGCTGTAGGCGTTCATCTTGTGCCAGAGGTAGAACAGCTCGTCCTGGTCGGCAGTGTCGGCGGGGTTGCCGGAGGTCGCGCCGAGGTCCACGCCTGGAATGGCGTCTTTCTCCAAGATGAGCGCCCTAACGCTGGTGGCCTCGCCAAGCTCGAGCCCGCTGGCGACTGGGCGGCCGTCGACGTCGAGCCTGTAGTTGTAGTCGGTGGCCGCAACGCGGTAGATGCCGGACTTCCGAATGTACTGCACGTCGCCGGCGCCCAGCCAGCCGAGAAAGTGCTGGTAGGCGGCATTCAGCGTCCCTCTGCCGGTGCCCATAATGTCCGAGGCGTCTCCGTACTCGGTGCTGACTCCTGCGACCGAGGAGCTGGAATGGGAAAGTCCAAGGTTGTGGCTGAGCTCGTGGACGACCGTCGTGGGCGAGACGGATCCCTGGACGCCAGATCCTGCAGCTTCCTCGGCGTAGCCGTTGAAAAACGAGACCGAGCCGGGGGTCGCAGCGGACGCGGCGTAGCAGCCTGGGACGAAAGGGAACTGGATCGCGACATGATCGAAGCGGTCGTAGCTGAGGTCTGCGGCGAGCGCCTTTACCTGGTCCAGCGCGTCGTCCACCATTCCGTCGAACCCAGCGCCAGCTCCGCCGTCGCACCAGTTGGAAAAGTTATCCGAGCCGTCATCTCCAGGATGAGCCTGATTCAGAACGACGTTGAGCGCGGTGTAGCTGAGGCTGTACTTGCCGCCCGAAGCCAGGTAGAAGAACTCGCTCACCTGCTCCACGGAGTCGAAGAACTTCTCGCCGGCGAACGCGGGCGGGCTCCACTGGTTTCTCTGACCCTCAGCCACGCCTCGGCCGCCCAGCCTGAACCTGAATCGCTCCTCGACCGGCGTGTCGCTGAACGCCAGATTCAGCCACAGCACGTTCCTCGCGCCAACCCCCTTGGGCCGGCCGCCGGCCAGCGACGCCGCCGACACCTGCTCGTAGTCCTCGGGAAAGGCCAGGCGGCGCTCGCCCGCGGCTCGGCGGCGCTCGCGGTTGCCTCTCGCGGCGGGCGCGAGCACGCGGCCGAGCCCGCGCAGCCAGGTGTCCGGAATCGCCGCGATCTCGCCAGCGGCGGCGGCCACCGCAGAGGCCAGCAGCTCGGGGCCGGGGCGAGCGGGCTCGAAGGCGGCCGCGGGGAAACAGGCACGGACGGCGTCGGAGGTGAGCTGGAGAGCGGCGTAGGCGGACAGCTGCGAGTCATCGGCGGCGGCGAGGGTGAGGACCGAGGAGCATGAGCTTGCAGAGCCACAGCAGGTGGAGAGCAGGGAGCAGGCGGCTGAGACGGCCGGGTCAGCTGCTGCGAACCCTGCGTCGCCTGCTACGTCAGCAACCGCAGAGACAGGGTCGCCCACCCGCTCGACTCTTCGGAGCTCTCGGCAGCTGCCGGGGTCCGTCGCCATGACTTCCCACTGGTCGCTTTCAACGCTGCCCCTTTTAACGCCGTCGCCCGCATCCGCCGCTAGTCCAGCCGCAAGCGCGAGGGTTGTGGCGCCGAGGAGGAGCAGGACGCGAAGGAGGGCGGGGGGGGAGAAGGCGGGCATGGTGGGGTGTCGAGGCCCCTGTGCTCAAATGGTCTGCGTACTTCGGCACTTTTCCACGGAACTTCGGGCCCCTGTGCTCAAATGGTCTGCGTACTTCGGCACTTTTCCACGGAACTTCTTCGGCAATTGAATTGAATTATTTTGAGATACGTGGGAATTTAGGACATAGTTACGGCGAGAATAAGCTGCAGAAAGATGCTTCACAACAGGCGAGAACTGTGGATGTCTGCGAGAACGGTAAGAAGTTTAAGTTTAGAGAAGCCGCGATTTTTTCGCATTGAGAAAATGCAGATTAGTTATTGGCATAACGGTGAACTGTAGAAATCGCAAGGCTTCAATGAAACGCGCTCTCCTCCCATCCCATGTATTAAATAATAACGCACACCATGAGAGTGGGTTCCCATATCCTCCCCTAAAAATCCACTCCTCTCTCCATGCCTGCTGCATCAGCGATGCCCCGAGCATCCGTAAGTCCCTCTCATCTCAATCAACTACAGCACGCAATTACTAACCCTTTTGAATTCTTGATGTGTGCGATGGATAGTTTTTAAGGCAGTATGGTTTGACTTGTTGCACGGTAAGTTGTTTCAACTCATCTCGTTTAAGCGGGTTAGAGCAGGGTTTAGGGTGGTCTTGGACGGGCTGAGACACTGCTGTTGCATCAGTGGCTCCATGTGACACCGGGCTGTGCTGCATGACGTTCCTCGTGGCGTGCAGATCACTGCTTTCCATTTCCCCTCCCCCCTGCCCCTGCAGTTTTTTTTAGGGAATGCACCAGCATCCCTTGCTCTCGCCCCCCTTTTTCTAACCCCCCCGCCTTCCCACCCCACAGCACCCCGAGCGGCTCCCCCCATACTGGATCTCCCGCCCCCTCCTCGTCTTCTTCGTCCAATTTGCCTCCATCTACGTGAACACCATAGCCTCCAACATAGCAGTCCGGCGCTGGGACACAATATCCAACAAGGGCGCGCTGCCAGACGTCATTCACGGCAGCATGGACAAGTACGAGAACCACTACCTGGGCGAGTACCCGCAGGCGTTCCTGTTCATGATCGTGTTCGGCTTCTTCATCAACTTTGACATCCTGGGGCGGGCGTATCCCCACGAGGGCGTGTACCTACGGTGGGAGGCTTGGACGCGCTACCTGGAGTGCCGCATCATAATGGATCTGATGAGGTCGTCCACGGTGTGGCTGACGAACATCCCCGATCCGAACGGCGAGCTGTGCACGCAAACGGAGGCGTTCCAGATCGAGAACGTCCTGACCACCTTCACCTTCAGGAGGTGCGGAGACAACATCTTCTCGGGCCACGCGTCCAACCTCATCAGCCTGTGCATCATCATACAGTGCTACGTGTTCCGGCTGCCTGCCATCCACAAGCGCAAGCACCTCTTCTGGGCCCTGTCCTTCACCCTGTGGGGCGGAGCGTTCGCCGAGTGCTTCTACATCGTGGTGGCGCGCTTGCACTACACCGTCGACGTCGTGTTGGCGTGCTTCCTGGTCATCCTCTCGTGGTTGGCATACCTCCCCACCCACTGGGGCAACCCCGACAGCTTCTTCACCTGGTGGGTATGGCGTGAGGGAGGATACTGCCCTTACAGAGAGAGGTACGACAGGGATGGCATGCACAGCATGATTAGTGATGATGGCAGCGTTGTTAGTAGAATGACGGCCAGCACTGTGTCTTCTAATAAGAGTGGGAAGAGCGGGAACGGGAAGAACGGGAGTTTGATCAGGAAGACTAGCGGTATGACTTTAGGAAGCAATGCTGCTGAGGATCAGCTGTAACCGAGGATCAGCTGTAGCTGAGGACAGCTGAAGACTGAGTGGAGAGAGAGGTAGGAGGATGGTGAGGAGGACGTGGGCTAAACATTATACTGAGCTTGTAAATTAGATTGTAAAGTGTATTCATATATTTTCACGTACTTTGCTCGGGGCGGGTGGGCTTCTCCTGTAGCTTCCCCCCCCCCCTTGAGTTTCAACTGACCTGCCTCTAAGATGTTTCTACTAATTCTGCTCCCTCCTCTCGTGCAGCAACAACTTCTAACGACTTCTAACATGCATATATATTCTAAACCTACAGGCGTTGCGCCGCGCCATCAGTCGTAGAACGCGACCGAGTTGCGCTCGAGCTTCTTGTGCTGCTCGCCGTTGGAGCTGTGATCCTGTCGAGCGAGGAGAGGAGAGGAGGGAGAGTGGTTGGAGAAGGTGTTAGAGTCGCGGAACAGAAACAGTTGAGCAACGCGATCTTACCGGGATTTCGGGGTCGAAGCCGTCGACAAAGCAGACTGCGAGGTACCTGGTGCCGCGGGTGATGTCGACGCCCTTGTGGAACAGCTCGCCGGGGTGGACGAGAACCTGTCCCTGGCGTAACTTGATTGTCTTCCCGATGGCGCGAACGTAAGTGCCGCCGCCATCGTAGTCCGTGTGGCGACTCAACATCAAGTTCCACGTAACGTTACAACCATCGTAGTGCATCTAATTGGAGATGCGTTAGTAGTGTGATTTGATAGAAACGAGAGGTTGCGCATTGGCATGCGCTCTTGATCGCGCTTGCTTACCTCAACTCCGCAATGAGGCACGGGGCTGTCAAAGGTGTACTTGAGGAGGTGCGGCTCCTTCCAAGTACGAGGACGCAGCAGCTTATGGTTGCAGCCGTAGTAGCCACCGATGACGGTGCAGATACTCGTCATGAGCTTCTCCTTGACTCCCTTGAAGGCGTCGACGGCGTCGAGGTCGTCCATGGGCAGATCCATCTTCGTGTACGTGTAGAGCTTGCGCCAGTTCTTGCTCGAGTCGTTCCCGACGGTGGAGATGTGCTTCTCGGCGCCAGCCACGATGTCGTCACACTCTGTGCTCGTCAGCAGGTCGAACACGAACACGCCGGACGCCTCGTCAACCACGTACACCCTCTTGTCGCCGGCCCACTTCGTGTTCGCGTTGGAAACCACGGGCGTTCCGTTGTTCTTGACCTCTTCGATCTTGCCCGACGGGCGGCCCTTCATGATCTTCTTGGCGGCGGCTGCGACCTGGGCGATGGGGGACGTCGGCGTGGGCATCGGCTCGGGGCGCGTCTCGCTGCCGTCAAGGGGAGACTGGGGCGCGGGCTTTGGCGCCTGGGGGACGGGCAGAGGGGGGCAAGAGCGGGTCGTCATCCTGCGGGGTGGCGTCGCGAACGGGTTGAGGTTCTCCTTGTCGATGGCGCGGGATTTCTTGGGCGGCTTCGTGAAGGCGGAGCCAGCGGAGTCGCCGAGAGGGCGGGGTGAGAGAACAGGATCAGGAGAGAAGAGGGCGTTCTTCTTGGGGGGCGCGGGGGCGGCGGAGGCGCCATCGTCGTACACGAAGCCGGAAACACTGGCGCTGGACCCATCGCTCATCTCGGACGCTGCGTCGTCGCAGTTGTCGGCACTGTGCACGGCGCCCATGGCTGAGAAGAGGG
>JACKZZ010012382.1_pt1 | contig 12186 bp, 10 predicted proteins | sample 8027871 | NCBI WGS metagenome assembly JACKZZ01 (sample SAMN15724774, study PRJNA655200) | protist metagenome | isolation source: fluorescence activated cell sorting (FACS) single amplified genomes of... | place: USA: West Boothbay Harbor, Gulf of Maine | collected 2000-07-19
TGGTACACTTGTGTTTACTGGTAAGTCTATACTAGCGTTATTATAACTACTGCCGCCAACGTAAACGTATATTACCGCCCACCCAGAAGACGGGCCGCTGCCAACAGTCCTGATAACCTGACCAGAACTTACGCTGAGAGTATCCGTGGCTGAAGTCGTGGTGTTGTAACCTACAGGTAAACTGTGGGTTCTAATTAAAGCACCGTTGACATACATGCTTACAGTGGCTGTTCCACTTCCTTGTATATAATAACCAACGTAATAATTATATGTACCAGTTTTATTGACAGTAAAGTTTCGGTCCATAGTAATGGTACTGCCGTTGTCACCCCACAGTGCTTGAGTATATAAACGGTTAAAAGTGTTTATCTGTGGGTCATAACCACTAATGGCGGGGTATCTAGCGTTAGGCGAGTTACTGCCGCCAAGATTAGAAGCAGTAACAGCATCAGGAACAGTAGTAGGTACTATTCCACCTTTATAAAACTCACTAAGAGAGTGTGGAGCAGCATCGCCAAACTCTGCAGCAACTTGAGAAAAAGATATAGCACCAGAAGATTGCAGTGTCATTATGGGCTTCCATATGCAGTTACGTTACCAGCAGCAGTAGCATTGCCACTTGAATCTAGCTTAAACTTAGCTACGTTATTATACCTAAACTCTAAGTCAGTACCATCAAGCACAATAGTCCAGCTACCAAACTGAATAGACTGACCGTTAGTGTCTAATGTGCCACCAAGTTGAGGAGTAGTATCGTTTACAAGTTCAGTACTGACACCACCAATAGCACTAGACAAACCGTTTATTTGTGTTTGAATATTACTTGTAACACCGTCAAGGTAGTCATATTCAGTAGAGGTTACGCCTGTTGCACGTAAGTCTTTAGCATAGTTAAGGTCGGTTACTGTACCTGTAAATCCATCTAGGTTATTTAACTCTGCTGCTGTAGCATTAACTGTTGTTCCACTAATCTGGAAGCTAGATGCATTTACTGTACCTTCAATGTTAGCTAACAAAGTGCCTGTAGTAATAGATAAGTTACCAGTCGAGGCTCCTGTAAATGATCCTGTACCAACAACAAACTTATCAAGGCTTTCATCCCAACCAATAAAGGCATTAGAAGATGTACCTCTTTCGATAACAATACCTGCATCATTAACAGGTGAACCAGATGTACCATTACCTAGTTCAATCAAAGAATCAGCTACGACTGTGTTAGCTGTATTGACAGTGGTAGTAGAACCGTTAACAGTAAGGTTGCCTGTAACAGTTAAGTTACCGCCGACAGCCACATTACTGGTTGTGTTAATGCTTTGCATATAAGCATTAGACCAGTAGTTAGAACTATCTCCCAGTGTATATGTATTAGTAATAGAAGGAATAATATTAGAAGATACATCTGCAATAAAGGTTACTGTGTCTGATGCAGCGTTACCAATAGTAGTATTACCCTGTACAGTCAAGTTACCTGACAGTGTAGAGTTTCCGGTTACAGATAAGGTAGAAGATAGTGTAGCAGCACCGCTAGCATTAAGTGTCCCTACAGAAGTATTTCCAAGAGATGCTGCACCTGTAGTGGTAATAGTAGAAGAGCCAGTGTCAATATTGCCAAAACCACTAGTAATAGAGCCAGCATTAAGTGCGCCGACAGTTGTTACGTTAGGCATTGAAACAAGATACGTTTCAAAGTAATCCTCAAAGTCCGACATAGCAACTTGTTTCATTACGCTGCTATCGTTTAGAATAAGCCTGTCTACGGTATTAATTGTAACACCTGATGCAGTATTACTACCGTCCAGAATATTGAGTTCTGTAGTAGTAATGTTTGCACCATCTAAAATATTAATTTCGCTAGCAGTAGCGGTAACACCATCTAGGATGTTTAACTCTGCCGTTGTTACAGTTGCACCATCAAGAATACCAAGTTCAGTTTGGTCTACGCTAGATGAACCAATCTCAATTGTTGTTCCTGCAGTAATGCTACCTGATACATCTAAGTCACCATTTAAATCTACAAGAGGTGTAACAATCTGTAGTTCTACGTCTGCAGCAATATCAAGTTGACCATCTACAGACGAGTGAATGTACAGAGCGTTATCACGGAACTGCACTTTATTTGCAAGAAGGAATGTAGTATCTTCATCAAAGCCGTCAATATGAGCATTACCGTCAATGTACAGATTTTTAAATTGTGCGCCTATTGATCCCAAGTCAAGTGTATTACTTGTCAGTGGTGTAACTTGGGTACTTGATACATTAAGATCACCGGCAGGACCAATCTCAAGAATACGTGCGCCACCTGCTGCAGTACCATCGTGAGTATGACCTGTTGATGCGCTAAACGCTGCTTCAATAGCGTTGAACTCATCGTTAAAATCGTTAGCATCAATAATGTTATTAGCTACAATATTAGCTGCTGCTTGTCTGGTATAACCTGCCATAGTATTACTTTCTTCCGTTTATTGCAAATTCAATAATGATAGCATCTAGTGAAAAAGCTGGATTAATATCGTTAGATGTTAGTGTTATTGATGCATTATATGCAGACCCGATTATCTGTGTTTCCAGTATGCTGTCCACGTTTCCTGAACCGTATGTTGCCGTACCATATGTAGCTGAAGGTGATCCAAACCTAGAAAAATTACTAGTGTTATTAGCTAACGGTATGATGTTTGGCTGAACAACGCTAGTATTAGCCCTGTCAAAGTCAAGTATTAACTGAAAGTCTACTTCTACTGAACCTGTTGGATCGGTGTATAAGTGTGCTTTATAAAAAGTCTTACGTAGTCTAGGGTCTTGAAAAGTCAGAAAAGGACTAGCAAATGTTGCAAGAATGTTTTGTCCATCAAAACTAGAACCACGCTCTAATCTATATACATACCCATCATCATTAGCAAAGTAAATACGTTCTTCATCATCTACATATTCACTGAAACTTACACGTGCATTAATGCCACGAGTTTCTGCCCAAGCAAACTGGCCTTCACCTATTTGTGATGCTATCACACCTAGACTAGATGCATCCGAAACACCACTTGCATAACCAAATAATCTATACTGGCTTTTGTTTCTAATTACTAAGGAGCAAAAAGCACTTGAGTTATCTACAAAGTTAGTAACCTGTGACTGAATTGGTTTAGATAAAACAGCAAGATTAAAGTCACCAATCCTGTCAGTAGCACCTAATGTACGTATACCATCCGGTCCAAGGAATACTACGTCACCACTAACCTCTTTTGCTGTATCAGGTTGAATAGCACCCAAGTCAGTAGAGATATCATGCAACTGAAAATCTGCTATGCTATTTCCAGTAATACGTTTGATAACGGTCTTACCAAATACGATTAACTGCTCACGAAAAACAATCAGATCAGTTACATCATCTGTGATGTTAATAACACCACCACCGCTACCTACACTAAAGTCGGTATCTTTATACGGAGCAGAGAAAAATAAGTTTTGTCCGTTAGCTAAAAACAAGTGATTTGCAAACTGTACTGCAAAATCACATCCAGTAAAGTCGCCACTTAAACTTGTTAACTCTGTTAGTGTTCCTACATTACCATCAAATATAAAAGGCTTGCTAGAACCATCTACAATAAATAGTTTTTCAGTGCCGTTAAAATCGTACTTTTCAAATCTAACAGTTCCAGAGCCACCTAAACCAATACCGACACTAGAAAAGGCAATATTGTTTGTTACTTGTGTCCATCCGCTACCAGATGATCTGTATAACTCTGTTCCTCTAGCAGCATATACACGACCACCGTAGAATGTAAGACCACGAATAATACCAGAACCAGCTACAGTATTAATATCGTGCTTTACATAACCCTCAATCTTTCTGTATCCACCCTCAACAGATGGCTCAAAATTAATTAAGACTCTAGCACTACCCGGCTGATTCATGCCTTGCTGTAGTGGACTGAGGTTAGTAATTAGCCCTTCTTTAAATTCTATGGGAAATGTATTCCATGAATCTGGCATTCTACTTAATTCCTATACTATAGTTTTACATATTTAAACGCATTTGTCAAGTGTTAAATGCTTACACCTTAACAATAAAGCTAGCCTGAGTGCCTAATGCAGTAGAACGCACATAATCATACCGATTAATTAACACTGAACGCATGTTTTTAATTCCTTCTTGGAACTTTTCTTTAGCAATCAATGCGTCTTGTGAATTACCCCTAAACAAATAGGCATAGTGCATAGCACCGTCCGTAAGGACGTGCATAAACCTTTCAGGAATAGTGGGTACATCCGTGTCTAAAATCAAATCTACAGGCATACGGTAGTATTCGTAGACTACAGTGTATGCTTTATCTGGTGGTGGAACCATTCCATATTCTTCAGCCGGAGATTGGAATACAAAAGTAGGCAGGGCAGAAGACGCATTAGTTACATCATATTCGTAGCCAATATAGTTATTTAGATAGTCTTCGTAAGCAATCACTTTTAGTTTTTTTGTTGCATTGCCTAGTGTCGTATCTTCTTTAATTCTAAAGGTGTTAAAGTTAATTAGCTTTGCATCGAAGGGAAATGAGTAACGAGTAATGTTAGCAGTAAGAACATCTTCCTCTTCTACATGATTAAAAGGCCAATTATATTCATACTGATTAACATCACGAATAGCGGCATTTACTGCATCTTTTGCCTGCGCATAAAAACCTGAAGCTGTAGCAAAGTTAGCAGAAGTAAGTTCTACTTCGTTAAGTCTACGGTTAACTTGATTTACCAGTCCTAAAAAATCATATGCCATTATTTTTCTCTCACTTTAAGTTTAATACTACGTTCTGCAATATTGCCTGTGTTATCTGAAATTTGACAGAAAATGGTATACTGAATATTATTAGTTCCATCTGCTAAATAGATTGTTGCAATTTGGTTATTGCTACTAATAGTCTGTGATACACTGCGTAGGTTATGCACTGTTCCTGTTGGCGTAAGAACAGTCTTAACTCCACTAGCATTATTAACATACCATACTACGCTACTAATAGTACCTGTACCAAGAAACCTAGACCAGTCTACACTGTAGTCCAGCAATTCATCTGGGTCTTTATTAGGCCAACGAAAAGACATTTTTTACTCCTATGCTGCAACTCTAACTGTGCGATCAAATGTGGTTTGTTTTCTTTCAATGGTAAAGCTACGTACATCTGCACTAACTCTAACAGTTCTCTCTGTTGATGAGGTTTGTCTTTCAACATAGACTATACGTTTCGTATCGTATGAATCTCTTAAATTAAAGTAGTTAAATGCACTTACAGAACTATAGGCACTAGCTGATCCAAGTAAATTACCAAAAGCACCTTGTATTAAAATGGTCAATATAGATGTTGTAGCTATGCCATTTACTGTGCTATGACCATCTGCAACTCTAAGCCCATTGCCTATAATCTGAGCATCCGCTTGTACAGTAGCGGAAATAGGCTGTACAGACCTGCCAGTAGCAGCAGTTGTGGCTACACCATTTACTGTTGGTGTTGGGTTTGCTACAAACGAACCACCTGCTGGTGCAGATGTAGCAGTACCAGAAATGTTTGTAGTAACTGGTCTAATTGCATTTGCTACACTTGTTGTAGTGCCAGCACCAGAAACAGTTGCTGTAGAAAGCTGTATGTTTACAGGACTTGCTGCTACTGTTGCTGCGCCTGACGCAGATGCAGTTGGATATTGAACACGGATACTAGAGGCGGTAGTAGACGCTAGGCCGAATACAATAGTCTCAGCATTTAATAAGCCGTAGCCTGTCGCAGATGATGTGCCAAATGCTGTTACAGAACCTGCTGCTAGTCTTCGTGCAGTCGCTGTACCTGTTTGACTACCCGCACCGGATACACTCGCAGAAACATCAAAGGTTTCTGGCGGCAGTGAAGATAGAGCTAGTTCACTTAGTGCGCCGTATGCAAGCATATTAAATTGTCCTTATATTACGCTGTATAACCTTGACCAGCAGTAATAGCAGCATTAGCCGCAGTCATATCCTCTGTAGTCCAGAAGTCTTTGGCAACCATAATCTCAAGATGCTCAACATTCCTGTTTACACAGTCCTGCTTGTCTGCGGCATCATCGTCTTCCATCTGTGTGCCAGCAATAATAGCATTGATGAGGTCAACGCTGTGACCCATTGCTATGTAGTGCTGTGCAATTTGTTCTGCTGTTAGTTCGTCCATTTCAATACTCCTTGTAAATTAGGACTCAAGTGCGGCTATACGAGCCTCAAGTGCATCGTTCTTTGCCGAAAGGTCTTTGATTGCATTTAACATATGCCAGAATAAGTTGTCTGTGTTTACTGATTTAATACCAGTGCTTTCTTCTTTAATGCAATCTGGGCAAACCAATTCTAATTCTTGTGCAATAACGCCAAGCTGTATGCCTGTTGCACCTTCAACCACATTAGATGAATCGACTTCGGTGATTTCTTCAGCAGTGCGGTATTCAAAGTTGCGTACTTGGACAGCGTTAATCTTGTCCAAGCCTTCTGTGTTATCTACAATGTTTTTCTTTAAGCGTACATCAGAAACAGTTGCCCAAGCAGAACTGTTGTTACCCTGATAAATCGCACCGATGGTAGAACCATTTGTTATATAACCCGTAGCACTTCCTTTGCCAGCTTTGTTGTATCCAATAACGAGTTCGTTACTGTTGTTAGCACTAGCCCCACGGGAATATTGGCCCAAAATTATGTTATAATTTCCTGTGCCGATATCAGTAACATAGTTTCCGCTATGCTCACCAATACATATGTTTTGAGAGCCTGATGTTATGCCACCAGCATTAACTCCAAAGGAATTGTTACCACTCCCAGTTGTGGCGTAATTTGCTTGGAGGCCAATGCCAACATTGTTACTTCCACTAGCATTGGTGTAGTTAGCATAAGTACCTACAGCAACGTTTGCATGTCCTGTTTGGTTGAGAAAATTAGCCTCATACCCTACCGTCACGTTGTTATTACCTACGGTGTTGTTTGGGTTTGCATTATAACCAAGAGCAGTATTGGTGCTTCCAGAGGTATTGTAACGCAAGGCATATACACCTACCGCTGTATTCTGGCCTCCAGTGGTGTTACTATACCCAGCCTGATACCCCACCGCAGTGTTGTTATTAGCGGTGGTATTGTTTCTTAAAGCATAGGTGCCAAGTGCTGTATTTTTCGTACCAGTAGTATTGCCTTCTAGTGTGGTTACTCCAAAAGCAGCATTCTCAAAGCCAGTGGTATTAAATCGCAAAGACTCACGACCAACAGCCGTATTGTAATATCCAGTCGTGTTAGCACCTAAAGTATCAATCGCACCAATGGCTGTGTTACGGTAGCCTGTTGTGTTTGCGTCAAGTGCATACGTGCCGACTGCTACATTCTCTGTGCCAGAGGTGTTGGCATAAAGTGCCTGATAACCCACAGCTGTGTTGTTGTTGGCGGTGGTGTTGTTTCTTAAGGCTTGGTTTCCTACAGCCACGTTAAGGCTACCGGTTGTATTGAACCTTAAAGATGTAGTACCCAAAGCTACGTTATCTGAACCGGATGTATTCGCATACAACGCTGTATAACCCATAGCAACATTTCTAACTGATGTGTTGCTGCGAAGAGCGTAGTTTCCAATTGCAGTGTTGTCGCCATTGGTGGTAACTGAAAAGAGGGTTTCATAACCCACTGCTACATTGTGAGTTCCGGTGGTGTTACCACTTAACGCCCTGTAACCTAGACCAGTATTATAAGTGCCAGTGGTGTTTGCATCCAAAGCAACTTTACCCACTGCCGTGTTGTAGTTACCAGTGGTGTTTGCGTAAAGAGTATTGTAACCGACTGCGGTGTTTTCTGCGCCAGTGGTATTAGTATACAACGACTGATAACCCACGGCAGTGTTTTGGGATGCGGTGGTGTTGGAGAGCAATGCATTACCACCCAAAGCAGTGTTGAATGCGCCTGTAGTCGTATTACGCAACGCACGATAACCTATGCCTGTGTTTTCTACAGCCGTAGTATTGCTTCTAAGAGCGTGTCTACCCATTGCTGTAATACGGCCTGTGGTATTTAAAAACCCAGCTTGATATCCAACGGCAGTGCTTTCTACTCCGGTGGTGTTAGATGCTAGAGCGTCCTTACCTAGACCAACATTCGCTGTGCCAGTTGTATTCGCATACATAGCATCTTTGCCAACCGCTGTGTTGTTGTCTGCGGTGGTGTTTAACAATAATGCACCTCTACCGACTGCGGTGTTGTTAATGGCTGTACTATTACTTGCTAAAGCTCCTTGACCTAATGCAGTATTATCAGAACCAGTAGTATTGCTAACCATTGTATCTTTACCTACAGATGCGTTGCCAGCGCCTGTGGTGTTAGCATACAGCGACTTATAACCTACCGCAGTGTTGTTGCTTGCGGTGGTGTTTAACCCTAAAGCCAAATACCCCAAACCAACATTACTTGTTCCAGATGTATTTTGATACATTGCAGCATAACCAACAGCAGTGTTGGCACTTGCAGTGTTGTCTTCAAGTGCTTGCTGGCCTATTGCCACATTGTCGTTGCCAGTAATATTTAAATTTAAAGAATTTAAACCTAATGCTACATTGCTACTACCTGTAGTATTGGATGTTAAAGCATCGCCACCTACAGCAACATTACTTGTTCCAGATGTATTAGCTAACATAGAGTTCATACCAATAGCCGTATTGTTAGCACCGCTGGTAGTATTTGTTAGGGATTGATGACCAACCGCCGTGTTGTTGCCACCCGACAAGCTACCATCATCAAGCGCAGCATCACCCAACGCCACATTGTTTGTGCCAGTCGGGTAGTTACCGTCTAGCTTGATTGTGCCGGAGTCAACAGAGACGTTGCCAGCTACAGTGAGGCCGTCAAGATTTAAAGTACCTGTGATGTCACCGTCTGCAATATTAGCTAGGTCTCTTGCTCTAGTCATTTACTATTCCCCTTCAGCCGGAGCCATCTCAGCAGCTTGTGCCGCCAGATGCGCTGAATAAGCTGTCTTACAAGCTGAAGTGAACACAGTAGCGCAGATGTCAGCTACATCAGCATCTTCGGCTGATACGTCAGCATCTGGCATTACAACGTGCCTGTGGAACGTCTTAGCCAGTTCTGTGCCATCCCGCTTCACTATCGTTGCAGTTCGTACTTGAACACATGACCAAGTGCCATTGTTGATGATTTCGATCTTATCGTTGAGGGTTTCTTCTGTTAGTGCCATTGTTTTTCTCCTTTATGGCTGGACTGTCCGACCTGATGTCCAATCAGGTTATGCTAGGCTAAACTTAGCTAGTTGTTGATGTTATATTGGGCTGTAAATCTAAGAAGATAACCGCTAAAGTCTGATAATAAATAGTTTGTATTCCCAATGCCTTTATAAAAATATATTTGCGAACCTTGAACCAAAATGAAAAAGTCGTTAGTCGTTTGAAGATTAGTGTAACTTAAAGCACCAGAACCATCATGAAGGGTGCTATATGGCAAACCGCTTACAATTATAGCTGAATTAACACTATTTGTTGGCACTGTTATATTACAAGTTAAAAACACCCTATTACCAATCACCGTAAAAGATGCTTGATATATACTAGGTGTTAAACCGCCGTTTAAAGCGGGAGTCCAAGCCCCCTCCTCGTAGTAATGCAGATGATTAGCCGAACCTGTGCCGCCCAAGTAGACACCGCCAGAGAGGTAGAGGTCTTTGAAGCGTCTGGCGTTATCACCAAGAGTAACCGTATTGTCACTCAATGCACCTTCCTTCATGGGCAATATAAACGGACTGGTTCCACCTGCACCAAACATAAACAGTCCACTACCACCTCCTGATGTTGCACCAAAAGTGATGTTATCTCCACTGTCTACTCCAATACTCCCCACATTAGTGCCGCTTTTGTAGAAGTTTATTAGTCCACCATCTGACCCATTTCTGTTCAGAAATAAAGGGCTGTTTCCTGTTGATGAAACTTGCAAAAACTTAGCGGAGCCAGCATCAAACCAAAATCCGTCATTGCTAATACTACCGTATGCAGACTTAGAAATGCCCAGCGAGCCACCTGCTGTGAGGCGCATTTTTTCGCTTGGTGCGCTGTTTGTGGCGGTAGACGTAAGAAACGCTAAATCACCTCTGGGATACTGACCTGTTACTTGTGCATCTGGAAACTGTGCAACAATAGAAGCACCAGCGTAGTTTGGAGTGTTATCGGTATCAGCCCTAGCAAAGTGCAAACCAGCTAGATTTCCAGCGGTCTGACTTGTGTTAACGATAGCAATTCCTGCGTCACTGTTGTTTGCTACAGTTGTTGTGCTGTCATCGCCAATAACAACGAATTTCATATCGCCGCCAGTGCCATTGAACACTGTTGTTTCTGAGCCACCAATGCCCACGTTACCGCTGCTGTCGATGCGCATTGCTTCTGTATTGTTTGCTTTTAAAGCAAGCGCAGCAGAGCCACCGCCGTTACCAATTGTTGTGAGCAGTGATGATGTTTCAACAACAAAGTTTGAGTTTACACCGTCCGTAAAAGTAGCAAGTGTTCCGGCCGAACCTTTGTTTGATGATATTGCGCCAGTGACATATACGCCTGTGGCGGTGGTGGAAAACTTTTGTGCATTAGAAAAGTATAACTGTACTGCTCCATCTCTTATAAAATTACCCATGTTTTTGGAATTATCGGCAGTTAAACTTATTTGAGAACCATTAGTATCAACTACTAAAAATAGTCCACCAGTTTCCATTATTCTTGAATAAGTTCCATCACTGTAAATTTCTAAATCACCAGACCCTGCACCGAAGATAGCCTTGTCGTTGTCGCCGAAGTTTAAGTTGCCTGTATTAGTGATATTAGCAGCAGTCAACGTACCGCCAACAGTAAAGTCACCAGTAACATTCCCACTAAAAACACTGAACGTGTCATACACAATAACCTCAACCACATCACTTGCAACAAGGGCAGTGAGTCCACCTATTGTGTTTGTGGTTGTCGTGTTATAGTCTGTGCCAGCTACAAGTGCTACACCGTTGAGGCTCACATCTACATAATTACCATCTGTAAATGTCAATACATTGCTGTTATCGTCTGCCCCGGACAGTGATGTTTCACCGCCAGTTGCAGTATAATAGTAACGGCTGCGTACAGCCTGTGATGGTGTTTTACCTAGATATGCCATTTATGTTTACTCCGGCTGGGGGATGGCTTGTGCTTCAGCCTCTGCGTTACGTACTGCTGCGGTCTGTACTACACCTAACTCAAAAGCCTGTGTTATTTGTGCGTCACGGCCTACTGCAAGTGCGATACTGTTCTCGTTGCAATGCGCTACTAAAGCCGCCACGATTTCATCGTTAGCAATCCTTGCACGTTCAGTCACTGCGTTCTCAGCCCATTCGGTCGGAGACAATGCAGCGTATTCTAGTCCTTTGAACTGAGTGTCCGTAAGTTCGATTGTTATTGTGTGTGTCATTGTTTTTACTCCGTTTAACCTATTAGAAAGCCCGAAAAAGCCCGATAATCATTGTGAATATCCCCTTGACCGCTCGCTTGAACATCATTCCATATTTCAATATAGTCGTTAACAGCCAATGTAATAACAATACTTCCAACAAGATTAGAGTAGCCGACATTCACGCTAAAAAACTCATTTCCAACATATGCACCATTCTTTTTATATTGTGTTCTGTTGTACCCACCGTTTGACATTGCATTGTGCATAAAGAAATAAGTTCCCGCTACTGGCGCAGTGAATCGGTAGTTTGAGGTATTATAATAACCGCCAACATTCGTAACTGCTGTTGTAAATGGTATTGGGTAGGCCGTTCCGTTGTTACCTGCTCCGTTGATTGCACTAAAAGCTGGCTGATACGGCATCGTCACACGGCCTGATGTGTCAATGGTCATCCTGCTTACGTTGTTCGTTATCAAATTCAATGGGGTGTTAGCTGAAGACCCTATCCTCGAATCTGACCCTGAGACAGATTGCATTATTGTCTCTGCACCACCACCGGCTGACTGAACAGCTATGGTTTCAGTAGTGTTCACTGGACCAACTTTCAAACGATAGTTCGGACTTGAATTGCCAATCCCCACGTTACCGCTGCTGTCGATGCGCATACGTTCTGTGTTATTAGTGCCAAAAATCATCGGGTCGGATGTGTAGTTATAGAAATACGAGGCATTGCTACCAGAAAGAATTTCTGT
>JACKZZ010017592.1_pt1 | contig 12184 bp, 7 predicted proteins | sample 8027871 | NCBI WGS metagenome assembly JACKZZ01 (sample SAMN15724774, study PRJNA655200) | protist metagenome | isolation source: fluorescence activated cell sorting (FACS) single amplified genomes of... | place: USA: West Boothbay Harbor, Gulf of Maine | collected 2000-07-19
TACACACCGAGAAGAAAAATTCCTGAAATCGTTCATACTTTTTTAAAATATATTTTAAGTATATATATTTGTACACTAAGATTCCTATTTGATTTGATAGTACTATTAGTATACAAAGATATATACTTAATATATTTTTAAAAAGGTATGATTTCTTCTTCATTATTCATTACGACGACGATATTCGACGATATTCAACCTCTACCTCTACCCGCCGCCGTAAAAAATTTTAAGCTAATTTTGATGTTTATTTCATCACACATAGTGTTGTAGATAAAATAGAATAAGTGCAGCGCTTACATCCCCAGCCACAATTCGGTTATTACCCAATTCAATATTCAACGGCTTAATCTTCTACCCGCCGTATAAATAAAATATAATAAGTGCAGCGCTTAAACCTCCAGCCACAACTCGAATTATGAGCCACGGATTATGCTCCAATGCATACATTATCTGTTTGGCTGCAATACTAATGCTTGCTACTGCGAAAGATTCTGATAACCCAAAAAATATGAAAGTTGTTGCATACAAAAATTACAAGCCACGAGTTGCAAATGCACCTTTTGACATACATGATGGTCCGATCATCCAAACTGGGGACAGTGAATTTTATAGATTTGCAATGGCATATACTAAATGCTATATTCGTAGCACTCCTAATTCATTCAATGAATCAGCCCATAAGTTATTTGCATCATTTGTACAAACAATGCATCGTACTGGATTTGATTGTTCACAAATAGTTATAGGAAAAATTGCTGGTGCGTCCGGGAAGTGGGGCGAAGATTGCGGATTTAAAACGCCAAAGTTAGGGCAAACAGTGAATATTTATAAGTCAAATGACTTAGTTCATTGGGAGTTTGTTGGCGACGCTTTGAAAAATGGTCCAAAATGGTAAGATTCAACAGAATATATCAGTAACCCACCATTTCAATCAATAAAAAACTCTAACACATAAGTTCTCTCTCTCTCTCTCTCTACAGGCTTTTTGAGGACTCCATTATATTTCGACCTGCTATCGTTTACAATAAACAGAGTAAAAAATATGTGTTGTGGTTAAACCGTTTACCACGTTTAGACAATCAATTGGTGGTTAAATCGTATGAAATTGCCGGATTTGTTGTAGGCACATCTGGTGCACCAGAAGGGCCTTTTCAATTTGAACCAAATGAAGATAATGCCATGGTGCAAATGGAGCATGCCGGTGGTGCTGATTTTGCTATTTTACAGGACGATGATGACGATGGCAAAACAAACAGAGCGTATATATTGTATGGTGCATGGCATCATTATGGTATGGAACAAAGCGATTGGAGGTTTCAATTTTACCCAGATTGGGCGAAAAATGGACATCAAATTGCAATCCAAGAATTAGACCCTGAGTCATTTACAAGGCCAATTGGTCCTAGCACACGCGTAACAAAGAATGGCCAAGAAAGTCCCAGGTAGGTATATATTGCTCCTAACAATAACATTCTGCTATTATCAATACAACTAACCGCCATAACCAAATATATATTTTATATACATCATATGTGTGTGTGTAGTATTTTTAAACGTAACGACGTGTATTATGTGATACACGGTAATCTATGTTGTTTTTGTGAACGTGGCTCAGATGCAAAAGTTTTAGCATCGAAATCACCTCTTGGCCCATATAGTTTAATTACTAATTTAAATAATTTGCTGCCCTCCAAAGATCATATCAAAGCACAAAGTAGTGGCATTGTGACCGTCAGAGAATATGATGGCACATATAAATACATATGGACAGGCGATATGTGGTTTTCTAGTAAAAGTGGGTACAAAGGCGATGATTTTCAATATTTTCAACCATTACAATTTAAAGACGAAGGAGCAAACAATGATGGGATTGACATACCCTACCGTAGTCCATTATGGGAAGATTGCTTTGAACTTCGTCTCAAAACAAATATGCAACGTGGGTATAATGGGGACAACAGTTATGTAAATACCTATTGCGATGATAAAAGTGGTTTTAAACAAACAAGCCAGAGCAGTATTTCTAGTAATCATGCCAGTGGTAAAAACGATTTGTAAAAAAATATTTAAAAAAAAACGTTTTACAAGTTGTAACTTATAAGTTTATGATAAGCTTAATGCTAAAGCGCGTATAGCAAAGAATCACAAAATACACTTCTTAGCCTCCAGTTGATTCACTTCTCATACCTCAGTACGACTCGTATTATTTTAAGTTACCAGGGTAATTTTTTAAAAAAACATTTATAATATTTTTAAATATATAAAATAAATATAGTATCTTACTCATTTACTCGCGTGTAATTCAAATACGAGTAACATTTTATATCTACTGTGATTAATAAATATATATATCAGTGTGTTTTCATATATTTAAAATGGCCCGTGCGCGTGCATTTTTACAACACAAAAATGTGTTTCATTAACACACAACACACACACACAGTATACATATACCAAGTATATATATATAATATTATGATTTATGATGGCTTGCAGCAACATCACACGAAAACAAAATGATTGTACATCACCTTCCTTACTTCGTAATATTTATCACATAATGGACCTTCAATACTAAAATTATTTGCCCCATGTTTTGTGATAGAAATACCCATTTCTGTTACCAGCACACCCCCTTCTCTAATTTCAGTTTGCAATCCTAATTTTTCGACTATATCGTTTTTCATGTCCAGTAAACGTAAATCACCAACACCAACAATCGTTGCTGTTTTATTGACCAATTCGTTTATCCCAATACCACCTTTCCCAATTGTATTTTTTTGCGGCGCCTTTGACAATGTTAATTGGTCCATATTTAACGAAATATCTGTTGCGGTTGTTGTTGGCGTTGTTGTTGCAAGTGCGAAGGCGTTTTGCTTCTCTAATCTATTGGTTTCGGTATCAGCATATATTGCATCTAATATACCAATTTCATAGGAACCTAATGTAGATACTTTCATTTGCCTCAATAAATCATCGTCGACTACCGTTTCGAAATATTTACTATCTGCATCTATTTTGACAACATCGTTATTAGTGCTTGATGGAACAAATACACTTGTATTTATATCGTTCTCCCCATCAAACCCACTGGATGATAATATTGTTGATGCAATTTCACTTAGCGCATTCTTGTTTTTATTTACTACCTCCTCCTCTTCGGTACGTGTTCCTACTAAAATTAATTTTTTTGGGTCTACTTGACGTATTAAAATTCCACACGAGCGATGGTTTGCCAAACCTAATAGAGGAGCATATTTAATCTGGCACTTAATGGTTAATCCACCCTTGATTGCTTCTTCGCGCGTAATTGTTGGAATTGAATCTTCTAACTCATCATCACTTTCACTATCCTCGTCTTCATTGTCGTTGTTCTTTTCATTGCCATTTCCTTTATTGCCCCCCCCTCCATCTTTCTGTGCATTACTGCCACCATCTGCGTTGCTGTTACTATTATTTTCATCTTCGTCTACCTCCATGTTGGTCGCACCAGCAGTAGTAAATTTTTGCATGTAATGATTTATATCATTTTGATCCAACACCTCGCCATAATCATCAAATTGTACTCGTTTTACTTTAAAATTAAACATAGGATGAATTGGCTTTGCATATTGTCCAAATTGTGTTAAATCAATTTGTTGAAATTCATCTTTGCCTTGAGTTTCATCATTTTTCACAACTTCCTCGGCGCTGAATTCTAGCAGTTGTGCTTCTGCTTCTTTCTTCAATTCCAATGCAATACGTTCATCTTCGACTTTTTTCTTAGCATTTTCCCAATCAAGCAATTGTTGTCCGCTAATTTGTTCCCGGATATATTTAGTAAATTGTTTTATCTTCACTGAGGATTGTACACCTGCGATAATTGTTGCTCCGTTTACAATGTGTTGCGCCAATTTGTATGATATCGATGTTTTATTGGATGATGGTTTATTCGTAAATATTATGGTATTATTTGGGTTGCCACTAAATTTGGTTTCACCAATTATATCGTGCGCATAACCGTAATCCATTGTCTGGCTAGTAGCAAAAATGACTTTTGGGGAAGGCAAATCTTCCAATTCTTGTTTTGTTCGGACAATTTCAATGTACTTCAAATCAAATGCTTTGACTCGATTATTGTCAAAATTATCAGTAACAGTCGTTGACATCCATGATAATAATAAATTTGCAAAATCAATGACATTGAAGCCATTATGATGCAGCAATGCTATACGGTATGAGCCTTTTGATTTGATTTTCCCCCATTCTTGGTCAAAAAATAACAGCAACTCTAGCAAACGTGTAGAACTATCGGTTGGAAACAATACATCACCACCATTTCGCAATGTTGCTAGTACGGTGGACATGATATTTTTCTCGATATTATTGCGTGTATTAGACTTGTTTTTTTTTGTATTACCGTTGTTATCTGCAATATTTATACATTTATTTAAATGCAACGGGTTTCGTACACCGCATATCATCAATGCAGGGTTTTTCAATGTATTTAATAGCGTAGGATTTAAATGTCGCTCTTTCGCATGATTTATATCAATCGCATATACAATGCTTTCAATTTCTTTAGATATACGCCATACCGCTCCCCCTGTTGTTACAATACAATATGCATTATGTTAGTATTTGATTATAATGTGTAATCGATCATCGTTATTTGTCTTTATGTACTTACCAAGCGTATGCCCAGCGCTAAATGGTGTAATTGTCATAGAACCTTTTTCTAAACCTGTGATTGTCAAATTTTGGCGATAATTCAACGGCACTGATTTTTCACGAAAACAAAATTCTACATCTTCCACTGTAAATAGCTGTTTATTATTTTTATCATCATTTAGTTTTTTTACCAATACCGTATCACGTCCACTCCAACCACGATTGAACAATGCATCTAAAAGGCACATTTCGCCTAAACGTTGCACTGGGATTGTCATATAGACCGGAGGACTCTTTTTAAAATCGAAATGTTTCATTACGTATGGCAAAGCACCAACATGATGTAAGTCACCGTGGCTTATTAAAATCAGGTCTACGGTAGGTGCAACAGTACGTAATGGTTCAATAATATTTGTATCAAAGGTTTCATCCCAACCACAATCTAATAATATTGTGACACTATCTGTTTCTAAAACGTAACATATTGGGCCGTCCGCTTGCGCGCCATATAATGGTTGAAATATATGTTGTGATTTTGTCGTTGCATCAGGTGCTTTCCTAGTTTTTTCCGTGCTGGTCGATGCGTTTATTTCTGGTTTAATAGTGTTATCAATAGAATTTTCTGCTTTTATTGTAGAGGAAGCAAGGTTATCAGGCTGTTTCGTTTTCGACAGAGGCATATCATTACTTTCCTCTACCTTTTCATTGTCATCTTCGACTTCCATCAACATGAAAGACTCCTTTTCAGTTTGCAAAGATTCTTCCAAACGTTGAATCAATGCCGCTTTTAAACCTTTTGTTTCTAATTTTCTTTTTTTTAACTCTTTTTTCAGTTCATCTACCTTGAGTACTTTTGGATTAATAGTGCCACCAGGCGTTGTTTTTACAACCACTTTCTTTTTCCTTGGCATCGTACTTTTCTTGCTAGATATTCTTTCTCCCTCTCTCTCTCTCTCTTTCTCCGTGCGTGTCTGGTGTACTGTGCGACTAGTAGATGTAGAAGACGGGGAAAAGCGCTATCGCATGTACAAGAAAGAGGTCACCAATTCATAAAATAATATAATAATTAATAATAATAACAATAATATAATAATAATAATTAATAATAATATATTAATAGTAATAATGTAATAATAATTAATATAATAATAATAATAATAAAATATAATGCTTATATATTATATTATATAGATAGAATGAATGATGAGACGCGATGATGTGATGTGATATAATAATAATAATTAGATGGATCGATCAAAGATCTGCAGTACCTTAACTATGTCATGGAGCTGTTTTTAATGCTATTCGCCTGCTAAAAGTAGAAAATTTGATCATATATACTTATTAGTATATTATAATAAGTTATATTACCTATCAAGATGATTTGTGCGGATATTTCTATCAATATTTTCCTCCTGTATTTTTGGAATTTCGTGTACCCTGATTATAACCACGATCAACATTTCTACTTTTAGCAGGCGAATAGCATTAAAAACAGCCCCATGACATGTTTAATGCTCCATATAGTTAATCACTTGTACTGCATCTCATAAAAAATAAATAAATTAATACTATACCGTGATAATATAATAATAATTCCAATATAATAATAATAATAATACAGAAGTTAATTTATTAAATTATTGAAATATTTATTGAAATAATACTGTAATTTATTATTAATATAAATTCATTATTATTTATTATTGCTTTGTGGTTGGTATTATTATATAGTGAGTATTGAAAATGCCCTTCTTTCACTGCTGTGCACACCTGCAATTCTCTTTTTAGCAATTTTAGTGGTGTGTACCTGCTATTTTCGTTAGGTATTGGCCAAAAATAGGCAATTCAGATGGGGAAATGTGATATCATGATACAAGTATCAAGCAGGTACAACTTTGGGCATCGGGCATAATAATTTTTTTTTAAATTTGTGTTGTACATTGTACAATTAATGTAATATCGCACAGCGACATTTGAACTCTTCTAGGCAAACTTAAACTATTATTTCATTCTTTCACAGACATATTGAACACTGTATTGACTAGCAAAAATAAAACGATGAAGTATCAGTGTGGTAAAAGAACGACAGTTGTTGTATTATTGATAATAACAACAATAATAGCAAAAACAAGTAGGATTCTTGTCGGAGCGATAGTAGGAAACAAGAAAATGTATTGTACACCATCAAATACTACATGTTGGCCAACTCCCAAAGACATAGAAAAGTTGTATTCTGCCCTGAATCCAAAAGAAAAACGCTATCTTATTTGGAAAGGAAAACCAGAACCAATTCCATCTTCCATACCTATGTTTTCACCTCTTAACCAACCGTTGTACTCAGTTGGTTCCTATGGAACTGGTTTAAAACCTTTGTATATACGGCCCAAGAACTTTCAAGGTAAGTGCTTTACGTTGCAAGCCACAGAGAAACGCGAATTTTGTTTGGTTGGCGTTAGAAACAACCCATTAAAGGATTTAAATCCGGGATATATTGTATTTCCAACTAATAGTACACAAATAGCTACTGCAGTTCGTTTTGCAAAACAGCATAATTTATGTATTATGGTTGCAGGTACGGGGCATGATTTTTTAAACCGCCATAGTTGTAACGATGGTATATTTATTCGTACCACGTTGATGCAACAGGGATCTTCGTCGGCATCATTGCAGCCTGTGTACGATGAAAAAGCACAAACTATAACTTTTGCAAGTGGCACTACATGTAGTGAAGCACAATCATTTGCTTCATCAAAAAATGTTGCAGTTTCCTGTGGATGGGCAAATACAGTTGGTATTGTTGGCTGGAGTATTGGAGGCGGGCATGGCCCCGTTGCACCATCCTTAGGTCTAGGGGTTGACAATATTGTAAATGTCGAATTAATTGATGCAAGCGGCGATACAATCCAAGTAAATGGCACCAACGAATACAAGGATTTGTTTTACGCGTTACGAGGCGGTGGTGGATCAACATGGGGAATCATATCAAAGCTGACAGTAAAAGCCCATCCTGTTCCTACTAATGGTTATGTCGCTGCATCATCAATTTATTATGCTGATAATATGTGTGAGAAGGATGGTTTGAAAAAACTGTCTGCCATTATTTCTGGTTATATTGACTTCTCAAAAAAATTAGATAAACGATATTCTGGTTTAGTGCTGTTAACTCCTAAAAAGGTACCACGTGGAAAGAACAATATACAAAACATGGATGATTTTAGTATGACGGCGACGACAGCGTCATGCGGGGGGAATTGGACATTCGTAGTATTGTATGTTTTCTCGGGAAATGTATCTGAATGCAATTCCACATTCCATGAATTTTCTACAAATGTAATTATGAAAAACAATATTTCAATATATAAACAGAGCCTGAGACCGTTTGAACATTTATACGATTATTATGAAGAACAAGCTGTTTCTACAAATTGGATAATGCCGTATCCAGCATTGCCAGGTGTTGCAAATAAAACTCCTGGCGGTGTTCCATCAATTATGGTAAGTCACGAGCATGCTGAAAACGGTAATTTAGCAAAACAGCTGTATGACCGTTTGTTGGATTGTGTCAAAATTGGTGCATGCAACCGGCAAGAAATTTACCACGATATAACCGGTCAAGTTGGATCACCTAGAGATGACCATGTCAGTATTTCGAAGGGGTTTCGTAATGCATTGTATCATTTAGTATTTGGTGAAGTGTGGGATGATGCACACGTCCAAACATACTATGATATCGGTGAAAATTCTTACTTTAGTGAATCAGCATATTTACAAGATGTGAATGGATCAAATAGTTGGCACAATAGATATTGGGGAAGAGAAAATTATAAACGTTTGTTGCAAATAAAAAATAAATACGACCCCGATGGTTTATTTTGGTGCAGACACTGTGTTGGAGATAATGATTAAATAATAATTTGAACAAAAAACCTTTTTGTTTTGTACTCAAGTTAGTCAAGTAAATATTTATAATGTGTACACTTGTATATTACCGGTACTTCTGGTATTAAATTAAATTTGTATAAAATATTTATATATGATATATATGTATAAAAAAAATAAAAATATTAAAAAGGCTATTTTTTTGTGTAACTTTTTAAAACTCAATATCTCAGGTGTACACACGCACATAACTTATAATCAAGCTTAGTCGGGGCACGGATGTAAGGAAATTAATATGTATTATTTTTTTTACAAAGGTATCCGTATATAAATTATACTCGTTAATTATTTTAAAAAAGCTTTTTTCTTGAAATTTTATACATACTTTAATAAATTAGATGCACCCTTGTAAAATTCAGAACCCAATTAGCTTCATTTCATCATCTATTTGATTTTTCAATTCTTCGCTAGTTTCTAAACTTATAAATGTGTCAGCAGTAAATGTTTTTTTCATATCATATGCATCTTCACCATCAGCATAATATTTTTCTTCCACACTACGTATTTCATATTTTAATGTTTCATTATACAAATGAAATGCACCATAATTACTTTCTCTAACGTGTAAACTAACGTACTCTGCGCCAAACGCCTCCTGCATCGCACGCTGTGCGCATCGCATTAAACGACTTGCTAAGCCTTGTTTCCTATGTGTACGTAGTACTGCTAAACTAGTTATATGCCCATGGGGTTTATCACCTTTTTTCAAGTCTTCCTCCATTTTTGCCAATACATAACCAACAATGTGGCGATTATGATCTTCTGCTACGTATAACAATTGTGGCCATGTTAATATATGGTACAAATAATACTTCATTTGGTAATTTTCTGGCAAACAGTGCAAATTTGCGTCTTGCATATTAATAATGTCATTCACCGTAGCACGTCTTATAGATACCATGTTGATGATGAAGGTGGTATGTTTAGTTGGTGTAAATATATGGCTGTTTTGTGTTTACTGAAAGATGTAAATATTCCAATAACACAGGCTATAGTAGATATATGCAATAACGATTAAAATCTACAATCTCTTGCTCAAACCAAATCGAGATGTTTCCAAGCATTACAGCATGCATTACATTTCGGTGGTGCATGTGTCTTACGGAGGTGTTTGGTGGTGGTTGTTGTGTTGTTGCTGCGTGAGTTTTGTAATAGTAAGTAGTATTATAATTATTATATTATTATTTTTTATAATAATGTACATTCTTATTATTGTTATTATTCTATTATTACGTATTATTATTACTATAACATGATTTTTTAATGGTGGATGTGGACTTTATCTATAGATGGCGAGTTTGATCTCCCCAACTTTCTATTTTAATGGAATTTATATAATAGAATTGGTACACAAGGTGCAGAAGAAATGTACAGTTTTATGCGCGATGCAGAGCGAGCCATTACCACACAGCAATACCATTAGTGAGTAGAGTAGCTGCTGTGTTCATGTTACTGGCACCAATGCTGTGTTGATGTTACTGGCGCCAATGCTGTGTTGATGTTACTGACACCAATGCTGTGTTGATGTTACTGGCACCAATGCTGTGTTCCCAAAGCGTATTTAAAGAACTAGAGACCCAATCCTAAACCGTACAGTATAGTAATTATATAGTAATTAGTAATTATTAGCAAAAAAGAGACATTCGTTCGTTGGTTACAAAAAAGAGACTTTCGTTCGTGGTTATTACGTTATTACGTTATTTGAAGTTATTACTCGCTCAATAATAATTTTTTTTCCCATTATTATTATATATATATTATATATATACAATACAATAACGGTGTGAATAATATATTATAGGTATAGTACTATAATATATAGGAGGTGCCTAAGCTTGCAGTTGTTGTTGTTATTTCGGGTTAGGACACTTGGGTTACATATACAAATTGTGGTTATATACGTATATATACAATAAAACTCTTTGGATAGAATTATATACCCCATTGTAAGTGTTGGAAATTAAATGCCAACATGATGGGTGTGTCTGCTATTGTTATTATGAAAAGATTATTTGTTGTTATAGCTTTTCTTGCTATTAGTCTGTATGGTGGGGTACATGCTACGACAAATAGTGATTTGAAATATTGTCGACAAACAAATACAAGCAATAGCGAAATACAACTGGAATTTGACAGCAAAAATTACTATCACAATGGCATGGACGTTCAGGAGGGCCAAGGTGTTGCGTACGTATCTGGAGATTACGTTGCAAGTGCACTTAAAGTAAGAATATGCCCTATTTCTTACCCAGACCCAGAAAAACATTATGACGTTACTTGTGATACGAGAACTGTTTCTCAAAATAACAACATCGACGGAGATGTAGCAGTGATGTGGGATAAAAACAACCCGGGTTACATTATGTTAGCATATAGAGCAGGCTCCATCACCACTTCATATGTTAAAAACGATGACACTTTTGTAACTTTTACTACGCACCATGCAAGAAATGATGGCTGCAATAGCTGCAAAGAAAGTCAAGTTAATTTAGGTTTTAACGGAACAAACATTTTAATAGCATATTATTATAAAGGATACTATTCGAACTCGTTCCAACTTAAAGTTTGTTTAACCCCAACTTGCTCTTCTACAAGCCCATCAAAAGCACTACACTTCTTGTCTGGTGCTTCTATTAGCACGCATGAGTCAAATCAACTAAAAATGGTTACACTTAATGGAGGAAAGTCTCTGTTGTTTGTATACGTAATTTTTGGCTCAAAAATTAATCTATTACTTTGTCCTAACCATGCATGTGATGGTAAATATGAACTAGTTTTGGACACCAGTTGTAAAGCATTCGGTTCTTTACACAGTTCAGTTAATATTGTTAAAGGAAAAAGTACTTCGTTAGAAGAAGAAGTGCATCTTGTAACAAAATGCGACAAACAGGTAAACTCTGACAGTGATGTACCACCATCAATTAAAGTTTTCCATATCATCTGCAAACGAGTTTCGTGTTATGTAAAAGATAACGTAGTAGTAGCTAGAGACAGAGGTCGTGTTCATGGAAATGGAGGGATTGCATTACAAACAAAGGTTATGCAACCGTCAATTGCTTATGATAAAAATGATGACGTCGTATATACTCTTCACCAAGAGTATAAAGCAAAACAAGAGAAAATTACTAAAACTTATAAACGATACCAATATAAGTATTTACATGGAGTTATGATAAATAAATGTAAAGCTAAAGATACTGCATGTGAAGCAATTATTGAAAAATTTTCTGATTTAGAACCTGCAACTTATGCTTCAACGTATATATATCGAACAACAAAACATTTGATAAGTGGGTATTTTAATATACAACAAGCTCAACAGAACGACAAATGTTACCACCATATAATGTACTCACAGGAAATTTGCGTGGATGAAAACTTGGGTAGATGGAAAGTTAATATAGCTGATACTGGAATTGCATTAATAGTTGTACTGGCAGTCAGTCCTTTTTGTATATGTTTATGTATTTTTTGGAGAAGAAAAGCAAAACGAGTGGGAACAATAACACATAATGTTGCAGGTACAAACGAAATAATTGTGCCACAAAATGGTCAAACAATAATGCTAGCAAACACCAATGGTATGGCC
>JACKZZ010003416.1_pt1 | contig 12181 bp, 12 predicted proteins | sample 8027871 | NCBI WGS metagenome assembly JACKZZ01 (sample SAMN15724774, study PRJNA655200) | protist metagenome | isolation source: fluorescence activated cell sorting (FACS) single amplified genomes of... | place: USA: West Boothbay Harbor, Gulf of Maine | collected 2000-07-19
ATACAGTTAATAAAACAGACGGAACAGTATTAGCAACTATTGTCGACGGAACAGTAGATACTACTACCAGTGACATCAGCCTAGTTGGTAGAAAATCTTCTAATTATGGAGAAATATTAAATGAAAATTTAATTCATATGTTAGAAAACTTTGCTAGTACTACAGCCCCAACTAATCCGGTCGATGGACAGTTATGGTATGATAAACTTGAAGGACGTTTGAAAGTTTACACAGGCACAGCATTTAAACCAACAGGTGGTCCATTAGTACAAGAAGATCAACCACAAGGACTAGTTAAAGGTGACTTATGGGTAGATTCGTTAAACAACCAGTTATATTTTTATGATGGAATTGACTTAGGATTAGCAGGACCAATTTATACATCAGCACAAGGTAAACATGGCTGGATAGTTGAAAGTATTCTTGATGTTAATAATAACAGTAGACCAGTTTCAAAATTATTTGTACAAGATTTGTTAGTAGGAATTTTAAGTAAAACTGCGTTTACACCAAAAGTTGCAATTACAGGATTTGCTACTATTAATATAGGATTGAATTTCAGTACAAGTGTATCAGGATTAAAGTTACACGGTACAGCAACAAACGCTGACAATATTGCAGGAGTTGATCCGGGAAACTTTTTACGTGGCGATATTGCTTCAACATCAACTAGCCAATTAAGTATACAATCAGATTCGGGTGTTGTTATAGGTGGTGAACAAGATTTAAATATTGAAGTCGAAGGCGATGTAACAGTCTTAAAAAATAACCTACAAAATAAAGATTTAAAAATAATGGTCAACTCACAAGGAAACGGTGGGTTAATTCCAGCACTTTATATTGACAGTAGTACAATGTATACAAAAATCTTTGATGGAAAACCAACAAGTACAACTGAATTTGGTGGTAGTTTAATTGTTCAACAAAATTTAACTGTAAATGGATCAACAACATTTGTTGACTCACAAGATTTAAGAGTTTCAGATAAACTTATTGAACTTGCTTATGCTAGTGGAAATGAAACTGATGTGTTAGCCGACGGCGGCGGAATTAGTTTATTAGGTGACACGGCTCACAATATTGCATGGAGTAGAACAAACAATTATTGGTCAAGCACTGAAGGACACAATGTTGATGCAAACAGAGCCTATCATGTCAATGGTAATAGTGTATTAAGTGAAGATACATTAGGAACTACAGTACGTTTTAGTAGTTTAGAACAAGTAGGTACATTAAAAGAATTGCGAGTTGACGGTATCAAAATGGAAGGTAACGTTATTGAAACAGTTGATTCTAATGCTGATATTGAACTTAGACCTGCAGGAACAGGTACTATTAATCTTAATAATGCAAAAATTACAAATATGGCAGATCCTGTTGCAACTACAGACGGAGCAAATTTAAACTCTGTTAATGAAGCAATTAGATCAAGAACATTATTTTTTACAATAAATGTTACTGGCGAAACTGCAAGTACATTTCTACCAACAGCATTAAATACTCTTGCACCAGCAGGAAATTTTGAAGAAAATACAACTGCTAGAATTTTAGCAGAGGAAATTACACTAGCAGGTGCACAAACAAATATTAGTGTTGTTACATCCAGTACTGGTACAAATGAAATTGAAGTCGACTACGAGACTTATGCATTACCAGGTGGACTAACATCAACAGGTGTTAAAAACTTGAGTATGCCGAATGGTATTACACTTTCGGGTAGTTCTTTAGGAGTTACCAGAACATATCATTTATTAACAATTAGCGGGGGAACTTGGACGTACACTAACGTGATTACTCCATAAGGAATAAGATATGCCATATACTATTAATAGAACAGACGGGACAACACTAGTAACACTAGCAGATGGTGTAGTTGATACAACTACAGACTTACAACTTGTAGGTCGTAATGTTGCAGGGTACGGTGAAGTACAAAATGAAAACTTTGTAAGATTATTAGAAAATTTTGCAAGTGTAACAACACCTCCAGCAAAACCGTTGGTAGGGCAAATTTGGTTTGATAAAAATGTTGATGTTCTTCGTCCGAGTGTGTTCGATGGTGTTAAATGGAGACAACTAGGTGTACTAGATGTTAATGCTACAGAACCTGGTACAAGAAAAGAGGGCGACCTTTGGTGGAATAGTACAGACAATAAATTATATGCATGGTCAAGTGATGGTAATGCACACGTTTTAATTGGACCTGATTCAGTAACAGGCTTTGGTATTACTAAATGGGTATCAATGAAAGTTACAGATACAACAGGTACTGATCATGCAGTATCGGCAGGATATATTGATGGTAGCATTTATGCTATTATTGCAGATGCTAATTTTACAATCGATCAAACAGAAACACCGGTTGCTGGATTCACAGATCTACACAAAGGTATTACACTTGAAGGAACTACTGCTAATGATGCAAGTACTACAACAAAATATGTTGGTACAGCAACAGACAGTGATAAACTAAAAGGTCGCGACGGTGACACATATGCAAATCTTGCAGACAATGAAGAAATTACAGGAATATATCACTTTAAAGAATCAACAGAAGGTTTATACATTGGCCCAGACGATCAATTAAGAATTATTACAGTTAACGATGATACAAAAATTTGGAATGTTGCAGGCGGAACATTATCCATTGGTGTAAATTACACAGGTGCACCAAGTGATAAAACTGTTATAGGATTGTCAAACAAAGACGTACTACCAGGAGTAGATGAAGAATTTAATTTTGGATCTCCGTCATTAAAGTGGAGAAACATTTATGCTAATGCAATTTATGCAAATGTAGTTGGAGACATTGTAGGCGATACAGTAGGTACCAACACAGGTAATACATTTGGAACACATACTGGTCCAGTAGCCGCGGCGACAATGGCGGCAACAAATGGATCAGTTATTTCTAATAACGATTTAACAACAAGCGACCCATTAGGTACAGGAACACCAGCGACAGTACAAGGTAGGTATTTAGGTACTGCGGCATACGTAGATGACGGTGTTGTTAGATCAACAGCACAAACTATTACAGCAGGACATACACTTACAGGTAATTTAACTTTTGAAGGTAATAATACTTTTCAAACAAGCGTAAACAGATTTTTAAGCACAGCAAGATTTGAAGGAACTACAGAACAATACAATGGATTAATTAGTAAAGGTGTAATTGGTAAAGGTGCAGTTCCAAGTTTAGATGCTAGTAGAAATATTGGAAGTTTGCTAGTTGACGAAGTTACAGTTAAAAACAGTAGAATTGAAGGTGCAAACACTTTCATGACAGGCGGTACAATTACGCAAGTTGACATGACAAGTTCAACACTAGGTGTTAATGGTATATTGAATAATGTTGTAAGTAGTCAATTCACAGATAGACAGGGAGATAGTTTTACACACATCAGCAGTGATGGAACATTTGGTACTGCAAATAACAATACTGTTGTTACTGCTCTTGCTATTAAACAATACGTTGATGCGAAAGTTGCAAGTGTTGGAGCAACTATACAATTTTATCTAGACACATCAAACTTATCTAATACTGCTGTTGCATCACAGTTAGAAAGACTAGCACCGGCAAACAATTATGCAAACGGAACAGAAGCAAGGATATTAGCAAGTTATTACTATGCTAATCACGGAGTTGATCAAAACGGAAATCCATTATTCTTTTACAAATACGGTGTAGGTACAACAATACGTAGAGGTATTGGTTATATCGGTGGTAGAGCAGTAACAGTTACTAAAAACTTTGGTAAAGCAAATGACGTACTTAATGCTCGTGCAAATACCACAGGATACAGATTTATCAAACGTGGAGTAGGTAATGCTACAAATACAGTAACCAGCGTTACTTTAGCAATACCATCGTCTGAATTAGACTTTTTTAATGGGTTAACAAACGGCACAATTAATGGCTGGATTAGATTTAGTAGTGCATTAGAACAAGCGGCCGCAGATTATTTAGGATATCCCGGTGCAGTTGGTGCAAGAATTTTATGTTTTAAAGATGGAGTTATTATAGCAGTAGGTTATGATTATGCAGAATTGACATTAACAGGGATTAAAACATCAGACAGTCTTGGAAGAAATGCATTTATAAGTGGACCATTCACAATTAACTGGACAGGAAAAATATCTGGCCCAGTGGTACCATCGAGTCAGGACATTGAATGTTACTCAATCGAATTAACACAGACAAACTATCCAGGTGTTTGGTCTTATGTAGGAAGTATATAATGTACGAATTAGTAGATAGGTATATTACCAATGTTGATGATATTATGACAATGGTATATGATCATGAAAAACGAGGTAAGTTTACTAATCGGGGATTAGGTGGAACAGATACACACGAAACAAAATATGGTGAAAGTCATTTTTCAAGTTTATATGAAAAAGATATGGACAAAGAATTGATTGAAACTATTTGGTCAACTGTACCTGAAGAAGAAAGAAAATGGTGCAGTCAAATAGTAATTAACAAATATAAACCGGGCGACTGGTTAATAAAGCATCAAGATAGTGCAGGTGGGTATTGGCAATTTAAGTTAGTATTCTTAACTGAAGGCAATCCGCACTTTAAGTATTGGGACAAGGACAATCAATCACACTTACTTCAAGAAAAGCGTGGGTCGATGTTTAAGATGCCAATTGATACTTGGCACGAAGTAACTAAAATGCAAAAAGGCGAAGATCCGAAATATAGTCTTTGTCTAATATGGGAATAGTAAAATGGCTGTACAACAAATAACATTAATGTTTAACAAAAAGAATAGAGAACTTATTGGTGGTTTTCCGGCAAATGAAAAACCAGCAGTACCTATGGTTGGTGCAATTTTTAAAACTTTAGAATATGATCCAGAAATTTATGCTTGGGTCGGAACATACGACAATGGTGAAATAACAAAAATTGAGGTTAACCAAGAGTATCCAGTTATTGATGAAGAACTACTTAATGCAAATGTAGGAGATAATATTGAAGCAAAATATCCGATACATAAACAACTTAATATTATGATGGATATGCTTAACAAGAGTAACATTGAGAACACACAAGAGTTTACAGATATGATAAACTTTATTGATGATCAAATAAAATATAATAAAGCAAGAAAAGAAGTATACAAGCAAGATGATTCTCCTTACTATTATGTTAGTAAAGAAAATATTAAAACAGAGCAAAACAAGTTATTAGACATCGAGGATTAAGGTAAATACCATTATGCCATACATTGTAAACACATATAACGGACAGCAAATTGCAATAGTAAATGATGGTACTATTGATCAAAGCCTGGACATTAAATTAATCGGAAAAAACTATGCAGGTTTTGGAGAAATCCTTAACGAAAATTTAGTTCATTTACTAGAAAACTTTTCAGGAAGTAATCAACCACCTAACGCATTACCAGGACAAATTTGGTATGATACTGGTAACAAGGTTATTAAGTTTTATGATGGTACAAGATTTCGTATTGCAGGCGGTGCAGAAGTTGGTCCAATTGCGCCTCCCGGATTAGCAACAGGTGATTTTTGGTGGGAAGATGAAGGCCAACAACTTTATGTATACAACGGAAATGAATTTATTCTAGTAGGACCTGTTGCAACAGGTGGTGAAGGTGTTAGTACATTTACTAGTAGAGTTTTAAAAGATACACTGGGAAATAATAAAACAGTGCTACAAGCATCTGTTAATGACCAGGTTATTGGTTTAGTTTCCAAAGATGAATTTATTATTGATGAACAAACAAATGCTATTCCAGGATTTAGTTCGATCAAAAAAGGTTTCAACCTAGCGAGTAAACAAACTTACATAGGTATGCGTTATTGGGGAACAGCAGAAGACTCAGATAATTTAGGCGGCATTCCGGCGGCACAGTATGTTCTTAATAGTGGATTACAAAGTTTTGCTGATATAGTAAGTTTTAGAAACGATGACGGTCTTGTTATTGGTGCAGGAAGTGATCTTAAACTACATATTACAAACAGTGACGAAGGTAACGTAACAAACCAAGTAGGAAATACAATCAACTTTAATGTAAACACAACAGGAAGTGTTAAAAAAGTTGGACAATTTGTTGATACAGAGTTTACTCCTGCAACAGATAATACAGGAGCAATAGGTTCTTCTGCATTAAGATGGGCAAATGGTTATTTTTATGATATTTCACTAAATGAAAACGGTGAATTAGATGGTAACGTACGAGGAGATTTAACAGGTAATGTTACAGGAAACTTAACTGGTAATGTTACAGGAAATGTGATAAGTTCAGGTTTGAGTACTTTTAATAATCTAACTGTTACAGGAACATTAACAGCCAATCTAGCAGGGACATCAACGACAGCAGAGAAATTAATTGTTGACGGTGGTACTGCTCGAACTGCTTTAACAACTGCAACATCTAATTCGATTGCGGCAAGAGACAGTAACGGTGATATTAGTGCAAATACATTCAATGGAACAGCAACAAATGCAAGTGCTTTAAGTGGCGCGGCAGATAGTGTTACTACATTAGGAAATACTATTGTTAAACGTGATGCACAAGGTGATGTGTTTGCTAGAATATTCAGTGGTACTGCAACAGCGGCTAGATATGCCGACCTAGCAGAAAACTATTTAGGTGATAACACGTATGAGCCAGGAACAGTTTTAATCTTCGGTGGACAAAATGAAGTTACTACAACTAAAGTATTCTGTGATCATAGAATTGCTGGTATAGTTTCAACAGAACCTGCACACTTAATGAATTCACAATTACATGGTGACTTTGTTGTTACAGTAGCATTAAGAGGTAGAGTTCCGTGTAAAGTAGAAGGTCCTGTAAACAAGGGTGATTTAATTGTTACCAGCCCAACACCGGGTATAGCCACAGCATTAACCAAAGATAGTGCATTACCTAGTTCAATTTGTATACTTGGAAGATCATTAGAAAACAACACCCAAACAGGTGTAAAATTAGTAGAAGTAGCAGTATAAACTACGTATATAATGGTGTCTTAAACGCATTTTAAGCGTCATACAGCGGTGTTAGTTAGATTCTAATACAGTTGACGCCATAGGAAATATTTCAGCAATAACAGACGCACAGGCCTTTGCAATATCCATATGTTCTTTTTGGGTACCGTTAGCACCACGCAACTCAATATAATGAATCCATGAACGCAGTGTGCCGTTCATATACAGTCGTGTTTTAGTGCATCCTTCCGGTAGTACAGCACGAGCCTGTTCTTTGGCAATTCCTTCTTTAATTGCCCAGTCGTATGCTTCCTTTGCCGCATCAATTACTTTTTGCTGTCTAATATTCCATTCATTGTGCAGTACACTGTTTTCAGAAATCTCTACACTGTTTTGTCTATTCTTTTCATCTTGAAAACGTGCTTCACGTAACACAAACTGATCGCCCATCTCACTAGGATTAGCATATCGTTGACTAAACTCTTGAAAACTAAAACTGCGATGACGCACAATTTGATGTGCAATATCACGTGTAGTATTAATTTCTAAACAAGCGTTTACCATTTCTAGCGGTGACCAATGAGCGTGTTTGATTAGATAATTAATTAAACGTTCACTTGTTTCTGTATTAATCTGTGCAGTTGGGTTTGAAACCTTTGCACAAAAAGCAATAAGTTCTTGAAGGTCTACTAAACCTTCTTGTTCGAATTCAGATGTCGCTTTACTATAACTTATTAATTTAACTTGAGTCACTTTGCTTTTCCGCCTCTTTTAATGTTGAAGTTTACTTTTTTAGTAAATTTATTTTTGGCTTTAGTAATCCCGGTCTTTAATGCATCAACATTTAAAGTAAAATCGATGTATGTTATCTGAGATCTTTTCTGTTTAATAATATCGTTTACTTTTTGTGCTGTCATGTCAGCACTACCGGTTTGTTGGTGTATTGCTGTTACGTCAATTACGAATGTAGATTTGTTTAGTAATCTAAGACGCAAGGAAGTAAGATACTTGATTGGGAGTTTTTCGACGTCTATACTATTTAAAACGTCCTCCCAATCAGCATCGTCTGCACTATCCCCAGTTAGGAGTATCTTACCTTCGTGGCTCTTAGCCATTTACTATGCGTCTGTTTTTGCTTTAGTAGATGCTTTTTTAGCCGTAACCGGAGGATCCATGTCATCCGCTCTACGTCTAAGATTTACAACTTCTTTGTACATAGCATCTGCTCTTTTGCGATAATTTTTCGCAATTTCTTTATCGCCAGCACCTTCTTCACCTTTATACGCAGTATCATCTTCAATTGCTAACTCAGCGACAGTTACGCCTCTTTGTTTTGCAATCTCTTCATTTAACTTCGATAAAGATAACCAAGTTTCTTTTACTGGTGTAGGTGTTACAGTAACTTTTTCAGTCGGAACTTTTACTAGAAAGCCTGCTTTACTTAGAGTAAAAAGCATATTGTTTCCGTCACTAAATTTCTTAGGTGCTAACACCGTTGCTAATTCATATGACTCTTGTCCAATTGGCGATTCAACTACTTTAAAAAGTTCGTCATGATAATATGCATTAAGTCTTTCCGCTGGAATTACTAATGCACTATGTGGATCGCTAGGGATTGTTTTATAAGCAATCACTACTTTCTTTCCATCATAGTTACCGACATGTTTTACATGTGTTGCCATATCAGTCTCCTATTTTGCTGGAGCATCAGTTTGTGCTGGTGCGCCATCTTTATTTTCAGTTTTTTGAATTGCTTCTAAAAACTGGTTTAATCTATTGTAAGTATTTCCTACAACAGCCATCTCAGCCGCTTTGAAAGTTCCACGTGAACTTGCGACATCAATAATTGTTTTCAAAGCCTGTAAATCTGATACAGTTAGATCAGGGCCTGCTGGTGTAGCAGGATTTGCAGGGTTTGGTTGATTTGCTTGGGACAAACCTTCAGCAGGTGCTTCAGTTTGTACCGGTGCTTCTTGTTTTGTTTCTTCAGCCATAATTACTCCTTCGTTGAATATGTGCATTATTAGTTATAGTACTTTAACATCCTGGCCAGCGAGATCTGAACAGCCGAGAGTAAAGTATGAAGATTCCGATCTAATTTCAAAACCAATTTTACAAACTTTTACAGTCTTGTTTTCCAAAATATCTAAATCTTCAACAATGGCATATCTACCATTAAGATTATTATAAATCCATTTGTCCAGAGAAGTCAATATTGAATTTCCCCAATATGACTCATTTATTATTTTGATAGTTGTAAAATGTTTTGGAATAAAGTTAAGTTTTCTTATATTCAAAATATTTAAGTAGTTGGGATTATCCAAAACGTTATTCATTAAGCCGTAGCCTTTTCATCGTAGTAGCAAGTAACACCATGTGGTGCAGTAATTGTTTTATCTGAATGAATAATCCATACTGTATCACAGTAATTCTCGTCACCCCAGTTCCATGAATAACCATCTGTGAATACCAACAATTTTTTAGGTGTAATGCCTTGGTCTTTCATATATCTCCAGTTAGCATCAAAGTCAGTACCACCGCCACCAGCAAGATCATAGTTTACAATATCGCCACCATTATCAGGAGTAAAATCTTCTTCATTGTAAACTTCTGTATCAAAGCACCACACTTTAATCTTATAGTCTTGATATTGATCACAAATACCTTTTACTTCACTTAAGAAGTCTTGTGCTTGTTCATTTCCGATAGAACCAGACATATCAAGAGCAACGGCAATATCAATAGTATCCTCAAAGTCCATACCAGGAAGAACTGCTGATGTGTGCCAACCTTTACGTGATGGTCTCATAAAAGAATAATTGTTTTTAACTGTAGATTGGATTTGTTGATTAAGGATTTCACGCCAATCAAGTTTAGGGTCAGTAAGTTCTTTAATAATACGTTGTACACCTTTAGGTACATTACCAGTACCTGCCGCTTGTGCAGATGAAATCATTGCTTCTTTCATCTCATCTCGAATTTTTTTAAGTTCTTCTTTTGAGTAAGTCGGTTGTCCTTTACCTGTTTTACCTTTTTTAGTTTTACCGTTAGGACCTTGACCTTTTCCTTTTTCCCAATCAATATGTTCGTCAAGAAGTTTGCCAAGTTGTTCAAGTTGTTCTTGATCATATTTTTTAAAGATATCATCATATACCGCCTCAGATGCCCAACCGTAATATTTTGCATCATGAAAGGGTTTAACCTGTGTAATCATTTCACCAATATTATGACGAATCAAATCACCATTAACACAGTAGTCAGCGGCAATGTTATAAACATTAGCATCACGATTATCTCTACGTGTAAAGTGATCATATACGCAATGTAGTATTTCGTGTCCGAATAAAAATTCAACTTGTTTTTGTGATAGTTCGTTTACAAAGTTTTCATTAAAATAAAAGTGACGTCCATCTGTTGCCGCTGTTGCACACCAATCAGTAGCATCGACAATTTTAAGACGTGTAGCAAGATTACCAAAAAATGGTTGACGAAGCAACAATGCAATACGAGCCGTTGTTATTTTTTCTAATACTTTATTACTGTTAACAGATGGATTTTTCTCGTAGATTTTACCATCTAGCATTGTTTGTTCTACTGCTGTTGTTTCTTGTGACATATTTTTTGCTCCTAACCTCTAACTATAATAATAGTATAGCATCTTTGAGAAGTTTGTCAACCTAAAATAATGAAAGATATTCGGTTTGCATGTCCGTTTTGGCTTGACTATATGAGTAATTTGGACAACTAAATCCTAGTTCAAACTCTCCAGGCTTGAATACATAGGTAACTACACTACTAGGCATTTTGGAAGTCTTTAACCCATCTCCTGCATCTACAACAAATGGTAATAGGTCTTGTTTAGAAATAAGTGCTACAGAGTCCTTGTCACAAATTAACAAGTAATCAGCATAACTATCCGGAAGAGTTCGTCCGTAACTTGAACCTCTCGAATTCATAAGTTGTAGATCAGCGACATGCTTTTTTGGCTTCTTTGTTTTATTTGTAAATAACGAACCTCCACCATACTTCATTTCAATTGTAATTCCTTCCGGACCAATATGATCAACACCTTCTTTGTTTACATATTGTAGTTTTCCTTCAGAAAACATTTCTAAAGAACGTTCAAAAAGATCACTTTTATCAAAACGTAATTTGCGTTCATTAAGTTCATCGCCAACAGTATCAACAAGTGTAATATACTTGCTCCACTTTACGTTTTCTTTTAACCAATTTGCCAGATCTACAGTATTCATTTTAACTTCCTTTTGCTACTGTAATTATTATACTAGACTTCTAGTGGGGTGTCAACTGATTTGGATAAATCTTTTGTGAAATCGTAATCTTTCATAATACACTTTAATTTAAAATGCCTTTCAGAAATAAGTGTATCGACTGTTTCTTTAAGTTCTGATAGTGTAACATCAAGCCATTCTGTACGCCAGTCTTCTACTACCCAAATTTTATCTGCCATAACAGTTTTTATTGCACGTTCGAGTGCTTTAGCATGTGGTCTATGTCCTGCATATATAAATGGAAAGTTTACAAGTTTGCCTGTATGACTACTGTACTTTTGACTACGGTCTTTAATATCCTGTGCAATACCAAATCCTGGTCGATCAAACGGCATTACGATGTAAAAGTAATATGTATCAGTCATGTATAATACCTGCTACAATAAGTCCTGCAATTACACTGGCAGTATGTTGTCCGTCAATACTAATAAACTTACCATCGCTGGTTTTTATACAAACAAGGATCTGTAAAAGAGCAGGATCAAATGTTTTAGGGTTGATAATATTTGAACAATGTAGTTCGTCTAGTGTACGTTGAATGTCTTCGTCAATAAGAATATCACCTAACTTAACCTGTGCAACACTGGGCATTCTGTTAAGATCAAATTCAAATCCTTCATTTCTTAAACGTTCAACAGCCTTGCGCCATTTAGCAGTATCTTGTAATTTCTCAACTCTGTCTAACAGTGTAACAGTTTTACCTATTCCGCCTTTAAGTTCATTTAAATTTTTCATTGGGTTAGGTCTACGAACAACTTCTTCATAATCATCAAACTGCTTTATGTTAAGTATTGCAGGATCAAAGAATGAAATCAAATCATCAAATCTATCTAACAAACTCGCAGGTACATATTCTGTACCACCAAAGTGTTTGTATAATTGGAGCAATGCGACAGCATACCCTTCGTCATTCCATGCTCCGTCATAT
>JACKZZ010020157.1_pt1 | contig 12181 bp, 10 predicted proteins | sample 8027871 | NCBI WGS metagenome assembly JACKZZ01 (sample SAMN15724774, study PRJNA655200) | protist metagenome | isolation source: fluorescence activated cell sorting (FACS) single amplified genomes of... | place: USA: West Boothbay Harbor, Gulf of Maine | collected 2000-07-19
CAGTTCTTACACGCAATGACTTGTATGACTCTTTGACGAGGTCATCGTTTTGGCCGCGTATTAAAGATTCGAAGTCTGAGGATTATGAAAAAATGTATGCCAAGATGATGGAATCGTAGTCAATTACATAGTGATGAAAAATTCTAAGCATTAATCGTATGCTGCCTCCCTATGTAACGGGGATTTGTGAAACGGGACTTTTCACGCAGTCTAAATCTTCTACTCTACTGACGCAAGTGTTTATTCGCGTCGGGCCCTGGTATCTCGGTGTCAAAACCGAAAAGGCACCCCGTGTCTCTATGCGATGCTTTGTGCCGTCGGCGACGAGTAACGTCCTGTTTTGCTTCGCGGTTTTGCTTCGCGGTTTTGCTTCGCGGTTTTGCTTCGCGGTTTTGCTTGTAGGCGTGACAGTCCCTCCGGATCCGGACGCGGACGAGGCGGGCCAGCGCACCTATGCAGAGGATGCCATCAACGTTGCTTTTGAGGCAATCACACAGGCCGTCGGGAGGAAGCGGGCAAAGAGCATGCAGGCGCTCGTAAGCCGCATGACGAACTCCGATGCCCGAAACGAAAGAGCCCGAAACCGTGGAGCCCTAGTTGTCACTAAACATAAATGTTGTTGGATACATAATCTACCAGTCTTCGCAACATCACACACTTTTCTTCATGTGTTTCGTATTCATCATGCGTTGGCTTACAATAGTTTGGATACAAGAAAGTTGGTTTTTTTGGGTTTGTTGCTTTGTTATCATCGCATATTTCCCAACTCGTAGTACCCGGTAGTAACAGGCCTTCTCCTTCTTTTTTGTTTTTAGGTTCGTCTGGCCTTTTATACGGAATGCGAATTAAGTTTTCAATCTCCTTATTGCGAGTGAAGATCACTTTTTCAGCATCTTTAAAAGGCTTTAATGGAGCGTGCAATTCAGCTTCTTTGAAAGGCTTTACTGGAGCGTGCAATTCAGCTTCTTTAAAATTGTTAAAAGACTGTAATGGAGCCTGCAATAACTGTTGTAAAGTCCGCAGCTTGTTTAATTGTAACTGCTCGTTTTTTTGAAATGATTTTATCATTCTGCCATCATCTGTCCGCAGCTTTTGCTTTTCTAATTGTAACTGCTCGTTTTCTGAAAGTTTGTTTTTTTCAGATTTTGTTATATATTTGCCTTTTATATCCTTATCCTTATCATACGTATAATAGACATCATCATATTTCTTCCTCATATTTCGTGCCGTATCAGATACCGGATTGTTTTGTATTGAGCTTCTTATTACGCTTATTGCTCCTTCAGTTTTTGCTTCTATTAATGTTTTTATTCCTTGTTTAAAACGTTCAAGCGTGGTGTCGTTTACTATGTATATTAAAAGCCTGAAGCACTCAAAAAAATCAAAAAATCGATGACTACTATCAAGCGGCGAGACGGCACCTTCTTCTTCTTTTCTTCTTTCTAGTTCTTCGTTAATAAAAAAAAGCGTTTCCTTGATTATTAAATCATCGAATTCTGTGGGATCTATGACTTTGGCCTCGGCCAAGGTAATCGCCGTATCCGTCAGGTATTTGAGGTGCTCGAGCAGAAAATTGTACCATGTGACTGCCACATCCTTTGTGCAGCCGCCGTCGCCGAATGAGAATATAGGGCTTCTTAGATTAAGTTCAATTTCGAAAGTTCGCAGGAGGTGTTGGTGCCTCTTGTGCGCTGACTTGCACGTACGAGCGCGCTCGAAATGCAATCGTGCACGTGCACGTGACCTGGACGCGCCAGAAGCCATGAAGCACGTGATGGTGTTATGATGTTGTAGGATGTGATGCAAAAGTGATGCAAAAGTGATGCAAAAAGTGATGCAAGTGAGAGGGCGGAATCGCGCGTTTGCTTATCGTTTTGCAATATGAATAAAGAAAAAAAAAGCAGACCCAGCCTCCGGGGCCTCGGGTCAAACCTGCAACACGTCCGCCCGTCCGCCCCTCCGCCCCTGATCCTTTGAATTTATATTTTCGAAATGTTTTGACCAATTTTCATGTTGGCTACGCAAATGCTACGCGAACTAATAGGAATTTGGAAACAGTATATTATCACGCTAGCTTTTCAGGTTAGGTAACGTTTTAGCGATTGGATCAGGTTGTTTGTGGGGTTTGGAAGGTTCACTAGTAGTTGTGAAAGGATCAGTAGTTGATTTCTTTGATTTCTTTTGTATTACGGCAATCGGTGCGGTTCCTGCTAGAGCTTTTTGACTAGGTTGTTTTTCGGGTTCGAAAGGACCGCCGCTAGTTGTTTCCTCGAAAGATTTATTGTAGGTAGAATCTGACCGTTTGGCGGTTTGTGGCTGTCTTCCTGGTTGTCCTACACGTATCGCCCGTGGTAGGTTTTTCCTTTTTTGGGTTGGGGGCGCAGAATCTAACCGTTTGGCGGTTTGTAGCTGTTTTCCTGGTTGTCCTGCACGTATCGCCCTTAGTGGTCGTTCTTCTGGGGTTTTTGTTACATCAAATTTTCTTTCGAAGGTAGAAGTAAATTCATCTGTTCCCTTAAATTTTCTATTGAAGGTAGAATTCGAACCTGGTTTTAACACCGGGTGTAAGTTCGTGTTTACTTTAAGTGCTTCTTCGAAGAGACGATTCGTTTCATCATTAAATTTTTTATTTTCTTCTTTCATTTTGTCAAGATTCTCTCTCGTATCCCGAATAAACTTACTAAACTTACTAAACTTATCTGTCTTATCCTCATTATCACCGAACAGATTAGTTTCAGTTTTGCGATGAGTGTTTGCACATTTTTCATAGTACTGAGATCGTTTTAGATGCGCCTGTGCCTTTCTTTGAAGGCGTCGATGGTCCATGAGGAAAGCGCAATTCGAAAGGAGGGCAGAGTGCGCGTTCGAGCCGTTTTCGTCTTTTGACAAAGCGACGAGTCGAAAAAAATCCACACGGCTTTTGAAGGAGTGTTTTTTGCACGCATTGTGGTGCGTCTGCTGTATCGGACGAGCTGGGCGTGCTGTAGCTGCGTCATGATGCGATTGTTGTTATGAAAAATAAGTTGACGATAGAGGGTCGGGATCGTAGGGCGTATCTGCAATGGGGTTTACGGGTCTGTATGAATAGGATCGCTGAATTTCTTTGATATCCGAATCTCTCACGGACCTTACCGAATTGGATTGGGGTCGAGCAGACTGTCCGACATCCGAATCTCTTACGGAACTTACCGAATCGGATCGGGATCGAGCAGACTGTCCGACATCTGACTCTTTTGTGATAGTATATGCTAGCGATAATCTGATTGCATTTATAGTATGTGTAAAATAGAGCTGACTTTGATTCACACAGGGTTTAATTCTGTGTTTCATTTTAGCATAACGTGTGACGAGTGTACTAGCGGCATCATCTATATTTTTTACAATTGTTTGAAAATGTTTATTCGTATCCTTCGTATCCTGAGTACATTCTTGTAAAATGTAACGGTTTTGTACAAAAGATCCATTTAAAAATAAATTTATAATCTCCCACACATGTTTGTCCGATCCAAATATTGTGTTTTTTTCATTTTTCTGGAACCACTGTCGGACAGTGTCTAACAAAAGAAGGTCAGAAACGTCGTTTGCATTTTCACACTTGCCAGTGCCGTGATTACAATTCTCGGTTATTTCTTTGATTTTGTTGGTCACGCCTTCGCAAAACGATCTACCGTAATCTATGATATGAACCGTGAAAGGCAAACATATCTCGACTTCATCATTATGACGCGTGACGATTTTATATTTGACGAAATGGTCCGAAAGCGGTGTAATGAGGACGTTGCCCATATGAAGATCGTAGTGCGTGAACGTGTCCTTTAAATCGGAGAGACAAGCATATATAATGGCGAGAGTACCTACCAGTTGGTGTAGAAACAAATAAGAATCATTGCTACTGTGCCCCTTACAATAATCATCACAATAGTCAAGCAGCGTTTTGCAGCCATGCAAATACGGCAGAACCAATGCCGATTGTGGTGTAGAGCCTGCGCAGTCATCTCGTATGTTTTTTTGCATTTCATCATGCCGAAGCGGCTCATATTGAACATCAACACCGTATGTAAGCACTTCGTTTGTTTTGAGCGTTTGTTTTTTGAGCTTTACTAAACCAAGGGTTGGTATGAAAATTGGGTATTTAGATATGAGCTCGTTCAATTTACATCCGACATAGTATTCGTACACAATACTATCGAGCGGTTTGTTATGTGGACGTATAGATTCTGGTTTTTGAGTAACAGGATCTACATCGACACGAAGAGTCTTGAGTGCCAGCCACGTGTTTTTCTGTGTAGTCTCGAATCTTGTGACTGAACCATTTATACCATGTTTGACTTTTATCAGTGAGAGTGTTTTCGGCATGACTTTTAGGAGATCATCGGGCACGGTCTCGATCTCTTTTAAATTGATCTCTTTTAAATTGTGCTCAATTGGGTTGAAATGCTTGAATTTCAAGGTGGACCATGTGTTCGAGCCTTTGCTTGCGCTGCCAACGGCTGCAACGGAAGCGTGCGCTGTGCTATTATAGGGATACGTGGCGTGCTTGGTGTGTTTGGGGGGCGTATTTTTGTGTTTGTTCGCGTGGCTTTGTTGTTTTTCGCGCTTCACTTTTTGGCTGGATTTGTACGCGGCCGCTTTCAAAGCCTGGTACGCAGACAGACGTTGCAAATCTGTCAGTGGATTTTCCATATAATGTTCCAAACCAAAGCGCCGCCCAGCGCGCGGCGAGCCCTGTGGCATTATGCCTGCATATTTCCAAAAGAAAAAAATGTGAACTCAGAGGCGCGTCGTATTGTAACGTGCAAAACGCGATGCGTGTATAGTATACATCGTCTAGCAACTACCCTCGCACACGGCGGGCCACGCTGACTGCAACCATCCTCAAACCACATTGTCCGCGTTTCTTGATTCTAGCAGCCGCGGAAGTTGACAAGCGCGCGTGCGGCCTCGTCCGTCAGATTTTCGCAGCCGCTGAAGTTCACCGCCGTGAGCGCAGGGCAGGCCGCAAGCGCGCGTGCCGCCTCGTCCGTTAGATTTTCGCAGCCGCTGAAGTTCACCGCGGAGAGAGCGGGGCATGCCGCAAGCGCGCGTGCCGCCTCGTCCGTTAGATTTGCGCAGCCGCTGAAGTTGACCGCGGAGAGAGCGGGGCATGCCGCAAGCGCGCGTGCCGCCTCGTCCGTCAGGTTCCAGCAGTGCCCAAAGTCGACCGACGCGAGAGCCGGACACGCGGCCAGCGTCCGCGCCGCATCGTCCGTCATTTTGTCGCAGCAACTGAAGTTGACGAACGCGAGAGCCGGGCAAGCGGTCAGCGTCCGCGCAGCCTGGTCCGTCAATTCATCGCACCAGCTGAAGTCGATCGACTCGAGCGTCGAGCAGTTAGAGAGCGCGCGCGCCGCCTCGTTCGTCAGTTTCCAGCAGCAGCCGAAGTTGACCGATGTGAGCGCGGGGCAGGCCGCCAGCGCGCGCGCCGCCTCGTTCGTCAGATTCCAGCAATTGCTGAAGTTAACCGATGTGAGCGCGGGGCAGGCCGCCAGCGCGCGCGCCGCCTCGTTCGTCAATTGATGGCACTTGCTGAAGTCGACCAATGTGAGCGCCGGGCAGCTTGCGATTGCGCGCGCTGCCTTGTCCGTCGTCAGATTATCGCAGCTGCTGACGTTGAGCAAAGCAACGAGCGCCGGCAGTTGTGTCAGTCTTGGCGCAACTTTCGATAGATTACAGAATGTCAGATCCGCTGCAACCACCGCTAGCCGAAACCGCTCACTGACAGCGGTCGGATCAAAGTCACGTTGCAGATGCAGGCAAATTCCACGCAGACCGTGAGAACTCATGCAGGGCCACTGGGGCAACTGATTACAACTCGACGAGATTTCAGCGTCGCTAATTTCGGCGTCGCTAATAGGCCATAGTTCTCGATTTAACGCAATATCATGGAGTCGACGACAGACGGCGAGTACGGTGGGCAGGGTGCGAGGCACGGTCGATATGATGATGAATATGACATAATCAGGAAGTGAAAGTAGCATGACTTGAAGTGAAGTCGTAGTGAAGTTTCTGTTTTTATGGAGCAGTCCCCCAGAGGCGGGGGTTTCGCGTAGCAAAAGGGTACGAAGGGTTTGGAGGGTTTTGAGGGTTTAGACGGAATATGGTTTTTGTTTTTTTTCTGTTCTTTTCGGTTTAGACACCGAGCCAGCGCAAGGAGGCGGTGTGGGTGCGCGGGTAAAACGTGAGCCAGCTACGGCGTACTCTGAGAGGCTCGGTGGACTATACATGGGTGTTGACGTGCGTCATGCGCTGCAGCAAACGCCCCATAAGTGCCCACACTTCGGAGGCGCGTCGCGTGAGCGCTATTCGGCTTCTGGGAACTTGAACCGCCTTCCTGACATGAGCGGGCTGGGGGGCTCCATGGCCGAACTTCGGCGCCTGAAGGCCGCCATGCAGGAGTGGGCCGTGCGCGCCGATCCCGCGTGCGGAAGGTGCGCGCGAGCGCTCGATGAGATGCGAGCGGAGCTGCGACTCGCGCGGGAGAGTGTACACGCGCACGCTGAAGCGAACGTGACGCTGCAAGAAGCTTTAAACGAAAAAAACAAACAGAATAAAACCCTTCAAGTTAGTGCAGATGAAGCTGCACGCAATCAAGCGACACGCATAGTATCACTCGAGCGAAAATTAAAGAACCACAAAAAAAAGGTACATGCACAAGTACGTAAAAGAACGAAAGCAGTCAAAGAACTACGAACGTACTACCGAAACGTTTGTAGCAGACTCCGAATCAGGCACGGCTTCAACGTACAAACTATAATTACCGCCGCTGAATATGTGGGTAAATTACACGCTGGTAACGTACTCATCTTGCAACAACAACTCAAAGAGGAACAACAAAAAAATGAACAAGCGTTACAAGATATGACGAAACTATACGATGATGTAAAAAGATTACAAGAAGAATCTCGTATTTTAGCAGATGATATAACGAAAAAAGAAAGCCAGATTAAGCAGTTAACACTAACATTGAATGGTATTGAAGAACTGCGCAATAAAGTTGTACAGTTGCAAACAGAAAACTCCAGTCTGTCTGAAACACTTGTTGCCATTAATCAAGAGAACCACGACCTAACAAATCAAAAAGAAAATTTAAGGGCTCAATTAATGATCCAATTTGACAATATACGAGATAATATTGATGCACTGGATGAACTAACACAACTGAATAAACTACATGATACACGACGCAACCAGTTAGAAGCTATAATTACACGTCAAAAGAATGAGATTGATCAGTATCAAACGCGCTTTGAAACACAAATGAGTACGGAAAGAAATCTTAATCAAGCCACTATTCTCGAAACAAACGAAAAATTAAAAAAGTACTTAAAATATAATGAAATGCTGCGACTGCAAAATGAACAATTAATAACATTATGGCATGAACAAATAAACCTCTTCAATCAGATGCCGTATGATGAGCTGAAAACCGAGAATGAGTTGCTCCTTAAACGCGCACGAAGCAGTGAAGCCCGAACGCAATACCTAGAAGCCAGAATACGCGATCAAGAATCGTTACTTCAAGAAACAACGTCATCAGAAAACGACGACTTATTAGCCTTGAATGAAAAAGCAGAGAAAACGTCCCTTTTAATTGAAGGTTTATCTAGAGAGAAATTAAACTTGCAATCATTGTTAGACGAAGCAACCATGAATAAACACAACCTTCTAGTTGAAAAGGGTAAAATTGAAGAATGGAAACATAAACATAAATTGGAGATAGGAAAAAAAAAATAACGTGATAAAAAGTTTAACAGGCCAATTGAAAAAATTAGCAAACGAAGTGAAAGCTTTAAAATTAGCACAAGACGCAGAGGTAAATCTGCATACGTTTGATGATATCGAGGAATCTGACGATGAATTTTACGATCCCGTTTGGACTCCTTCCATTAGCCTCGTCGACGATACCCTCGCCGCTAGCGGCGAGGGTTCCGCCGTTGTTTCCAGCATCGTCCGGGGGGGGTAAACAAGTGTCGACTTGGTCCAAATTTGCCAAAGGTGCTAAAGTACTAGCAACAAGTGGTAGCATTATAGTAGCAGCACTTCATGCACTGCTTTCATCAAATGATGGGACCGGGACCGCATTAGTATCGTTTCCATCAAATGGGATCAAATGGGAATCAAATGAGAAAGCATTAGTATCGTTTCCATCAAATGGGATCAAATGGGAATCAAATGAGAAAGCATTAGTATCGTTACCGTCAGACCTTATTCATGCATTAGAACATGAAATTTATAAGATAGAATTCAAGGTACCAAAAGTAACAAATTACCCGGAAACGTCGAGTCTTGTACAAATAGATCGAGCGTTAACGGCGGCGACTAAGCCGGCGGCGACTAAGCCGGCGGCGATAGCGCGCAATCCGGAAAACCCGCTGGTTGGTAAGCATATTACATTTACCACACAAGAACATGTAGGAGTACAGTTTGATGATAGCGAAGATTCTATCATTAAACCAGATACGAAAGGACAAATCGTTGAAATTAGACTCAAGCCAGATGGCTCCAGAGATTTTTTCATCGACGTCAATGCTTATCTAGCGAATAAACCGCAATGCGAACGCATAAATGCGATAATCTCAGAACAACAATTACACACTAATTTACGTGGTGATCACATCGTTGTAGGCGAACCAGTTACATTATCACATAGGTCACAGACCTTGTTAAATGATGATCAAGGCAATGGAAGCATGTTCGGCGGACCTGATATTCTTTACAGTATGTACTGATTTGAAATATAGCACTACATCGCTTCTAATGCTCGGTAACTGCGAGCGCATCGACGTCCCAAAACGCGCCCGCGTAGCCTAGGCCCAACATTGTCTGTGTGCACAGCGCGAGATGCTTTGCGTACGCGCGCCAGGCCGACGCCGGTACGAGCGGTACTAGGTCTACCGCTTTCGGATCGACCCACGGCGCACTCTGATAGTGCGGACACATGCACGAAAATTCGGCACTCGGTGGGTCGTCTTCTTTGCCGCCGCGTCGGCTCCACGTTTGGCACAGCGTGCGCACGCCGAGCATTTCCGCCTCGGAGAGCCGCGGGAGCAAGTCGTCTGCAATCAACTGCAATTCGACACGCTTATTGCGCTGTACAGCTAGCTCACTTTCTTGACTCGATCAGGCCGACCGTGGACGCGGCGACCCACATGGCGTTTGCGGATAGCCCCGCCGCAGTGACTAGTGGCACCGAAAGCGGCGTGCCGCTTGCACTGAGGGCGACGAGCACTGCACTCACTGCCGCCGATCCGGAAGCGGCCAGGAACCAGGCTTCGGCAGTGGTAACGCCGAACGTCAATTCGACTTTGCGTTTTTTTTGAGTGCACGAGGTGCGCATTCGTGTTTTTGTAGCGAGGGAACGCCGCACGGCTCGTCTCGTATTGTTTCGTGTCGTACGTTCGTTTCCGCTTGCGCGTTTGACATACCCTGCATTTTTTTGCAAGGATACACGGGGTCCGTGGCGTTTGCAACGATAGAGCGTTTGACAATGAATGAGAAATTCCTAGGCGTGGAAGGGAAAGCCCCAATGCGTGTTGTACGTGACTGAAAAGTCTAGGGTTTAAACAGGTACGCGAGCGAGGGGCGCAACAGATTTTCCGAGTCAGGTCCGGACAGAGAGTCCCCGACGAGATACGTCTTGTTCAAGAGCGATTGACTCCAGCGAATCAGCGTATCGATGCAAGGAGTTGCGACCCCGACGGCTTCGGCGAGATCCTTGTACAAGCACAATCCAAAGGGCGCGTCAGATGTGAAAAATCTGTGTGACAAGTCAGGCTTCACGCGCCCGTCTTGCGTCTGGACATACGTGATTTTGTGTTCGGTGTACGCCTCGTTTGTTCGAAGAGCTCATCGCGTGTGAGATGCTCAAAGAGTACGAGAGCGTGTGTCAGCGTGCCAAGTGTCCATCAATCGAGCAGCTGCGCGCGTACGCCGAGGCCTCGTTGCGCTCCCCCGATGGCGTGCCGCTTCTGACCGTGCGCGGCTTTGCGTGCACCTTTCGCAAACTCGAAAGGCGAATTCAAGTGCGGTGGACCGGGCCTGAGCTGGTCGTGCACGCTGGCGACGTGGTGCGCATTCTCGGACAGTCAGGCGCCGGCAAGACGCTCTTTTTCGTCACGGCCTTGGTACGCGGCGGTCGTCCGCCGTGCATTCAGTCCGTGCGCGAGTACGACGTCGTGCGCTACGACGCAATTGCAGGACGGGCTCGTGCAGACGCCTGGGAAAACACCGAGGGCTTCTACCGAAATTATTCCAGCGTGCGCTACATTACGCCCAACACGGACTTCGAAGACGCCGACGTGTTCGGTCGCGCGTGCACGCCACCTGTGCGGGCGCTTGCCGCGCGATGGGGCCTGCCCGCCAACTTCGACGGCCTTCGGCTGAGTCAGAGTTCAAACGGTACCCGCCAGCGCCTTCGCCTGCTGCGCCTGGTGAGCGACGCGTGGCACACGAAGGCACCGTGCGCTTGGGTGTTGGACGAGGCGCTAAATGGTATCGACGACATTATCGCGGAGGTGGTCATGCAAGACATTCTACGCGCGGCGTCCGAGCTGCGCGTAACGATCTACTGGATCTCTCACACATCCATTGCGCCAGAGGCGACAAAGACCGTCGACGTGAGGAGTGGCGACGACGGCCAAGTGCATATCGGACTTCTATAGTGAATGTGGTTCTCGCCACAACCAATATCAACGACTCTTCACCATGGGTGGTGGTAAGAACCACCAGAGTTCCGAAGTGACCGATGACGACAAATGACGCACGCGTGCATGTTCCGAGATGCCCCACATACGATGTACGATGTACGATGTACGATGTACGATGTACGATGTACGATGTACGAACAGTCTCCTTCCACATACGTGCAATACGCCTTTCTAGAATTTGGAAAGTCTATTGTAATTTCATTTTCCCACGCAGCCCCCGGATTTCCTCTGGCAGCTCTAGGATGAGCACAGGGATGCCCCGGATGGCCCAGGCAGCCCCTGGATTATTATGTATAACGGGTCGTTTGCAACGTGTTTATTAAAAATCAACGCCGAACTCACACGCGTTCGCTCCAGCTATCAGCGTGTTCCTAGCTCTGTCTTTTGCCGGATCCTTCGGCTCCTTCGCTGCATCGGCTCTTGGGGTTTCGTCACATCAGATGGCAAAATCCATGCCTCTTGTGTTGGCTGCTCATAGTGCTTTGGCGCCGCGCTTATGAGGTAATCGTAACATCGTTGCACGAGTTTTAACGCGTGTTCCATGAATTCTGTGTCTGCGAAGGCGCCGAAGGCGCCGTGGTGCGCCACTCTGTCTGGACGTGCCCGACGACCACCGGAGCAATTTTCAAAAGATACCACACAAGTAAGACGAACATCACATCACATCACTACTCAAGAAGAGCTCAAAACAAACAATGCGTGTTCGCGCGCTAGACACTCTCTGACTTCGAAAGCTCGCGTGATCGTAGTCCGCTCAAACGATTCGGGGGCTTGAATCGGGAGTCCTAACACTTGGCAAGCCGTCATATCGTTCCATGTTGTTCGTTCCGTAAACGTGTTGCTTATTTGATTTTTCAGGAAAATGTAATAAAACGTGTTGGTGGAATTCATGGCACACGACCCTCCAATCCCCACCCGACGAAAAGGTGATTTCACGGTATCAGCTTCGACTTTATAAACAACACGAAACCCTTTTTCGGCTTTTTTTCTTCTTTTCTTTCAAAATTTCAAGGGTTTCAATGGTTTGAATGGTTTCAATGGTGTGGCCTTTTTTTAGGGTGCCCTTTTATTCTTTCATGCCGACCGCGAAGAGGTCGCTTGGGGCGAGGGCCGGGCCGGCCTTGCTTGCCGCAATGCAGGGTTTGTTCACTTCACCCTCCCTCTCTCCTCTCTTCATTCGCCTCCCGATAACAGCCTCGCTATTCGCCCCTTGTCCCCCTTCCTGCTCTCATCCACCGGCTTCAGCTCCCACTCTACTATTGTTTGCCGCTGCACGTCTCGCCGCGCCTCTTGCAGCCGCATCCCCGACCACACATTAAACACCGAATTTAACTTCTTTATCATCGTTTTTAATTCCACTTTGCTGTCGTCTTCTTGCTTGCTCTTATTCTGGCTGACAAGCTTGAGCTCGCTCAACTTTCGCCACTCTTCCAGTA
>JACKZZ010008105.1_pt1 | contig 12180 bp, 6 predicted proteins | sample 8027871 | NCBI WGS metagenome assembly JACKZZ01 (sample SAMN15724774, study PRJNA655200) | protist metagenome | isolation source: fluorescence activated cell sorting (FACS) single amplified genomes of... | place: USA: West Boothbay Harbor, Gulf of Maine | collected 2000-07-19
GTGCTGCGCAGAATTACCCAGGATTTGTTTAGTCATTATGTTTAATTGAGACCGTATTCCGATCGGGGTGGTTCCCCATCTAGTGCTCTTTCGAGGCTAGGGACAAATTGCCGGGGTGGCTCCCACGGCCAGTGTCTGTCACAACTGAGCCAGCAAGCTATCGGCGCGAGTCTAGTAATCACGTGAGTCACGACTGTGTTTTTAGGGCTTAGGGTTTTAGGTGTTTTTAGGGCTTAGGGCTTTTAGTCACGACTGTGATTTTAGGTGTTTTTAGTGTCGATGAGGCCCACGAGGGATCCCAACAGTAGTAATCACGTGAGTCACGACAAAAGATCCCAACAAACTTAAAGGACGTCTCTGGAGTTCTAGATTTATATTGATTACACGATGTGACATGAGGACTAAAGGTTTTGACTTTCTTGGCAGAAAGTTAATAATACATAATTGTTTTGGTTTTTTGAGGAGAATATATATATTATATGGCGCGAGCCACGTGTTCTGTGATGTAGTCTGGGCCGTTCGGACGCGTACCGGGAGACGTCACTTGCATCCCTGCAACCGGCGAGAGGGTGAGGTACGACCAGTTGTTACCAACGGAAACCGCAGGAACCTTAACACCAACACACCGAAATGCCAATTCCCAGGTCCAGTACGACCTCTCGCAGTTCACGGACGAGGAGATTGACGAGGTCTGGTTCCGATTTGACGTCGACCTTTCCGGCGAGCTAGACAGGGAGGAGTTGAGGGTCATCCTGAATGAGGTGCGGGAGTTCAAGGGACTTGAGACCGTTTCCGACAGCGATTTCGACCACATGTGGACGGCCTTCGACATCGACGATTCTGGGACGATTGACAAGGACGAATTCCGGGGGTACGTGAAGAAGTATAGTCTGCAGAAGATCCCCCCGTGCGAGTCCTCGCAGGCAGGCGTGCAGCCGGAGCTCAAGATCTACCAGGAGGGCGCAAAGATGGAGAGGAAGAAGAGCATGCAGTAGGTTACGTGCAGTAGGTTATGGCAGTTTTGGGAGTGATTGCTGTGAAGGGGAAGTCTATGCTGCAGTGATTCTGCGCGTGCAGTGATTCTGCGCGTGCAGTGATTCTGAAGGAACCTGCACAGTGAATGAACGAGTTCTTGGACTTTGGGAGGAGGGGGAACAACTAGGTTAGTTCGAACGACTGCTGGAGCTTTGTCTTGAACTTCGGGACGGCAAGGAGAATTTTGAAGGAGGGCCCGGAGGAGAAGTGAAATTAAATTGGTCTTAGTGAAGTGAAAAGCCTGGGAGTACCAGATAGCCTATCAGATCGGATTGGACTAAGATATACGGGAGTGGATTCAAATTGGACTAAGATTCAAGAACGCGTTACGCTCTTGTGCAAGGATCTTCTGGTGGGTGTTCTGTTCCTTTTCCAAGGCCGTCAGAAAGCGTGGCTCCTCGCTCTCACAACGTGAGCCAGCCCATAGTCTCACAGACTGAGTCTCAAGTTCTAGACAGCACAAGTAGTCTGTGGCGTCGAGGCGCATAGGCAGACTCGGTCGAGTTGAATTTTCAGATAACTTTCACGTTCTTTGATCGGCGAATTCGCGTGTCCAAGGCCGTCAGAAATTATATACTTACGAAATCCAAGGCGTCAGATAATTTCTGACGGCCTTGGACGTGCGTAAAGGGCCGGTGTCTTGCGTGTTCCTCTGAGAATCCTTATGGCAGCACGTGCAAGGCCGTCAGAAATCGTGGCCCTCGCACGCGAGGGACTGTTCTCTGGAGCAGCGAGGGAGGCTGCAGCGGAATGTGGGCACGGTTCTTTGGTTGTCGCGAGTGCTTCTTTCTCCTATGATCGTTCGACTCTATTGTTAGTCCGGCTTAAAGCGAATTTGCGTGCGTTCCTCCAGTACTGAGCTCAGCGTTTCCAAACGGTCTGGAAAACTATCATCAACTTCTGACCCTGATTTGCCTCCCAGTTGGAATTTTAGACGGATTTTTAGGTACTATTGAATCACAATTTTGAAAGCCGTGAACTGGTTAACGCAGTAAAGTAGAACACAATCGAATTTGAAAGACTTAGAACAACGATGAATTTGTAAAGGCTGCTAGACGAATTTGTAAAGGCTGCTTTAGAAAACTAGAGCGTCCGGAATCGCCGCTTTTTAATCTAGATTCTAAACTCCTCTGTATAATCAGACTAGGCATTACCAGTGGGAACATGCTAAGTTACAACCTACAACTGAGAACGTATAACCAAGAACGTATAACCAAGAACGTATAACCAAGAACGTATAACTAAGCACGTAAAACCAAGAACGTAAGTGTCAAGTGAAAATTGAGAAGTTACAACTAGCTCAGAATACCTTGTGATGGAACGGAAGTCCAGCCGTTTGTGTCTTCCCTGGCCTCTGCTCGTCCTGCTGGCCCTCGCGCTCCTGGCCACGGGCGGACTCGTCATCTGGGGTGCCTTCGGCACGGCCGCCTTCGACACGTCGTTTGCAAACAGTACCTCCTCTGCGAGTGAAATTCCGACCGAATCTTCCGCCGCCGCAGCGGCGGCAGCGCGACTCGGTGCGGCAGCTGGCACCGCAGGGCAAGGCGATGGCGCGCAAAACGATGCCGCCCACGGCGATGATGCGCAAAACGATGCCCCGCCCAGCGAGCTCGAGCGCCTGAAACAGGAGTGCAGTCCCACGAGTCCGAAGGTTTCAAAGCTCACGGAGCGGGAGCAGCGCTTCGTGAAGAAGCACCCTGACGTGTACTTCAACGAGTGCATGCGCGGCGTGGGGCAGCAGGGCGGGGACATGATGAAGTGGCGGCTCGGTGGCGCCGCGGTCTCAGGCCTCGCTGGGAACGGTTTCGCGCTCTGGCACAAGCAGAGCATGAAGGAAACACGCTTCAAGACGTTCATGACGGAGTACAAGGCCCCGGCGGAAGACGCGAAGAAAAGCGCCGTTGCGGCGGAGCTGAGGGTGACGCCGGAAACGTTCCTGGAGGCGATCAGAGACAAGTTTGTGAAGGAGTTCGTGGAGGAGCCGGGGTGCGCGGAGGCGCGGGTGACCGACAAGACGCGGGTGACCGCGCAGCAGCCTTGCGTGCCCAGACCGAAGAAGCCCGAACCAATCAGCCTGAACAAAAACATAGACGCTTCGCAAAAACAGAAGAACCTGGCCATCGTTCTGGCAGTTCTCATCCGCGCGTTGGGGGTCAAATTCGGCGGCGAATACAGCCATTTGAACGACAAACAGTCAGGTCCGGTCGAAGCAACGAACCCTCTTGAAGAAACGAACCCCCTCGAAGTTCAAACGAACCCTCCCGAAGCAACCAACACTCCCGAAGAAAGAAACGCAAAGCCGAACCCCTGGCTCGCGTTCGTGGACAGATATTGGGTGGGGGAGTTGCCTAGTATGCCTACACCACCTGCGGAATCCGCAGGGGAATCCGCACCGGATGCTGCAGCGTATGCTGCGTCCGAGTCTGGGGAGCCGCCGCAGCAGCGAGAGCAGCAGCGAAAGCTATCGTGGATGGGCATCGCCAAGGCCGTCGAGGAGGCGCGGGACACGAAGCTCAACTTCCAGCTGCCGAGCGATCCCGTCAAGGAGAACTTCGTGTACGCGCGCTCGACCATGGACAGATTTTACGACGGAAATCCTGACGAAGGAGATCATGATGTCCTAGAGGATGTCTACAACGGCGTCCCTCTCAAAGAGAAGTCCACAGGCTGGCGCAAGTGGGTGCCCTGGTCCGGGTCCTGGTTCTTCAACAGGAGCCGGATGAGGGAGCCCAGCAAGTGGTCGTTCCCGTCCGGCGCCGGGTTTGAGTGGTTCGGGGAAACCATCCGGGGTCGGGAAGGGGGGGCTCGGCCGTACGTGGTCATTCCGTTGTACGACATGGTGGACGCCATGGTACAGGCTGTACAGCGGCAGCAGAAGGAGCAGCCTGCGCAGCAGGCCAAAGGTGGCGAAGATTCTTCGGAAGAAGTCCTCACCCTGGCCCGCGAGAAGGAGTTCAGGCGGGATAAGGAGTTTCAGAAGGCCTTCGCAAAGGGCTCCTTCGACAAGTGGAACTCGAACCTGCAGTGCCGCGCGTTGCAGGAATGGCAGAAGCTGGTCCCCTTCGACAAAGACCCGATCAGGTTCCTGGTGCCGGCAAAAATTCCGGAACGACGTTCGCCGGAAACTACAGAAGCTCCAAACAACGCGAGGCGGTCATGGTGGTCTCGACCCCGACGTACGGCGCAACGTTCGGACACAACACCTGCGGACATGGATACGCCGCAGGGCTCCGAGCCAACGCGACCAGGGTCCCAGCATCAAGAGCCTACGACAGATGCTCAAGTACTCTTGAATACGTTTGCGAATCCTGTTTCCTCTCCGACAGAACTTCCTCCGGCAACGTCACGGTGGGGATAAGGCTGTTTTTCCTGTCCTCGTCGCAAGCGACCGACTGTTGTGAACACCGCTCCGGACACCTCTCTCACTCCGGAGAATGTGGACACTCTTCCCGTTCCGAACCCTGCAGGAGACCAGCAGTCCAGTGAGCCGGCTGTTTCCACTGCGCCGGTTCCGTCCCCGTCCTCGTCAGCCGGAAGCCAATCAGGTCTGTCGGAAACTCCGAACGCTCCAAGTGCTCCAGAAGATCCTACGACAGAGGACACTGCGGACCGCCCGCGCCCCCCGACGCAGGGAAGGCCATGGTGGAAGCGTTGTTGTCTCTTCCCTCAGCGTGCGGAGCAGACAGCCGCGATGCCGTCTAGCTCTCGGGCTTCTCCCATGCCACCTGATGAGGCCATGGAGACTGTCGTGGAGCCCAGTCCTCCCGCGGTCGTGGAGCCTGTCCCTTCTGGCTCTTCGAGTCCTCCTCTTCCTACGATAGAGCCTCAAGGCTCCTCGACGAATTCTCCACTCTCTGACCCGTTTTCGAATTCTGCGGCAGAGGTACGGGCGGGAAGGTCGTGGTGGCGAGGGTGCTCGCAGTGTTTTCACAGTCCGGCCACTGCGCCGGTGGAGGAGCCGTCGACTGTACACGCTCTGGGGAACACCGTTCCGGAGACTGCAAACGCTCTTGGGAACGATGTGGAAACTCCTCCCGCTCCGAAGACTGCGGACTCTCTGGAGACGAGTGACAGTGTGCGCACTCTTAGTATTATGATAAATATAGCAAATAGGATGGAATCCAATTTGGGGTGCTCGCGCGCCGCGCGAGCATGTCTCCTTTCAAAGGGGGCGGAGTTTGAGAACCCCCTCGACTCCGCGGCTTCGCCGCGAAGTCGAGGAAACCGGTGCGCGGACGAAGGGGATAATGCTCGCGCTTAGCGCGAGCTTCCAAACCCCACTGGAAAAACCCCAAGATCCCCGACCGACCGACCGATCGACCGGCGGGGATCACCATTTAAAATGCCCTGTTTGGGGACACTTTTTTGGGGTCCGGCGGAGGATGGCCAGAGGTCCCGGACAGACCCCAGCCCAGGACCCTAACTCGCGTCCGGACGGCCACACATTTAGCAATGGCCGAAAACGACGCGCCGGAAGGACGGTCCGACGGGTCGGGGGAGGGGAGGTTTTTGGGAGGTCTGCTGGGGCAGATACTAAAGGCGCTTCGAGTCAAATTGAGGCCCAGAAAGTGATCCCCGTCAGAGGTATCGAGGTTGGCTGGCAGATCTGGAGCCCATTTTCTACGCCACAATTTGACCCGGAATGCTTTTAGAATCTGCTCCCAGAGACCCGCCCAAAAGTCAGCGCTCGAGGGCAGATCCGACACCAGCTCTCACCTAGGCTTTTGGGAGGTCTTTGGGGACCGATTCTAAAGGCGTTTCGGGCCAAATTGTGGCCCAAAAAGTGGGCCCCAGATCTACCCGCCAATCTTGAGACCCTTGACGGGGTCCACTTTTTGGGCCACAATTTGGCCCAAAACGCCTTTAGAATCGGCCCCCAAAGACCTCCCAAAAGCCTAGCCGAGAGCTGGTGTCGGATCCGCCCTCGCGGGCTGACTTTTGGGAGGTCTATGGGAGCAGATTCTAAAGGCATTTCGGGTCAAATTACGACCCAAAAAGTAGGCCCCAGATCTACCGGCCAATCCCGAGACCCCTGACGGGGTCCACTTTTTGGGCCTCAATTTGACTCGAAGCGCCTTCAGTATCTGCTCCAGGAGACCTCCCAAAAACCTCCCCTCCCCCGACCCGTCCGACCCTCCTTCCGGCACGTCATTTTCGGGCATTACTAAAGGTGTGGACGTCCGGACGCGAGCTAGGGTCCTGGACTGGGGTCTGTCCGGGACCTCTGGCCATCCTCCGCCGGACCCCAAAAAAGTGTCCCCAAACAGGGCATTTTAAATGGTGATCCCCGTCGGTCGGTCGGTCGGTCGGTCGGGGATCTTGGGATTTTTCCAGTAGAGTTTGAAAGCTCGCGCTGCGCGCGAGCAACAACTGGCCACAATGTTGACCACAAAGAGGCCCGAACTTCGCACCAACAATGACACCACTACGCAGCTCTTCAGCTCCGATATTTTGAATAGCTGAACCCAACGAGGTCCGAATTTACGAGTGTCGCTCTATTCTGCGTCATCCGCTTGGAAGGGCAAACAAATGGAGAAATTCAAACTATGATGAAGATAGCCAAGTTCCGACACTGCCGGCATCATTGACCAGAACTTAATCAATAGGACGATCGATGACAACCACGAGCAGTATGACTGCGGAAAAACATCACTCAATAGGACGATCGATTACAGCCACGACGAGTACGATTGCGGAAAAACCCCCTAAATGCGTCAAAGAAGTCGGACCACAGCGACGGAAATGTGTAAATGCCGACACTGCCGGCGTGGCCAGAACTTAATCAACTGCGCGATCGACTAGGATTACCACCAATACGACTCAAATTACGGAAAGACCCCTTAAGAACTTGAAGTCCACGGAACTTCGCGCACGGTTTTTGTAACTAACCGGCTACCACCGCCAACTATGTGACTACAAGGACCACTCCCGGACCACCGGTGATAGTTAGCAATCACTTGGACTGCCACGTATAAACCAAAACTAATTTCGAGCTGCTTTGACATACTTTCCGGAGCTCTCGGAGCTCTCCCGACACGTCGTGATTTGCGCAGCCGAAAGTCTCAGCATGGCGGAGAACTTCAAAACACTTTCTCTCGAGGTTCTTTTCTTCACGGAATCGGAGAGCAGCGGGCCTCGTCCGAATCGACGGGAATACACACTCCAGAAACAGGCACTGAAGACACCCTCCCAAACCGACACTGCGGCCCACCGGCATCTCGCCCACAAGCCAAACACGCCGGATCACTAGCAGCCAATTCGCGGCTGTACAGCTGCCAGCACCGAGCATGCTCGCTCTAGTGCGGATCAAATTCGGAACGGTACCCACGCCCAGATTTGCGATCTGGTTTTCCTTCCACTCTTTCTCCAATCAATCTTCCGAACACACTCCTCCAGTAAATCAACCCAACCCAATTTGAATTCAATTGAAATTCAATAACTTGTGCCGGCCCTTCCGCCCGTACGCGCCTCCCGCGCAGCCGGGCCCACTGCGACTATTAGTATTTGGGGCGGCGCCTGCTTTAAGTGGTGGGCGTCTGACTCTTCGTGCCTGCTGGTGCAAGATTGAAGTGTGTTTCACCTACGGTCAGTAGTGCAGCAGGCTATTCGACGACTCGACGAGGTCGACAGTGGCTAGCGACTACGCTATTACTCTAGGCGCACTAGGCAACCTGTGCCGGCAGATACACCTCCTGCGTTCCGGTTTGCAAGCCATTGCCAACGCATGTACGGACCAAGCTCAACGCCCACACGCAGACTGAGATTTGCGATCTGGTTTTCCTTCCACTCTTTCTCCAGTCAATCCTCCGAACACCCATACTCCAGCAAATCAATTCACCCCAATTCAATTCAATATCAACTGTTACTTGACAACCCCCACCGCCCGAGGTCTTCCACGTGTATCAATCAATCCAACTCACAGTGCGTCAATAGTTTAATGCCAAGACTAGCATGCCAACTCCCACCGCCCGGGGTCCTCCACGTATATCAACCCAATCCAACTTACATCCAATATATACCAATCCAATATATACTTCCAACTTACTTCAATATCAATATACCAATCCAACTTACATCAATATAATGCCGATCACTATGAGCCTCTGTTCTCTTCAGTTCTTCGAGAAGACCTCCCACCACCACCACGGAAGAGTTGGGCCTTCACATCTTGATCACTCCTGACACGCCCGCGATAATAAGCCAACTCCCACCGCCCGAGGTCCTCGATTGAAAAACGAGCCCACGAGCTTGCCAACCCTCACCACCCGAGATCTCCCACGTGTATTAACCATAACCAATCCAATCTTCCAACGCACATCAATATATCCAACGTATATCAATCAACCAATCAATCCAACTAAACTTATATCAATATACTTCATGGCAATCAGTTTATGGGCTTCTGCTCTTTTCAGTTCTTCAAGAAGACCTCCCAGTGCCACCACCCCCGCGGAAGAGTGTTGGGCCTTCACGTCTTCATCACTCCTGGCGCACTCGCAATAATAAACCAACTCCGACCGCCCGAGGTCCTCGATTGAAAAACTAGCAGAGCGACTTGACAACTCGGAGACCTTGTCCCTCAGTGCGTGGCTCGTTTACTTCTAAAATCTTGATAAATCTATGATTGGTTCAACTCCCATAAATCTTGACAAATCATCACGACCTCGTCGCCGATATCCTCGCCCACCACCCGGCCAGGACGTCCTAGCCCTGGTACTCTTCCCCGGCCCCCACGGTTCTCCTCAATTCAACCTCAGGCTCTGCTCGCCATTCCCCTCGCACCTTCACTGCGGCCTCACGGGCACAGCTTGCGTTTTCCTAGTAATTCTCTGAAATGCGACCCAAGCCAAACCGGATGCCGTCGTATCCTGATTCGTATATTAATCTCCCACTCTCTCGACACCCCTCGAGTATATCAGTCCTGCCTGAATTTATATCGGATTTAAATCTGAATCAACTCATATCGCCTTCCTGTGTGTTTGACATTTTCGCCGCAAGTTGCTATGCCGATAGTTGCCCCAGCCGTCCCCAGCCCTTCCGTCACGGAGGGCTGGCCGAAACATTAGAACTGAGTCAGAGCTCTGGCAGAACACAGCCCAGAGTCGCATACGCAACCGTTACCAGGTGCAGGCTGCCCCTTCGGACTGCTTTTTGGATCGCACTGCCAATCCTCCTGACAAATCATTCCCTTATTACACTGTGACTCCGCGGAATGAGGTTTTGCGAGCACCAATTCTCCCTCGGCGTATTGGTTTTGCATCAATACCGCAAGAGAGACAACGAGAGCCTTGGCAATAGCTGAGAACATTGTGAAGACGGTCACAGCAGACTTAGTTGACTTTCCTCGTCGGTGACAAAATATGTCGTCTAAGAAACCGGGCGAACAATGCACGTAGGTTGATCTGAGGGATTGATATTCACGAGAGAGAAATTTAAGTAGGTCGACGTATGTCCACACTACTTGAAACTGCAGAATGAGTGAGACAGTGAACGCTCGCGAACGTATGGAACTTCCGTGTCGATGAGATGAGGCCTGGTTGCAACGCGCACGACGGACCCGCAACACGCTAGTAACGTTCCGACTAGTGACGTCTAAGTAAAGTCTCTAGACTCTGCTAACCACTAAGTCCCTAACGTAGACGCCCTCAGCTCCTAGATGGCTAAGCTTGCATCCTCCTACGCAGTGTTTTCAATTTGCAGGAGAAACACGCGAGAGCATGATGCGTGTTTTTTCTTCTAGTAGTAGAACACGACGCACAGTAGTACTCCTCTTTCTTTTCTCTCTCAAGTCACTGCACCTGGAGACGGTTCCTACTCGAGTTATTAGCTAGAGACGGTTCCTACTCGAGTTATTGGCGCCGCTTTCTCTATCGCTCCGACTCAATCGCCATACGATAGGCATGTCGTGAATCTAGGGCCCGCGGATCCCGTAGTCGGATCCGAGTCGTTGCGGAGCCTTTTCGCTGTGGAGCCTCTTCGCCGTTGACCCTTTTCGCTGCGGAGCCGAGTCGCTGTGGAGCCTAGTCGCTGTGTAGCTTATTCGCTGTGGATCCTAGAGCCTACTCGTTGTGGAGCCTAGTCGCTGTGGAGCCCATCCATTGTGGGTCCTAGTCGTTGTGGACCCTAGTCGCTGTGGATCCTATCCGCTGTGGATCCTAGTGGCTGCGGGCCCTAGTAGTAGTCGTTGGAGCCTACTCGCTGTGGAGCCCATCCATTGTGGATCCTAGTCGTTGCGGACCCTAGTAGTAGTCGTTGGAGCCTGGCCGCCTCTTGTCCGCATGTCTGACGATTTGCGATATTGTCGAGAACATCGGCGTGAATCTCTCGCCCCTTTCCGACATCTGGGGGCGAGAATATCGACGCGAATTTCTTCGGCCGCTCCGACATCTGTCGGAGGGTCGTAATATCCGCATTGCGTGGCTCCCAGAACCGGCGCGGGGACTGACCTAGTGCCGCGTTGACGTAGCACTCAGGAGCACCCAAACCCAAACCGCAAGGCAGACCTAAATCCTTCTCCGGATTTGCTCTTCAAGTTCTGCCCGGCTTCAACCTCGCCTTCGCCTGACTCCTTGGTCACGATGTCGCGCCGGCGGATTGGTAAGTGGGTGCGGCGCCCTCGGCTTTGTCCTTTCCTCTGCAGAGTGCCCACTCGCTTCTCCATTGCAAGCTTTGGCCTCGCTCTAGTCGATCCAGGACAAGGGACTTTCCACCAAAGTCCATTTGTAGACATAAAGTTCTCGATGTCTCGATTGGTTCGAGAACATCGACACAAATTTATATCGCCTCTCTCATTTGCGCTTACGAACACTCGCACTCCCGGATAGGCAATTAACATTGGGCGCACGCCTGACCTACCGTGGCGGCAGATCACACGCACCAAACCGGAGTTCAAGGATTGCAAAAAAGTGATCGGCCGTCTCCGAGTTCTTATTTCTCCGGGGACGATAAGTCCCCTCTATGTCTCTCCAAGCGCCGCCTTTTCGGCGCTTCACCAATCGCGTATTTCCGCGGCCTCCCCGGCCGCCTTTTGCCCGCGTTGGGCGCGTCCAGCCCCGCCAGCGCCTGCTGCTGGGCCGGGGCTGCGTCGAGGGACTGGCCCAGCAGGAGCTCGTCCCAGTCGATGTCCGCCGACGGGGGCGGTCGAGCGCTTGAGGAGGAAGCGCTCCTTGAGCCGGCCGGCGGCCCGGCCGCCCGGCCGGCGCTCGAAGACGAAGAGCTGCTTGGGCCGGCCGCTGGCGCGGCCGCCCGACTAGAGCACGCGGACGAAGAGCTGCTTGGGCCCGGCCCCAAGTGGCCGTGTGCGGCTTGTAGCGTCACCTGGCGCTGCGCTGCGCGCGCGATCGCCGCCCCGATTCCCCAAGCGCTGGGTCCCTCAGTGACCCCGCCCTGGCCCGAGCCGGCTGGCGCCGCAGAGTGCATATCGAGAACCGGGCTGACAGGTGTCGGAAGCGTTCCATACTGCTCGGGCATGTACCCCAGCTCCTCCCACATCGTGGTCCAAGGAATGCCGCCGATCTTCCCGATGGCGTCCTTCCTCCGGAACTCGCGGTCCCATTTATGTGGGCCTTCCTCCTTCCAACATGGGTGCTCTCCCAGCTGGTTTCGATCTGCGGAGAGTGCGCTAGGTCGGAACTGATGGCACAGGTAGGACGCGACGAAGCGCACGGCCATGTCCGTCGCTTCCTCGTGCTCCCCCTCCTGCGCGTGCTCGTTCTTGTCGCGTAGGGAACGGATCCAGGCCGGTTCCCCCGGCGGATACGTGATCGAGTTTCCCGTGAACTTCTCCCGCAGGTACACGACCTGCCCGACGGTGAAGTCTTTGTCGTAGCGCGGCTGGCCGAAGAGCTCCCTCATCTTCCGCTCCCGCCGCGCGCGCTGCTGCTCCGCAGCGCAGGATCTTTTCCTCCAGAGTCCCGCCTTCGGGGAGACTGAAAGTTCCTCACTGTCCGTGAGCTGCTGCAGCATCTCCTCGAGCTCTTCTGCGTTGGTGGGGTTTGGCGCCCCCGCCCGCGTGCGGGCGGGGGCTTGTTCGGGGGCGCTCATCGCGTTGTGGTGGTTTGGCGTGGGCGTCGCAACGGCGCCGTCCACGGGCTGGCGCGCCCCTCCTCCGCTCACGGCATGGGACGCGAACGGTGGTTTCATGGC
>JACKZZ010017593.1_pt1 | contig 12178 bp, 3 predicted proteins | sample 8027871 | NCBI WGS metagenome assembly JACKZZ01 (sample SAMN15724774, study PRJNA655200) | protist metagenome | isolation source: fluorescence activated cell sorting (FACS) single amplified genomes of... | place: USA: West Boothbay Harbor, Gulf of Maine | collected 2000-07-19
GTTAATTTATTATATATTTTTATACATTATTATTATTATTATTATTATTATATTAAAAGTGCAATACTGTGTGGTGTTAATTTATTATATATTTTTATACATTATTATTATTATATTATTAAAAGTGCAATACTGTGTGGTGTTAATTTATTATATATGTTTATACATTCTAGCTATTATGTATTAGTACAGCATTACTACTAAAGGCATTATAATGACACATTTGATAAGGTACAATACTTATAATAATAATAACACCACACAGTATTGCACTATTGTTAATAATAAATAAACAACCAATGATGAGCGATGCAATTTAAAGCTCAGTGAGGCTTCGTGTTCGTATTAGGGTTACTGACGAGGCTCCTTCAATGCTATGCCATGCTATGCCCCTATTAACATCAATATTCCGTTATTCGTGAAACAACTAGGCCATGCTTCATCCATACTATTGTCATATATACTGCTTCCCATGTGTTTCTTTTTAACTGTATTATCACTGTAATGATGCACATAGGGGTCTACTAATAAAGTCATCAGATCGTATTGGTAAAACAACGTTTCACTCACGTAAAATAATAACAATAATAATAATAATAATAAAATAATAATAATAATAAAAAATAATAATAAATAAAAACACAACAGACACACAATGGAATAGATGCGTGGTGATGGTGGTGATGGCACTTCTCTCCACTCGGATTGGATGGCAACTCTTTCTGCAAGGTACATACATTCATTGTCGTAGTGCAAATAGGAAACATATATTTCTTTATACACACGCACATTTGTAGCTGATCGATATTATATACATACGTACGTACACACACATACATACACCAAATTAGTTGTACAAGACCAGAAAGAACATTTTGTATTATCAGCATGGCACACTTATTGTATAAGTGGATAAACGATGACGTTGTACTATCAGCAAGAGTAACTAATTTTGCCAAAGATTTTTCAAACGGTTATTTATTTGCTGATTTGTTGCATGTCTACAATCAAATCAACGATTTTTCAAAGTATGTAAACAAATCTGCGTCCAATGCAAAAATTACAAATTTTTGTAGATTAGAACCAGTATTTAGGAAGTTAGGTTTACGTTTTGATTCTAAAATTGCCTTTGAGATTATTAAAGAATATCCACGTACTGCTATGAATTTAGTGGCAAAACTAAAAAATGTGTTGGATAAAATCAGCTCGAAAGCAAGCGCTGTCATTGGGAAGCCGAAACAAGATGGAGTTAGACGCTTAACAAATATGCCATTGCGTTTAACACGTCAGACATATGACAGAGCCCAGCATGAGTTATTTGAGAAAAGTATACGAATGTATATTAAAGGTCAAAACCAAGTTGACATGGCTAAACACTTAAAAAAGTTTACTGATTTTCAACAAAATTTGGAAGAAACTGCATACCAAGAAGGCATTGCAGCGTTGCAAGCGTTCTTTGCTGAAAAGGATATGATTCGACAGCAGCGACGTCAAAATTTACAGCGTGAACATGAATTTTTACACGATTGGCAAGAAAAGGGCATTGAAGAGTGGGCGTATAATCAACAAATACAAAAAGAACGTGAAGACCATACACGTAGAATGAAAAAACGTTCAAAAGATGCGAAAAGAGCACTAGAAGCGAAGGCTCGGTTGGAATCAAACGCTGAAGCTATTGGTGGCATCGAAAAGTTCGAGCAAACGTTGATGGGCGCAGAGTTATTAAAGGCAAAAAAAGCAGTGGAGCCGGAGGAATTATCTATGTCCATGAAGACACGAAAGCCGGCGCCTTATAGCTACGAAATTACGTCCAAAATGAATCAAGATGAGTTTTTTAAAGCGACAAAACGTTTAACTGGAAATCCCAAGCGCTGGAAATTGGAGTACGCAAAGGCAATTAATATGGTGAAAGAAACCGCAGAACGTAAAAATAATTTACGAGAACAAAGGGAACGTAGGCGAAGAAAATTTTTAGCTGATTCGCAGCTATCACGTGCGACACGAGCTTCCAATATCGAGAAGAAACAATTGTGCAATAAATTAGTTGGCAAAACACATATGGAACGTGAGTTATTGGATGATTTAGATAAAATTAGTTTACACACAAATATATTTTTACAGAATAGGGAAAACCGAGAGAAAATGTATACGGAACGAAGACAACTGGATGAGGAAGAGGCAGTCGTAAGAGATAATGAGTTTTATATGGTACAGCGCGCTGCATATGAAGAGGAAATTATGCAGCAAAAAGGACGTGTGGAAAAATACGATACTGCAAGAGTATTAAGTAAAAAGCGTGCTACTATTAACTTTTGTATGGACACGGTGAATAAACTCATCGATTTAAGTTTGCGTACAGTTGATTTACGTATGGTTCGTGAATATGAAGGCGTTGCTTTAGGAATGGAACAAGAATTAAACCATGTGTTTACGTTGAACGATTCGAACATGAAGGCAGACGGTTGTAATGTTGAGACAAATGTGCCAAGCGTAGTTGTAAAGCAAGAAATGCTGTCTTACGTTGAAAACGAATTAAAATTTTGGGGTACCAGCGTAAACGACAGCAATAGGGAGACTGCAAGCAACGATAGCACCGGCAACGATATTACTGTAAGCGATGAAAAAAAGAATGATACTGTAAAGGAAGAAACTGAAAGCTCTGATGTAAATGATGAAGTGAAAGTAGAAGAAGCTAAACCGTTGACTGAACCTAAAATGTTGACTGGAAAAGCTGTACAAACGTTGCGTAAAATAATTTCGGATGCCACACCCGCACCGGTGTTAGATTTGCCACCAAAAATGCCATTAACAGCGTGCATCATCGGTGGCCCATTCAGTGGCAAGTCCAGCCAAGCCAAACGTTTAGCTGACAAACATTGTTTGTCAGTGATTGATGTTGACAGATTGATCCAAGAAGCTATTTCATGGAGCGGAATGAGCCCAAATGCAGAAGTAATGTCTTTGGAGGGAACATTAGAAGGCTCAGTCGACGATCGCGCCTACCACGATACGGTAAGCACACTAGGCAAAAGTATCAAAGCTGCATTGATGAATGGTGAAATGGTTGAAGATCAGATTTACATTGATTTAATAGTAGCCAAAATCCGGCTAGTAGCTGCACAAGCAGTTACTATTGCAAATGAGGCGATGCAAGCTGATGCTGGATTAACACGTGAAGAATTCGACAACGATGAGATAGCCTATCGAAAAGCTATGTTGAAATTATTGTTTGATACATGGGATGAAGATGGCAGCGGGACTCTTGATATTGGAGAAATGGTACATGCAGTCCGCAGTTTTGGAGAAGGGCTGAGCCAAGAGCAGCTAGTAGCAGAAGCATTGGAACTGATTGATCAAATGGATGAGGATCATGACGGGCAAATTACATTTGAAGAAGCAGGGACATATTTCATTTCATTATTCAGTGTCCATACAAATCAAATGTTTGACGATACGTTGAATACAATATTAGCAACTACACGCCAAAAACCATACAAAGGTTGGGTATTGGATGGCTTTCCGCGAACATTAAACCAAGCGAAATTGTTAGAGCGTGCATTAACAGGCTATGATGATACTGCGGCACCAGAAACGGAAGCAGAAATATTTAGTAAAACAATTGCGCCGGGGCCACCAATTCCACCAAAAGATCCGACTCATTTATTTGGTAAAAGTGGTGTTGATATGGTGCTCAATATTGACGCACCAATGGACACTTTGTTCAGGCGTGCGTTGGGGCGTCGAGTGGATCCACTAGATGATACAACGGAGTATCATGTTGAATTTAATCCGCCCGGCAGTGAAAATCCAATTAAAATGCGCTTGCAAGATACAAAAGACATGGATAAATGGCGTGGCACACTTGCACCAGCCTACAGTGCATACCAAGAGCAATATCCACAGTTAAAGAAATGGTTTGAAAGTTTTAATGTGTTGCGCAATATTGATCCATTCTTACCTAAAGGTGGTGGGCAGTTAGGACCAGATGCTTTGTTTGCGCGTCTATCTGAACCAATGGAAGAATATTTAAATGAAAAAATAAAGAATGACATGGCAAAAAAAGGAGAATTGACAAAAGAATTACGTAAACGGCATACCAATAATTTATATAATGCCATTTGTGAAATCAAACGCAATGGCATTGCTGCAGATAGTATTTTCACAAATAAAGATTTCTTACAAATTATATCTACATTGCAAATAGAAATGACTGAACGGTACGATGCTATACTAAAAGCCCAGGCCGATAACGATGATATGAAAGTTGACGAGGTTACAAATATGAACAAAGACATGCCTAGATTAAAACCAAAAGTTTTCGGTGTACTGGCAATGAATTATAACAATTTATTAAACGACTCAAAGTTTTTATCCGATGACAGTAGCGCAACACAATTTAATGAAATAAAAATCAGTGAGTTCACAGAGAACATAATGATACTGTCTGGACAAAATATAATCGTTGCATCGTCCTATGCACATTTACTATCATGCATTAAGCGTGTTGCAAATGCTTTGTACAGTGGTAAGGAATACCAAGTCGGGATGGTATACGAAGAGTGGAGCAACGGCCCTACTGAGTTGGACCATGTTACGTGCGTGTGCGATTCCGCCTCGTTGCAAACGGTGCTAATAAAGTATAACACTAACGTCAAAGGATTGATTGAAGAGCGTGAGGCACTAATACAGCAGGAGAAAGAGGCGCTAGATGATGCGGAAGAAGGGGAAGAAGATCAAGTTGAAATTGCACCAAAACCTACTTTGCCAAAATTATTTAACCTGGGAGAACTGGAAGCAGTAGAAGAAGATCCAAAGGCAAAGAAAAGTAAAAAGGGGAAAACACCAGAGCCTTCGATAGAGTCACTACCAGTTAGTCAAAATGATTTTGTATCACAAATGTTGAATTACATTAATAGTCCAAGCAGTAATGAAGAGGAGGTTGAAGATGCACCAGTTGCTACAGACGAAGTGTTTGACGCGACGTTAAAACAACTGCGCGCAGTAATAAATGAAGCAGTAATTGTGCCAGCTCGAGAAAATGCACCCGAGCCGCCAATATCAGAGCCGCCGCCGCCACCGTCATATGTTGAAGTAGCACCAGTAGACTTTAACGATAATAATAATAATATCGATGCTGAAACTGCTATTTCACTATTAAAATATTGGGACACCTTGGTCGAAGCATATGCAAAACCAGTCATGAATAGCATGACGTTTTTATCAAAGCAACGTATGGAAGTACTAGACTACATAAACCAATTACGAAATGATTTTCAAACTTATTTAAGTCGGGCAGATGATAAAAACATCCACATCGTTAATTTGCAAGTAAGCATTAACGATACAGTCACTGAAGATTTAAGATACGATGACGACGTTAAAAGTGAATTACATCAACGAGTTCGTGAATGCGTCGATAAATTATTTGTAATCATAGAAGCAAAAGAAACAGAAGCGAAAGAAACACTAAATTCTATTTGTACGAATAAGCTACTGGAGGAACATGTTAAATCATTGGTAAGTGAAGTTACCATAATGATGCAAGCTGAGACCGATAAATTTTATCGAAATCGTCGATTTTTGATCGATATCAGCACGAAACTTTCAAATGTACCATATACAAAATACGATGTTGAAAATGAGGAGGAGATGGCTTTACCAACTGTTCCTGTGTTGACCACTGCATTTGGGGGAGAGGTTGTGGGCGAAGTAGAAGACCCAAAAGCGAAAGGGAAAGGGAAAGGGAAAACTCCAGAACCAGAGGAAGATATGGAAGCATTTGAACCATATGCTATGTTAGATACAAGTATGGCGTTAATCCAAAATTTTGTTCTATCATGCCAAGAAAAAGAATTAGTTAGAAGGAAAAATGTTAAAAAGGCACACGAAGAATCGTTTTTAAATCAATTGGCTAAATACGATGAAGAAATTGCAAATAGTGTTGGTGGGGATGCAAAAGGTGGTAAGAAAGGGAAAGGTGGTGCTGGAAGCACACCGCCCCCAGAGTTCAAACCAGATGATGAAATGATATATGAGGATGATTTATCAACCGCTTTAAAATATGAGGAAACGGAATTTTTAAGACGTATTAATCGGCTAATAGATGTTTGCAAACGGGAAGGTGCGTCCATTTTAAAATACGGCACAACAATATACGATAGCATTGGTAAAATGATTGATTTGCGGCTGCGCGATGAATGTAGATCTGTATACGCATTCAACAATTTATGTAGAGAAACTGTTGAGAGCGAAAAGCAATTTGAACATTTATTTACAATGAATAACACTAGTAATACCATTATTAAGCGGTTGGTAAATCCTGAGGATATCAGTAAGACGTATGGTATACAAACCAGTCCAATTCAAATGTACCAAAGTGGTGCCAACGGCTATGAATTTGATGTAGATACAAACCAACGTTACTATCCTATGCCTAAAACACCAGCAAGTCCAACAGTTGAAGTATATGCTGACGATAAATTTAGTGTAACGCAGGAAAAGTATTTAGAAAAAGCCTTCAACGATGCGTATGTAGCAACTAACGGTGTTGGCATGCAGCGGGAGGAGGTTGTTAACTTAGTGCTTCGACTAGGCAATGAAGGTTTTTTGCCATTAAAATGGAGCGTCAAAAGTGTATTAGAATTAAATGATTATGTTGAACAATATGAAGACAAAGAAACGTTAACTATTCGTTTAGATGATATGCTTGATAGTTTATTGTTACGGCCAAGTCGACCAAATAGTAGTGCTATGTAAAAAGACATGTATTTTATATACATGTTTCTATAAAAGGTACATTAATCACATCATAAATAAATAATAATATAATATTACAGTGTGTATTATTATTTATTAATTAGATTAGCAGCACTATTATAAATGAAATATTTATCTCATTGAATGAATAATAATAATAAATATAATAATATATAATCAAAATATAATAATAGTATAATAATAGTATAAATATATAATAATAAATAATAAAATACTACATACAATAATAATAATAATAATAATAATACGGTTACAGCATAATTGAATTAATAATATTATGATATAATGATAATAAATAATAATAATGGTACAGTATATAGTTGTTAACTGAGCTTAATAATAAATACATAATAAATACTAATAAATACATATAATAAATGAATTAATAATGAAAAAATAATATTATTAATAAAAAATAATAAATAATGGATTATCAGCAGGTGAAGGTCGGCGTGGTGAGAAATCTGTACTTTTTGTAGAACTAGGTGTATCCCATGACGATTTAAATAAATAGAAATAAAATACACATATAGATATATCTGAAATGAACAGAAATAATAAGTTGCGTAAGAAACAGGGTGTGTCGTTACAACAATTGGGGTTAAAACAGCGAGCGTCAGTAGTGCAAAAAAGAAGACCATTTTCTGCGCCGCGCCATCGTGGCAAAGTTAGTCTACGAAGCCACTATTCCAGTACAAGTACATTAAATGCTATTAAAGGCACCAATACAATACCAAATTTATCGTCTTATACATCGCCATCGCTGCGTAAAAGTATTGGGCCGATTTATCCATCACGATATGGAATAGATGAAGAATTAAACAATAAACTAAACCAACAATTACATCCAATGTTTTCTTCAAAGGAGCGTATTGATGAACGGGAACGACAAATATTGGCTGGAAATACAAAATTAAAATATAGATCAAACAGTATTGATTTCGCTATTGCCCTCAGTGAGGCCGCGACATCGTGCTTGCAACGTTCGCCAGTTAATTTGGACAGTGGTACCCAGAAACATTCTTCTAATCAGGATGTATGGCCAGATACTAGACGTGTTGCAATGTGTGTTGGGACATTCGAAAAATTATGTCAACATCCACGTTTAACAGAGAAAGAACAAAAACAATTAGAAATTATAACTGATACTATTAAAAATGGTTTATATTCAAATAAATATTTTGGTCCGTCACAGAAACAAGATTCACTCATCGAGGCAGAAAAGAAAACAGATAGCACTAATGGTAATACTGGTATTGAACCGCTTGCAATGAAACCACGGTTTTATTTTGATTTAGCAAAACAATTAGAAGACTCAAATGAACATTTAATTGAAACACAATACAATTTACAGGAGAAGCTAAGGAAAGAGCATGAGCAAGTGAATATCTACAAAAAAATGTTAAAAGATAGTCAAGCGAAAGTAGGGAGTTTGCGGCAAGAGCTGGAAGAGCATGATAAACGGAATAAATTGATGAATAAACGTGTCGTGTACATGCAAGATGCAGCAAGTGATTCATTAGAAGAGTACAACAAACTAAATACGATGTATGTAGATTTAGATGCAAGATATTCGTCGACATACAACAAAGCAACTACATTAGACAAAGAATTAACTGGCCTGCATAAAATGTACAACGGCGTTAGTAATGAATTATCACAAGCACTAAAAGCATGTGGTCAACTAGAAACAAAGTTAAAAGTATACGAACCCTTGGAAGGAAAGTTACGTTCTAGTCAAATTGAAGCGGCAACATTGAGAAGTGAATTAGATGATTATAAAATGAAAGTTAGTATGTTAGAACAACAAATAAGTAGCCAAAATGATCAATTAAAAAGTCTGAAACGACGATCAAGTATGATTCGACGTGGAAGCAGTATGGGTTCTATGATAAATTTGTTGAAAAAGAAATAAAAAAGCAAACTACTTTTTTGTGGTGTGTGTGTGTTTGTAACGATTAATTAAAAGGACGCATAAGCATAATGTATATTTTTAAAACTTATCTCTTTGTAAAATTATATTTTATAACTGGTGTAAATATTTTAACTTGGTTGTAAGAAAATTAGTACCGGTATTATATTAAATATAGTACGTATCTTACTCATTACTTTATTAATTTATTATATACGGCTCGTATAAAATTTTATATCTCTGTGATTAAAATAAATATAATTCGTACCCTGTAAATGATGCCATACACCAATTGGTACCATTATCTACGTCCATACTATACGCGTATACGTATTTTTTTAAAAAACAAAAATATACCACCCATACGGCAAACAATGGTGAAAGTCACTTTTGCCGTTTTTTCTCACCTCTCTCTCGCCTTCGTAATTTCATTCGTTCAGCAATACTCATTTTACTTGGGGTGTTTACATTACTATTTCCCAATGTACTCTGCTTCATTGATATTAGTTTAGATCGCAAACGCTTTATTTCATCATTTAAAACCATATTTTTTGTTTGTAAATCGCTAATGATCGTTTTATTTTTACTGGCTCGTTTTGAAGCTGATTGTTTTTCGTCATTCATGGAAGTTATTTTTTTGTTATTGGTGCGAATTTTGTTTTCATACTTGTTATTCGTATAGCTGTTTGATTTAGGTTTACTTTGAGATAACAATTTTAATTTCTTTTGTAATTTTGTGTGTTCATCCGTCATTACTCGTAACATTGCTTTCACCTCCTCGTGGTCTTTCTTGTTATATTTCAATGATGATAAATCATGTTGTAATTTTTTAATTTTACTACGTAGAATTTGTTCTGATCGTTTATTATTCTGGTTACCACTGCTACTACGACTATTAACAGCTTCCCCATGACTACTACTCCCACTACTATTCTTTAGTGCATTATAAAGACTTAGGTTAGTACTACTATTGTTACTGCTGTTCATAGACTTATGCAATAACTCTGCAAAGTTTAGCTTATTTTTTTTTGCTCTGGACTTCATATTAATCTCGTTATTATCATCATCTCTATTGCTTTGCGAGGAACTTAATTCGTTTAGAGACAATATTGGTGGATCTCGTGCTTTATCATGTACTTCATCTTCATCGTCGTCCATATCGTGTGCCAAAAATGACGACAATCCATCGATGCTACCCGATTCTAGTAAGATACTACATTGTATAGATTTGTTGTGTTTATTAAAACTATACCTTGGACTTCGTGGAGATGACGTAGTTGGGTTTTGTAAAATAAATATTTGGCGTTTCAACTCATTGATAATATTGGTTTTATTTTCCATACTCTGTTGAAATTTATTTAATTGTTCCAGTGCATAATCTTTTTCTTTCACCGCTGTAGCAACTTTTAAATCTTGTTCATGCGCCACCATGCTAAACTTCTCGCTCAATTTACCGTTCTCTAACTTCAACTCATTGATCTCCTCGTATAATTTATCCTGTGACGTTGCCTTATCACCTTTCGTCTCCAGTAAGTCATTTTCCAATTTCTTGTTTTTAATTGCAAACATTCGTATTTGCGAGTGTAAATGTAAAATATCTTCTTTGTGCGTATCGTTTTCAATACTTAGTGCTTCGTAATTATCCAATTGTGTGTCGTTAGCTATGCGTCGTTCTTGTAATTCGTTTTCTAGCGTTTTGATAGTGAATTGTAGTTCCTTGGCCATTTCACGCGCTTCGTCGCTGGCCGTCGTGGCAATTTGATCTACTTCCTCTGAAGCATCCTTCTGCAGCATCAATTGATTTATATGTTCATGAAACTCTTCCACTTTTTTCTCATACTTTAGCTCTTGCTGTTTCACTTGCTCTTTATGTTTCAAATGTATCTTTTCAGACTCAACTTTTTGTGCATCAATATAGTTTTTGTACTCATCTAATTGTGACGCCAGCGTGTCCATTTTCTCTGCGTTTGCTTCGTTCTCTTTCTTTGCACGTGTAAATGCACTTTGCATTTTGTCATATTCCTCTGTTTTCGTTTGTAACTTCGACAGCAATGTTTCGTGTGTTTCATTCAAAGTGATGTATTTGCTGTTCAAAGTTTCATGCTGTGAGTTTAATATACTCACATTCTTTTCATATGTCAGTTCTTTCTCCGTTGCATCATTGGTATACTCTGCATGTCGTCTTTTTAAATTTTCAATCAGTAAATTTAACTCTTCAACATTTTTACGTAAGTTTATAATTTCATTGGCATCTTTTACATTTGTTTCTCTTAGCTCATTATTTTTTAACGTTAACGCGCTTAATTTCGTATTTAACTCAACAATGGCGGATGCATTTAACTTATCTTTTTCATCACCCATATCTGACGATTTTTCCAACATGTCTTTGTCCTTTAAAAGGCGGGCAATTTGATCGCCTAACAATGCAATTTTGCGCTCGTATTTCTCATTGCCCGCTATGAAGCTGTTTACATCCTCTTGTGAATCCTCCAATTGTTTTTCAAGCGTTTGTATTGTTTGTAAGTGATCGTTAACATTTTTCTCATAGTTATCAATAGTTTCCTCCATCAACACTTGATGCTGTTTCGTTAAATCTGAAATCTTAGATTCTAATACCTTGTTTGTATCTTGATCGTGCTGTTTCTTTAGCGTAGAAAGAGTTTCATCGTACTGCGATGTTAAGGCGGCATATTTTGCTTCATGCTTCGATGAAACTGTTGCTATGTACTCATCATGTTTAGTCGCCACATCGAGAATATATTTTTCATGTTTTAATTGGATTTCTTGGACAGCCTCTTTATGTTTCGTTTCCATGTTCGCTATGGATTCATTATGCGTTGTTATCAATGCAGTAGTATCCTCTTCATACTTCCGTTTGATATTGGAAATATCCGTTGCATGTGTACTTTTTAATGCATTTATTTCATTTGCTTGCTCCGTTTTCACAGCGTTTACCTGCTCTTCATGCTTATTAATTGAATCGTTGTGTAATGTTTCATGTGTCTCTAATAACGTTGCATGCTGTGTAAGTTTTGCATTTAATTTTCCAATTTCGGACTCGTAAGTCCCAACTTTTTCATCAAACGCTTCCTGTTTGTCAATTAATAGTGTTTGCGATTCTTGTAATTCTGTCTCTAACGTAGTTACTTGTGTCATCAACTCTGCAGCTGTGGTACAGCTATCGTTATATTTTTGTGTCATCTCAATTAGCTCATCGTTAATAGTACCAGTTTTTGTTGTTACTGATGCTGCTGCAATCTGTTCCTTTGCATTGGACAATTGCTTGGCCAATGAATCTTTTTCCTCATTGGCAACTAGCAATAAATTTTGTGAGTCTGTCACTTGTGTTTCCAAATTCCGGATCAAATTTGATTTACTTTGCAACTCCTCAGTTAAATGCTCCATCTCTTCAGACATTTCATCCATTGCAGTTGATAGCTCTTCCACTTCCAAACGCAATTCTGCCAATTCTTCTTCGTTACTACTCGC
>JACKZZ010011891.1_pt1 | contig 12177 bp, 7 predicted proteins | sample 8027871 | NCBI WGS metagenome assembly JACKZZ01 (sample SAMN15724774, study PRJNA655200) | protist metagenome | isolation source: fluorescence activated cell sorting (FACS) single amplified genomes of... | place: USA: West Boothbay Harbor, Gulf of Maine | collected 2000-07-19
ATCCAGCAATAGATACGATCTTTTATGGTATTATTATTTTTTCGTTAGTAAGAAAACAAAATAAATAGTGGCTTTGCATATATATATATATATTGGTAATATAATAAAAATTTATATCTATACCGTAAGAAACATTTCATGGGACTGTGAATATTTCAACATATAGAGCAAGAAAAAAAGTTTGGATTCCTTTAATCTTGATTTCTTGTTCCTTTCCGGAGTTGGTGCGGTCGTGAGTTTCTGGACCGGACACGGCTGGGTGGAAAGGGATTGGTGGTGGCAGAGTAGAAATAGGTAAAAAAAAAGAATTTGTGTGTGTGTATGTGTGTGCTGTTTGTAATATAACGGAATACTTACTAATTCAACTGGTACAATTTCATGATTTCTCATTCCCATTTCAATTGCGGTTAATACCCTAAAATCTTCTTTACTTAAATATCTTAATATTTTCACATCTAACTTCATGTTGATTTACGTGATATATCAAACAACTATATAACAACAATTAAAAAAATATAATAATTTACTATTATAATCTTCCTTATTTACAAAATAAAAAGAAACAAATGGAGTTATACGAAATTTCGTTGCAATAATGGAATTCAATTCTCTATACTATTACAATATGTATAAGCAACAACACGTCCTGTTTTCTTTTTCGATTTATTGTGTTATTGTGTATTATAATGACAACATGGTGTACTTTACCTGTACTTATTATGTTTGTTTTTTATGATCTACAATGTACTTATAAAATACATGAAATGATTGGACGTGCTTGATTGAGGAATTTTGTTGATTTTGCGGTAAATTTACCTTAACCTATAATATGAGACTCTTTGACTCATTCGATCTTCTCTCTGTTTCGATTTTAGATTTAGATTTAGATTGGGTTGGTTTTACAGACTTTTTTTTATTGCTGCTGTGGTAATCTGGTAATCCAGCCTGGCCACACCAGGTAATCTGGTATTTAATCTGGTATTTTAATAATAGTAATAGTAATCTGGTATAATAGTATTTTCCATATAATACTCCATACTGGACCAGAAGTTTTAAAAATACTGTGCAGTATTATTAATAGTATTGTGCTAGTTATAACATTAGTATTGAGACAAAAGTTTTTTGAGTTATCTACACTATAGCAACAACACTAATAAATAAAAAGATACCTATTATACCCGAGACGCGACGACACAATATTATTATTCAAATATATAGATATTTAATAGTGGTAGATAAGTATTGCAAAAGTAAAAATAGAAAGAGTTTTAAAAGACAACAAGATACATTATATGATTATCATCGCATTATAACATTACTTATTACGTCTCATGTTAAATATAAGAACGTAATAATGTATGAAAGGTATAATGAAATTCTAACGAAGGAAAAAAACTCATCTTCTACAAATAAAAATAATAAAAGACAACAATCGCATGAAAATGTTAAGAAATATATTCGTAGACGGCATTCTTGTTTAACATCTTTGTATATAAAACTTCGAACAAATATGAAAAAATCAATTTTTGTGTTTGTTCTTCTTGTATTTTTGTTTTTTAAAGTTATATTGTTTTACATCATTGATATCGTCCGAGTAACTTCTTCACAATATAGAAAAGGTTTTACAGGTCTAGAATTACCACGTAGTGTATGGATGCGGTTTACAAGGTTACCATTAACTAATACTGAACTTCATGTTTTACATTTAGATATACCTGTTATAAATCCAGTAGCTTGTCATAAAATCATACATTTTGGAAATGTTGATGATGGTGGCTGGGATATATGTGTTGATATTTTAGATAAAAAAATTGAACAGAAACTGAAAAAAACGCTACGTAAAAGTAGTAGTGATAATAATAATAGAGCTATAAATACAAAACAACAAGAAAAAGATTTTGAATGTATAATATATTCAATTGGTATTAATGATGATATTAGTTTTGACCTTGCAATTACAGATTATTATGCACGACAAAAATGTACTGTTTATGCATTTGATCCAACAATTGGAAGAGAAACTGGAAATGATTTTTCACCTTGGATTAAATTTTTTAATATTGGAATATATGAACAAGATAGAATAAAATACGATAAAACTGGAACTGAGTTACAAACATTAAATACTATGCGAAAAAATTTAAATCATGATAGAAAACAGATTGATGTATTTAAAATGGATGTTGAAGGTAATGAATGGGATGTTATTTCAGAATGGTTTGATTCAGGTCTAATAGGTCCCGGTATATGCCCACCATTTAATGTCTTTGCCGTTGAGTATCATTTTCGTAGTGGTTCATATGAAATGAAATTGAATATATTAAAAAAAATACGCGATGCAGGTTTTGTACCATATAGTGTTAAAGAAAATTGGCGTTATTGTGATATACGAAAAATTTCACGAGTTGATAGTAAAGGCATTTTACATGCTGTAGAAGCAATGAATTGTATGGAAGTTGCTTATATCTATAATAAAGGTAAAAATGCTGAATGTTTATTGTTCAATGGAACTAGAACATGAAAGAGAGAGATTTAAAAATATTTTTTGCTACGGCTTCGTACAACACACCGTTTTCGTAGTGGTGTCAGAGTGTTTTACGAAGTGTAAGAATTACGCCTCATCGGTAATTCCTGTTTCGGGAGTTATTGACACATATATAAAAAATTCTCTTATTTATTTTAAAGTTAAAAATTTTTATTTACTCATAATAATGTTATATATATTATATATATAATGATATCATATATATATATGATGGTTAAAATCTAAAGTCAATCGTTGAACGCGCTGGACGTCGGGTTCATTCGAGAACGGTATCATATCGTATATAATATATTAATTTTAAAATAGATTTATAACCATCCTATAATATTTGATATAAAATGCCAGGCGTTGCCTAGCATCCTTTTTCAGTACAAGGTCTAATATATTGGATTGCATGTTAGAAATATTACAAGTACTTCTCGCGCATATTTTTTCGAACACATTGAACACACTCTTCTTTTTTCTTTAGTTCTCTTTTATAATAAAATCAAAACTTCTCAGGCATCATAATATATATGATAATAGAATCAATGTAAAAAACTTTTTTTCATTCTATTGCCATCATTGAACATATAAAAAAAAAACAAAAACAAAAAACCAATAAATATACTACTTTTTGTGTATGATATATCCACACACACAAATGGCATTACAAAAATATCCTTGTTAAATTAAACATGAGTTTCTAAATATTCACTTAATTTGCTAATATCATATGTGCAATCTTGTGGTGATGCAACAAAATCAATTTTATCATTTCTAATAACAAATAATCTTAAAGGCCATGGTGCATAATTTTGTTCAAATGGATTATTTAATTCTGGACTATCAAATGCAACTGGCATCTGCACATTAAAATTTTCTTTAAATCTTCGTACAACATCATAGCGTTCTGGATTTGTTTTTGGTTGTTTTATACTACATACTTGACCATTATTATATCGTGCAGATGAAATTGGCCATTCATCCGTTGCATGTGCTTCTTCAATGTATACACATAAAAAATCAGCAAATGCGCAGTATTTTTGAAACAAATCTCGTTGAATCGCTGGCAATATTGCACGAAACGGAGGTCATGACCAACTGCCGCAAATCAATACTAATGGTTTACCAGCACTTGTTGCATATGATAATAAATTTTTGTATGGCAATGTAGTCGGTGTATTAGTAGAATTATCACACTTCATTTCAACTAAAGAAACATTCGGTGCATTCGATCCAACGATTAAATCACCTTTTCTTGCTCTATTGTATTTGACATATAAACTTATATCAGGATTTTCATGTGCTTTTGTTGTTAATGTTAATAAATTCTCTACACTTGGTTCCATCTTAAATTCTATTAAAACTTGTTTTTGTACATCACCTGCAACTTCCATCCAATCACTTGCACCAGTATTTTCAGCTTCATGAAATCTTTGTTGTACTTCATCTGAAAGACGCAATTCATTTTCACGTATTAATATTTGTTTCCATTTCTCTTCTAAAGGTGGTGATTTTTTTTTTGATGAACCACTATTATTGTTATTATAGCTACAACTTTGCGAGGAACAAGTATTATTATTATTATTATTATTACAATCATCTATTATTGTCATTTTCTCCTTCTTCTTTGAAATATTTCCTAATAATATTTCCGTTGTCCCTTTCATAGTTTCAGTATTGAATGAATTCTTTGCTTCAGTTTCAAGCAATAAAAGCAGATCATGAAAAAGCACTTTACATTCCGAAGCGTTTGTTATATATATTTTATCATATTTACTAACAACTTTCGTTATTACTGCAACATTTTGAATATTTTTTTGAAATGCTTCTTGAAATGCTTCAATAGTAGTTGATTCATTTTTCTGTTTAGTTAATGTTGCAATACATTCAGAAAGATAATCACCAAATTCACCCTCCTTTTTCTCCAGCTGCGTCTGCATAGTATTTTGAATCGAACAATCAAGACTAAATATATTTAACGTTTCATAATTATTTAGAAATGGGTGTTTTTCCAATATAAATTTTTTAATATCTTGAAAGGTCGTTATATTTTCTTTCCATGGGACACTATGTTTTCCGATCAAACCATTGATATCAACCGTAACTGGTAGACATGACGCCATGTATAATATATATATATATATACACACACACACACACACACAATTGTTTATTTATATAATCCTTAATATGCAATAATTATATATTGTATTTATGGTTATCTGTTTTATGCACATATATATATATTAATGTAAATGTTTTTATTATTGCACCTATACCTATTTATTACAATTATTATTGAAAAAAAGAGAAGAAGAAGTGGCCGTATTTTTATAGCCGTATAATTTCAATAATAAATATAGTGGTAATCCAGAATCCAGTATTAAATATTAGTAGCTCAGCTATAAGGTACCTCGGCGGTAGCTAGAGCTACCAGGTAAAGATAAAATAAGAAAAGAGAAGAGGAGAAGAGGTGAATGTCGTCTTTTCTCCAAATAATATATATTATTTCAATAATGATGGATGAAAAACCTACGACGGTTCAATCACCGGAGAAAAAAGAAATATAATTTATAAATTAAAAATCATAGAACGAAAATTTATTTCTGCTTTCAAGCCGCATCAGGCGAAGGTTTACGCATCAACGAAGAAATCATTTCGAATCAACCGCCGCTAATAATAAGAACAGCACGCTCTACATCCACAAAATCTACGCCGAATACAACATGGATACAGTTCCAGACGGCATAAAGCGCCTAGTGTTCGATCTACTTGATGGGCCTAGTTGGGGAAGTCTGCGTCAAGTGTCGCGCGGGTTCAGCGGACAGTCTCAGAATCAAATCTGGAACCACGCGACCAATTACGCCATGAACAAGTTCTATAATCTTCGCGTCGACATCCGCGTGATGGCTAGGGGTGCCGAGACGTACACCGAGGTTGTCACGAGATCTGAGACCATGGCGGAAGACGCTATGGATCCTGGAATGGTGGACGACGTGCGAACGCAGGCGTGCGATTTTCTTTTCGACCGCATCCTGGGTTGTGCAGCAGACACCATTGCGTATTCTCAAGATTCCACGCTCGAGGAGGCGGGATCAGAAGACTTCTTCAAGGTTTGGGCTCTTGTGGAAGCGGAAGCGTATTAGTAATTGTAAACTAGGTATTTTATTGCTGCTGACATATTGCTCTTATTTTCTGTGCATTTTTGAGCATACAAACCTACACTGTGTGGTAACGGGCATATTACAAAATGCCAAACAATTCTGCTTTATGCCAAAGGCACCACATCTCTTTTAAACAAAAGGTATAGGGTTCCAAGTGAAACCGTATTTTTCATTTCTCGAATGGTTGCCTTGTCAATGTCTGGCTAAAATATATATAAAAAGATGGTTAAAATCTAATATATATATAAATATTATATAATTTTTCTCTTACTCATATGTTATCTGGCTTAATATATACCCGACGTCCAGCGCGTTCAGCTCGAGTGCGCACGACTCCGGAAGGATAGAAACCTACTCGTGCATGTGGAGTATTAGTTTGCAGACGTGCAATTAGAGCTTCACTATAGTAGGATAGAATATTATTCTTGGGATTGAGTATTTGAGCATATTATTTTACCACGAGAAGTACGAGCGTAAATTATTACGACGTATTAACTTAGATTTTAACCATTATTATATTAACCCAATCACACTACTCGAGTCTTGTATTTAGCTACCGTACATCATATATTTTCATATATATATTCGTATTATATTAAGAAAACACTGTACCTTCCTTTGCCATCTTTAAATTATCTTTTAATACTTGATCAAAATTATTATTATGATCATTGTTGTTGTTATAATCCAATACTGGTGCAGTTGGTAATGGCAATACATTTTCTGGAAATGGACCTAATTGTTTTTGTTTAATAGGCTTACTTTGTATTGGTACTTTCCACCACCATGGTATAGCATATGAACGTGAAGCACGTCTACTATTTTTCATTAATTTCATTGATAATTTTGGCAATGCCCATAATGGCAATTGTTGACCATCTGCTAAATATGGTGCATGTGTTTCCATTTCTGCATTTGCTAAAATTTCATCAGATGGTTTCTTACCATTGCTACCACCACCATTTGAATTGCTATTATATTTATTATTAGAATTGCCAATACCAATTAAATTATTGTTATTATTAATATTATTATTATTATGGTTTCCTAATCGATTCATAATTTGCAAAGAGCCGGAACTAGATGATGCACGTAATTTTGGCTTCAATGGTATTTTCTTTCCACCCCCAGCAATTATATTCAATCCAAACAGATTTAATTCACTCAATTCTTTATCAGTATGCGGTGTTAATACGGACCATGTTAATATACCATCTTTAAGTACACGCATGACAATAATATTATTATGTACATCAGTTGCTAAAATTGTCGTATTTGCGGCTAATCTTTGAGATGTAGTTGTAATAGTCGTCGTAATATTATTTACATTGTTTTCGGGAAGAAGTGGTTGATTTGTAAACGTCGATTCGTTCATACTATTGGTATTAGAATCGTTCTTCTTTATATTTTGTAGATCAAACTTTTCAACATATTTCTTACTTTCATCGTAATGATATATCCTACCAACTGGATTGCATAAAATATAATCTGGTATCAGTGAATCATTTTGTGCTTTTAAATCTTTTAAATAACCAGGCAGTGTACTATCACTTTCATTGTCCAGATCTTTGCTTGAAAATCGGCTACGTACAAAATTACCAATCATTTCCATCGTACCCGTTGTCGATGCTGATACAGCAGATTCTTGTCCCATACTATCACCATTTTTTTTATTCACTACTCGTCCTACTAGAACAACATTATTATTATTATTGTTAGTAATATTATGATCATTACTATGAATTCCAGAAGTTGTTTGCACCACCATGGTATTGTTACCATTGGCACTATCTCCATTTGACATCCCATCACTTCCATTGGAATAATAATCACAATGTGTTTGTGGCGTTGCAGAGACAGGATTGATAATAGAACTGCTTGCACCACCGTTGCTTCTAGTTGAACTATTATCAACCACATTAGTAATTGTACTAATTTTTGGTCGATTAATTGCAAAAATATGAGATGTGCCACGTTCAGTGGACATTAATAACCAACGACAATCATTTGAAAATGAAAGATCACTAACAACGGCACGAGTTAAACCGCGTTGGCATTGATATAAAAGTTGCGGTTTTAAACTATTGTTACGTTTTGGAAATATACCATAAACAGATACAGTCCTGGCATCTTGTGGTGCAGTTGCTAGCATATTTCCAGATTTAGACCATGCCATTGCAGCTACTGCTAAGCCGTTTTTATATCCTTGTAAATGCATAACAATATTATTTTTTATATTATTATTATTATTATTACTATTTTGAGGTTGTATTCGATTTTTATTGTTCTTATTGCTAGCATGTTTAATTGTATTGGCATTATTCTTGCCATTTACTGAGGATAAATCATTAAAATAATCAATACGATCACCACCATCAGGATGAATATCGATAATAATAATTTCATGTGCATGTTGTCCAGATATTGTTTCTGGTTCATTATTATTTGCATCATTGTTGTTGTTTTCATTATTATTTGATGTATCTTGTTTATTATTAGTATTATTATCGTTAGTAGTATTATACATTTCAGAATCATCCACTACTGTTTGCATTTCTTGAAGATTATACGAATTTTGATTTCCAGAATATTTTGCATACCCTTGACTAACTGTTTCAGCTGTCCATGTATATGCAGCAGACGTGACATCTGCAAGAAAACCAACACCTTTTTCAATACCACGTGCACTTCCAACTAATGACCATTCATTAACAGTTGATGAGGATGGTAATTCAGCATTCGTATCCTTACGTATTGCACCAGAAATAGCAAGCCATCGATTTGATATTTTTAATGGCGATGGTAAAAATCCAGCTTTACATTCATCTCGAAAAACAACTAATATACGTTCAAATGTAAATGAATCTAAAATATAAACAGCTTTTACTGTACCAACAATAACACAAAAACTATTACTTTCAACTTGTAAAACTTGTTCAGGAAATGTTAACGTATGAATAAATTGTTGTAATGGCAATGAATATAAATATATTGTATTTGTATTATATTGCTTCCATGTTGTTTGTGCAACTAAAGCTAATAAAGGCCTATTATCAATTGGAACAATATCATCCACTAATTTAATACCTCGTGTCTCGTGATTACCATCTATTTGCTTTTTCTGTTTCTTCTTTTGTTTATTTCTTTTTGAAATATTTATTGTTGAAGGACTTGTTAATATATGCAAACATTGAATCGGTGGTGAAGATGTATTTGTCACTAATAACTGCGGTTTACTTGTCATTCCATTTGCTAATGACCATACATGAAACGATGTATCATGAGCAAGGCATAATATATTTGTCTCGTTGTCTATGTCTAATTTATGGTCACCACCATCACCTTGTTGTTCAGCTGCGATATTTTCGATTGGAAAATTCATTTTAGTTAAAGACATATAATTAAAATGTTGTTTATCCTCATTTTTTGTTACACCTAATATATCATGTGTCGAGGAAGGTAGATAACTTGAAGCCCATTCTTTTAAAGTCGACGTAGCAGATGGTGATGTCATTTTCCCCGGTTCTTCTTTCTATTATATATGTATTTGTATATAGAATTAACGTAATCAAAAAAATACAATACACAATCAACACACAGACACGCAATTAGAAACAAAAAATGTTGGTTATTTTCTATATATCACAATAATTTAAATATTATTAGGTTGCATTAACTAAAGAAAAAAAAATAATAATAAAAAAAATAATTTGGTAAATATATCAATAATACAACAACAAAAAACCTGCAAATGGATATCAAAAATTTTCAAGATCTAAAACGTTTTATATGATAAGAATTGAACAACCCCCTGTTCAAAATGAATCTAGTTATTTTATTTCCATGTAATACATTCACTCCTCTTCTCATCACTTCGTATATTTTAATTTTTTCAAATAATTAAATAATAATAATAATAATAATAGTTGAAGAAAAAGAAGAGCGAGAAAAGAAAGTTCTTCAAATTCTCTTCTTTTTCAAACCGCCGTTTACGTTGTTTTTTCTATTTCGTCTCCAAGAGCCACAACAGCAAGAGCTCAAATGCCAAATGCACGATTTTGTTCTTGGTATCGTAGTGTAAATTGATCCAAGTGCATACCACCCAGCCGGGCCGGCCCAGCGGGCCAGCCAGCTAGATCTAAGAAGGCATGCGCATGATTTAAACTAAATAGAATACGATTATATAGCATTGTGCTGGCCCAGCAATTAATAATTTAAGGAGTTTCATTTGCGTTCTCTAAAATCGTCATAATTATGATTAATAGAGATCAAAAAAGCATAGCAACACCATTGAAAATCTTTTTTTGTCTATAATAGAAAATTCTATTTGTGGCTACGCACAACAAATTTAAAATTTGTAAGCTGAGTGATAGTACCCAATTATTAATATAGACTAAAAAAAAAGGAATGCTATTACGTGCTAATATTATTTATATGAGATTTGTCATATGTCATATGGTTAATAAATGAATTAAAGCATGGGCCATAAAAAAAAAAGGTATGCACGGTATATATATCTTTCGGAGGTGCATGGATACACAATAAAATAGAATTAACATATATCTTATAATATTTTAAATAAAGTACCTTAAAAATCTTAAAGGTTATGTGGCATTAGGCTGGAGAGCAAAAGGATCGGAGGATGATAGAATATATAGTGGGTCAAGCATATTTCCAAGCTCTATTGTCAAGCAGTTGGTATTTTTACAATTTGCTCACCTTGATGAATTTACTGGAGTAAAATTTACATCAGAAGATTTAGCATCAATATGCGACTTACCTCGTTTGACGTATATTTTTATTCGTGGCGTGTCATACAATATAACTTACATACCAAAGTCTTGCGGTAAATTAAGGCACTTTTTCATGCGCGCTGGTGGTAGCAGTGGAAATACGAGCCAATCCTTTCAATGGCCAAAGGATTGGTCATCGAGTAAAAAATTGGCGCATCTTCAAATATCTTTGAAGTCAAAAAAAATTCGTTTTGATACCATACCTGCATTTACAAATGCTTCTATAATAAGACAAATTGCTATAAATTATATGCCAATTGAAAGCAAGTTACCGAATTGGCTATTTGATGCCCGATTAAAAGATTTGCGTGAGATTCAATTCAGCAGCAACAAGTTTTATGGAAACTTTTCAGATTTAAAATTTTCAAATATGTCACCGCTGGTCATATTACAACTGCATAATAATTCACTTGGTGGTCCTATTCCTAAACACGTTTTTGATATGCCATGTTTGAGAGTTATTCGCCTAGAGGGTAACAAGTTTCATGGAGGACTGCCAAATATTTCGGAAGAACGAATGAAAAAAATCAGATTCATTAACGTAGAGAGAAATGATGGCTTGAAGGAAATTCAATCTGTTAACTCGTCATTTTTAAAGATCCAAGGAGCATTTCAATTTAGCAAAAAAACAGAAAAAAATAAAGTGAATGTTACATTGCTTAATCTTACCAAACATTGCATACATACAATGAAAGATCAAAATGTCTCAACTAATAGGTATGGCAGTACTATAGATACCAAAAAATTTGAACTAATTCAAGTATATCGATGCGGTAAAATGAATTGTTATACAGGTCGAACATGGAGCCATGTTGAATGCATTCATATTAAATATAAAATTTTTTTAAGTCAAGTGGAACGGTATGGATTGATTAGAAACTTACGCCGCTTTGTTACCATTGCAGCTGCGGTGCCAAAGAATACAAGCTTGTGCACAGACCCTACAATTAACGAGGAAGAATTTTTTAAAACTTTCTTGGCGTAGGCGGTTTGAATTGAGAGTGTCAGCCGGCTGGGCCGGCATTATAAAACAACCTTTTTATATATATAATATATATATTATATTATTAATTAAATTTAATTAATGCATTAAACTTATTTTTTAATTTACTCATGATAATTCCTACTCTCCAGAAAGAATACAATAACTGAAATATCTATTTGCCTCCATTGGTTTTCTCTTTTACGAGGGTGTTTGACACACTAGTGTGAGATAGATTATCGCCTTCAGTTATGATACATTATTCTTTTGGTCCTCGTCCTATTATAATGGTGGCCCACATTTAAATGACTAATGGCTAGCTAGAGCTAGAGCTAGCTCTACATACACAGTACAAGAATGTAGCTTATTACGCACTCGTATTTGAGTTTTACATCATATTAATATCATACATCATTTTATAATCACCATGATTTAGATCTACTCGGTATGTTACTGTATGTAGGTATATAGGCACCTGTATAATATATAGGACAGACAGTACACATAGTATACGTACTGTAGCTTCTAAGTATCACACACTGTAGCTACAGAGTGCCAGAGTACATTATATATGTATATATGTCAGATATATGATACATATGATGATACATGTATATATAATTAAAATCATGTCATAGATGTAATATATACATAAACGATAAGCCTTTTTACAAGGTAATCAAAACGATTTGGTTAATCAATTATAAT
>JACKZZ010007277.1_pt1 | contig 12176 bp, 6 predicted proteins | sample 8027871 | NCBI WGS metagenome assembly JACKZZ01 (sample SAMN15724774, study PRJNA655200) | protist metagenome | isolation source: fluorescence activated cell sorting (FACS) single amplified genomes of... | place: USA: West Boothbay Harbor, Gulf of Maine | collected 2000-07-19
AAAGACTCGGGCCTAGTCATTATGTCGATTAAGAACCTGTTGAATCGCTGTGGAACTGCCACGACGCGGAAGACGAAGCCAAAAATCCCGAAAATCGAGGCAAATGAGACAGAAGATCGGGTCAAATTTTTGGACGAATGCTTGGGCCATGTGGAAGTTCGCATCGTGGAGCTCAGCGAAATTCACGAACAGTTTAAACTACGTAGCAAGGAGGAGAGCAAAAGCGAGAGCAAAAGAGGCGAGGGAGGGCTAGCGGAGAGCAGTGTCAACCAGCCAGAGGATGCGTAACCCATAGTAGCGTCGTCAATGCAGTACATACGTATGTCCACTATTGAATAATTCACGGAGCTAAATAAACGTTACAGTACTCTCCACTACTCACTCCCCTCTTGCTTCCGCGTCATTCGTGTCCCATGTCCCAACACTACGACCTTGTGCTATGATTGTGCCGTTGTCGGGATGTTAGGATGGATGAGTATGGAACAGGAAGGAACCGACCGTTGATCTCGTACAAGTATACCAAGGATGGTACTCATGAATCCCGTATGAAGCGATCGAGTGGAATCATGGTAACTTGGCAACTTAATCGCCAAGCGAGAGAGTTTCGCGCGCTCTTACTCTCTCGAGCATATATGTTGCGACGGCACTGTCGAGTCTGGATGATCGCCCACGAACCGGTGGATTGGTGTCGACTCCTCAACCGAGGAGGCCGCAGCTCGTCTGATATTCAATATTGGTTGTGAACGTGGTGGTCGTATTTGTTCCTTGCGTTTCACTCTCATGACGTTGTCGCCGTTAGCGACCGGCCGTTTCGTTCTTTGTTTTTTTGTAGCGGCTCTTGCGGTCGCGAACAGTCCATGCCAAGTGCGTGCATCTGGGCTAAGCGCCAGGAGTAAAAGTGCGCATATTTTTGCTGGTGATGGCAGCACTTCGTTAAGCCGGAATTTTTTGGCGTTTTTAGAGGACGAGAATGTGACCACCACAGAAAAGAATGGCGACGGTCCCAGCGTCCATATTTCCAGTAGTGCGGCGTCGTCAACCCTAACTTCTGCTGCGAACGGTGGTCGGGATACCAACGATGCCAAAGATAATTTTGTCGTGCACATGGAAGTTTGCAGCTGGAGCTCGATGGATTATTGCTCAGCCGCAGACTTTGCGGAGAAATTGAAAAGCATGCAGCTGTCCTCGAAAGTGTTTTCTCCAGTAGAAGAAAATTTAATTGACATGCTCTCCCCTGTCAGTGGGGAGCGACTCCTTGGAGTTGGCATTGGTGACGGATCGACACTGTTTCGTGTCGCCCGCTCCATGTCGGGTGGAGGGTTGGTGATGGGGGTAGACAATAGCGACAAAATGTTAAAAGTGGCTGAGCAGTCATACCGTGAGCACTCTCCGAACCCGCGAGTGGTCGTCATGTTTCGAAAAGGTCGTGTGGAAGAATTAAATCGTGACATTGAAAGTAAGTTTCAAGGCACATTCAGTGGTGTCATGATGAAACGAGTCTTGGTCCACAACGGTCAAGCAGAGCGGGCGATTGGCCAGTTGACTCGCATGGTCCGTGCTGGAGGTCGCGTAGTTGTCGCCGAACCTGATTGGTTCTCGCTGAAATTTGACCACCCCGATCGTGTGACCACCATTCAGGTTCAAAAGTTGTTCGAAAGCCGAACCTCTAGTCCAACAGTTGGTAGGTCGTTGCGGAGAACATTTAGAAAAGTCGGGCTGAAGAGCCTCGTCTTACGGGCAGTACCAATTATTATGACCAAACCAGCCGACATAGAGCTAGAAAAAAACATCAACGAGTTTGTTGAAGAAGGCTTGCTGGAGAAGCGCACAGCGAAGACATGGCTTGATGCCTCCATGAAACTTGCTAAGGAAGGTGCTTTCCTTTGCACCCTGACCTCGTACATTGTGCGGGGGATTCGCCCGGATACCCCGTTGAAACCTTTGGCAGATTACACGGCCGCCGTCCAACGCTCAAGTGTAGGGGGTCTGGTCACAAGTGCAGCAGTTGTAGATGATGAACCGGTAAAATCATACCTTTCTGGACACGACCAGAACCGCGGTGTCGTCGACAGAGCAGGTGTGGGCAAGGATGAAGTGGGGGGGCGAAGTAGGGGAGAAGAAGAGTATGATAAACATCAGTTGCGCCCACTCCACGATCGTGATCGAGATGGTGACGATTATGATGAGGAGGAGGAGAAAGACGAAGAGTACGATGATGGCGAATATTATGATGACAATGGAGAGGAGGATTACGACGCTGAGGAGGAGGATGACCGCTATGCTCGATATCACCGTCGCAGCAACCATCGTTCGGGGAGGCACAGCTCACGCCACGGTCGCAGAGGAGGTCACCGGCGAACTCGTCGCCGGCGAGCCCCTCGACGGCACCATGCGCATCTTCGCTCAAACGGTCGTCGCCACATAGCGTCTCCGCTGAACGCACCAAAACCTATGGGAATACAACAAGCTCGCTCAATGCCTATCCAACACGCGGAAATGAAAATGCCGGAGAAAACGAAGAACTCTCTTGGAGTGAATGAGTTCAAATTGGTTGGTTTTGGAAGCCCACCGACAAAATCAAAGGAGCGCTCCTCCCATCATTCTGTAGATGCAACACGCCAGTCCAACGGCAGAGAGGGCCGTTCTCAAACAGGATCGAGGAAAACAGCCGGTGCGACGAATGGAGGAGGAGGGGTCAACAGAGATAGTGGGGTGATCGATGGAGATTTAGATGAAAATGCAGGTGTCGTACAATTGCATTGATGGAGGAACACCATGTGAGCGTATGAGGAAAGAGTCTATCCCTAGATCCTGAACGTAGGTATATATATCCGGTCTGCGAGGAGTCCGGAGCGCTCGTGACAGAGCTTTCCGAGCCTCCCATTCCCGGTCTGATGCCCGGTCCATGGATGCCCGGTCTGGTGCGTCTGGTGAGTTCATATTGATTCTTCCTTTCGATGTTGCCGAATTATGATACCTTCCGCATCGTTGATCTTCTCGCGGGACAAACTGGAACGTGCATCAACGAAACTCTGTGAGCATCGTTCGGCAGACGACGCCAAGCAAAATGTAAAGCTGAATTTTTGGGCGGCTGAATGTATGTACCGGGAACATTATTTATGTGCTATATATGTACATAAGAACAGAATTATTTAATTTTGCTGAATGTATTTCCATATTATATTTCCATCATCAGATGATTATAAGCAGAGCTTTAAATTTAAAATCCCATCATCAGTATGATACAATACTTTAGTTAATGCATTATTATCCCTTCCTATGTTACGAAATGACTGAGTCAAATTCTGAACCAACTCGATTAAACATTTCTGAAACAATCGTCCGGTACGACTCCCATTCATACACCCTTTTCTTGACCGTCGCAATCCTTAGATTTTTCAAAAAAGGTATCAGTTTTGTCATCACAATTGCATTTTGTAATGATACAGCTTACACCAGAGTATTCTGGTTTGACAATTGACTAGTTTGGAGATATTCTAGTTGGTCCGCGCATAAAAAAACACATGGATGTTGCGCTAAAATCTATACAAGTACATAAAATAATAGTAGAATAAAAATATTATTGCCGTATCGCATTTTCTTCCAAGAATTTAAACAGGACTTCTGGGTACTTGAGGGTTAGCCACCGAAAAAATCGGGGAACGCCCATACTGCTGTTGTTCACGCGAGGAAAATATCGCGACGAAAGAGCAGTGCGTGTCTACAAACGCTAGCAGACACCGATGCATCACTTCTCCATCTGTCCATTTCTCCATCTATCCATCCATCCTCCTCATCCGGTCCCTCTTCCGTGATGCATTCGCAGGTTCTTGATTCCATACATTCATTCTTGACGATGGACACATGGACACCCACGATCATTGAAACATACAGACATAACAAGTACACAAGCTAGATACAAGCAAGACATGACGACACATACAAACATAAATACATACACACACCAATCATTCCATACGATTATATGATGATAAGATTAAAAAATAAAATAATAATAATTATAATAATACTCGACAATAATACTACTAGTATTATTATTATTCCCTTTTATTATAAAATCCGGTATTTTACGAACAATATTCAACAATCACTTCAGAAAAAGCAAAAACAAAACGGAAACAACGAAGATGGCACCGGGGCTAACTATAAAACCAGGAGCTCAACACAAAATTTACACTTCAACAAATTAAAACAAAAACCTTTGGGGACAAAGACAATCAGAACGAGGATACCTAACCCTATCGGTTGACGCATCGTTGTTGGCGGCATAACCCGGCGTCAGAATTAAAGTTTGTGTGGTTGCGTCATCACTTTATAAATGGAGGACGCAAGATAGGCAATCTGACTTTCTTGCAGGGCGGCACAATTGATACGCCCGTTCGGGAGCATATAAATATGGAACTCCTCTACCATTCGTACACTCTGTTCTTTGGACAAGCCAGAAAAGCAAAACATACCTCTCTGGGAAGTAATATGGTCCCAAGATCCTGGGACACCTATTTTAAGGATCTCCTCTTGGAGCAATTTGCGCATTTTGATAATACGTCCGGTGACAGCAAATAATTCGTCTCGCCACGCTTGCCCCTGCTTCATCAGTACGTTCGCCACGATCCGTGCGCCATGCGCGGGCGGGTTACTGAAAGATTGGCGCACAATGATCTCCAGCTGCGATTTGACTGCTTTGGCTGCACTTGCCGTTTTCGTGACAAACGCGGTAACTCCAGCACGTTCATTGTACAAACCCATGTTCTTGCTGAAGCTTTGTGCGCTGATGACCTCCATACCACGGGCGACGAAGCTCCGAATAGGGTAGGCATCCTCGTCAGGGCGCCCGGTGGCAAATCCTTGGTACGCGCAATCAAAGAGAGGAATCAATTGTTTCTGTGTCATATAATCGCCTAAAGCATTCCACTGCGCTTCCGACAAGTCTGCACCCGTGGGGTTGTGGCAGCACAAGTGAAGAATGACGATGGACCCTGGCTTGGCCTGGTCCAGCGAGGCTAACATGGCGGGAAAGTCTACTCCGAGCAAACTGGCACTGTAATAGTCGTACTTGTGCACCACCATCCCCGTCGCCACGCAAATCGCCGCTTGATTCCCCCATGTTGGATTCGAGACCCACACTTCTGGTTTCCCCCCACATTTGGATAGAAGCTCGGCAGCAAGTCGGATGGATCCCGTCCCAGAGATGCCTTGAACGCGAGCGACCCGATCCTCCTTGATGGCCGGTGAGTCCGACCCGTACAAGAGTTCGGCTGCGGAGGCCGTGAAGTCGTCGAAGCCTCGAATAGGCAGGTATTCGTGGTTCGTGCGGTTCGCCTCCAGGTCCGCCAAGACATCTCTTTCAGCTTGCTTGACGACATCAAAAACATACGGTTTCCCATCGCTTCCTTTGTAGGCTCCAACCCCCAAGTTCATTCGGTGCGGAAACGTGTCTGCTTTAAATCTGGTGTTCAACGCGAAAATCGCATCCTCCGGCACGGGTTGGATGGCGGCAAAGGCGGACATAGCGGTGAAGCTCAGGGAGGGCGATAATCAGTATGGTATGGGGTAGGGGTTGAGAGAACCGAAGACAATGGGCTGGGTCTTACCGTGTCCGGCAATGGCGTGCCCGTGCCCATGCCGTGTCCCACCCACCATGCACACGCAGACAGACCAACATCACGGAACATTCACCATACACAAAAATAAGAAGATGAAATGCTTGCACTTCGACAGGCACACACGATCGATCGTTTGTTCTGTCTGTCCGAGTGAGTGTGCAGTGCTGCCTGATGATGCCCCAGACACATCTCAGTGTAGAAGGGAATAGCATAGAAAACGATTACAACGTCTCTAGCATAGCAGAAAATATTCGTCTTAATTACCGTGATATGGGTGGGGATATATTGTGAACTATAAGTACTATTTCTCCTAGTTCTTAGTATATAACGTACGAGTGTGGTAATCTTTTCCAGCAGTTCTTCTTTTCATGATTAAACCAATTTTTCTTACAGCACAAATAACACGAACACACGTACACACGCTCGCTGATTCATTCAGCATTTCAGCATTTCAGCATTTTTATTCAGCTTTCTATCATCTATCGCAACCGCATGAATTGAAGACGAGGTACATGAGGCAGGTTTGATTTGAAGCAAGTAATGGTCTTGAAGGGGCCATCGAATTGAGTTTCTACACAAAAGATATGGATTGCTTGTTCCAAGCACCGACAATAACGACGGGCCATCGTTTGGTTGGCGTGGCGGCTGTGCTGGGGTCCTTGTTCGTGGTGTTTCACGTAGTCACCATCATTGTCACGTGTGCAATTGAGGGTTTTGGCTGGGGTGTGAACGCGTGGGTTTTGGACCTTCTTGGGTACTTTGCAGGGGTAATTTTCGTAAGAATATGTCGGGAATCATCGAATTTGCCCAGTGCCGATTTCCGCGACCGTAATAAATGGATCGTGGTATGGGGTTTTGCTTCTGTCTGTGCAAGGTTTGTTGATACGCTTATGCTTTTTGGTATAATTTCGTGGAGCGCTGTTTATACCACACCGAACGGTTGGGTATTAGGCACAAATATTCTTAGCGAAGTCTTGATTGGTAATGCGTACTCAATGACTGCTTTGGTTGGCTCGTCTATGCTTTATTTTTGCCCCGCGGACGTCGTGGCAGAGAGCAGAGACGATTTGGTGATCGAGACCGAGTATGAAGCACCTTATGCTATGATGGCGGAATCGGAACAAGCAGGTGACGATGTCATGTCCAAGTAAAAGCGAGTCACAGGTATATGGAGTATGAATTTGGCAATATCCAGTTACCTCAAGAATCTCAAGATATCATTTTTACGCACTTATGCGTGTGAACAACGGAGTAACATCCTTTGGAAAATTTTCGGTTAGCAGCAAAGTCTGCACTTTTCTCGCTCGTACGAAAAAATAGTGAACTTGGTCACACATCTCGGCGTAGAAGGGAATAGCATAGAAAACGATTACAACGTCTATAGCATAGAAGCAATTATTCGTCTTAATTACCGTGATTTGGGCGGGGATATATATTATTTTCTATAGTATATTTCTCCTAGAAACAAGTATAAGAATGGGCCTCTCTATGTACTCGTAGACAAGATCTTCGAAAACTTTTTGTACCAAGGATGGGTAGGTGCGACGCCATCAGGACCATCCTTCAATGCGGCAAATGCTTCTTCAACCATAGAGCGACCTGATTCGTCTCCTTTCGCCATGAGACAAGAGCCAAGGTTTCCTCTTGTATTCAATGTCTGTGGATGTTTCGGTCCAAGTATCTCTTCGCTCGTGGTTAACGCACGTCGAAACAATGATTCGGCTTCGTCAAGCTTGCCTTGGTCTTTCAACATCAAAGCCACACAGGCTACCGATACCAATGTGTCGGGGTGCTTCGGTCGACACAACGGCTCGGTTTGGTCAATGTTTCCTTGGGCTTTCAACAGAGACGCAAGATTGTTTACAGATATTAACGTGTTCAGGTGTTTCGGTCCGAAGTTTGCTTCGTTCCCCTCCAAAGCACGCCGATATAACGGTTCGGCTTCTTCCAGCTTTCCTTGGTTTTGTAGCAGTGTCGCGAGATTGCTCCAGTCACCATGGCGATAGCGGCCACGGTTCCAAGTGCGATGGAAGAAAGTTTCATTGTGCAGGAAAATGTTTGGCGTTTGAGAAAGTGGGTGATCAACTGAAGGTTTGCCTTGGTGTGACGAGGTAAACTTATCATCGAAACTGGGAGCCGACGATGAGTGTCAGTGGAAGCATGGAAAGGAAGAAGCTAACCAGATGCGTGATCATAGGCACTTGAAGATTTATTTCCTGCTGAAACTTTCCCCCCAACTCTCCCCAAATTAATCATCGAATAACGCATCAATATTATGTGTACTTCATACGTAGTCTTTGAGAATGCCTTACAAAAAACCCTCCATTCCTCGAAATTTCGTGGGCGAACAGGAGTTACTAGTAGTTGGTTCGTAGTCTAATCCCTTAGTCGGTCCGACTGCACGATCGATACATGAAAGATTATTAAATTAGTACTAACAAGTCGTCCTACCCGCGAACGATAGAAGCACTAAATACTAATACTCACTAGTTGACTGCCCGCAACCGACGAAAACATAGGCGTTAGTTATATAGGTAATTTGTACACTATCACATTTTTAAGTATTAAATGGTGGTATTCTACGAGAAGAAGCATTCATGAGTGCCTTCATTTAAGGAATCATCTGAATTTTACTCATTTTTCATTATTCTACTTTAGAATCTCGTCCAATATTCTTCTTCTCGAATTGATAGATTCATCTGTTTTTCCAGTCAAATGCATCACACAGCATAGAGTATTTGACCATTTTTTTGCTGAAAAATAAAATCAAAGTTGTCTCGATTCTCTAATATCAGCACAGCATCGGAGTGGGGGTCGCAAAACTGTGAAGATAGTCTAGACTACATACTATCATCAGATTTTTCGTGAGCCCTTATTCGCCGACGTCCATACTATCTTAAGTCTATATAAACACAGCATTACATGAGTCGTTTACATTACACAGCATTACAACGCGATTTTAATAGAGTTCCTTAAATGTTTATTAGTATGTGTTTTACATAGGTGTAATTATTCGAAGAATACGCTACTTCATTACCAACTCTAATGTCTCCTAGGAGTGAGCTTTCTCAGACCCACGTTTAAAATTTTGATGCAGTATTCTTTCGTCCTAGCCCCCCAAGAACACAAAACGAATATCAAGCCTTTGTATGATAACATGATAACAGCATGGCACAAAACTAGGTATTCTGGTATTATCATTCATCAACCCTAGTTTGTGCAATTACTACCGTACGTTCAAAAAATGCATTGACGCAACTCGTATGGCACTGCCGAAGTCACCCCCTGCCGGAAGTCGGGAGTCCGGGCAACGAGGCTAGCGAGTGGAAAAGCTTTCACAGACACACAAAACACCAACTTTTATTTTACTTCAAAACTATGTGCGCTATTCAAAAAACTTTATTACTGCTGCTCGTTGCGGCTACCTGTGGCCAAGCCAAGCTGCTGCGGCACGAGACTAACGACCGGACGAGTGTCAAGAAAGAGGCCAGCTTTCTTTCCGGTTCTTCCTCCGGGTGGGCGACCGACCCGTTGGACACGGGCGAACAACTGCGTGGCGAAAGCACGACGAACGACTTGGAGAATAAAATTGCCGCCTTTCTTGCCGACGAGGCGAAAGCATACCGTGTGCAAGCCGCGGCGTTGAACGGAACCGACGAAGGGCTGCCTGCAACGCATACGGCGTGTTCGTTAAGACGGGCAGGGGCCCTCGCTGTTCATCGCTTACATTCTGATGATGCGAATGAATTTGAAAATATATTTGCAAGAGAATTTCCTCTTTGCGTGGAGGATTCAAAAGCCTTGGTGTTGGCATCCCCGGAAATATTTGTAAGCTCGGGAACCGTTCCATTCCGGCGCCGGTTGGTGCAACGGTACAGTCTATGTAGTATTACATCCAATGGGGACTATAGCCTTAGTGCAAATTGCTCTATTGCATTTACAATAACGGTTGGATCTGGAGATTCGCTAAAAATCACAGGGGTGTCAGACTCGTATGGCGCAAAGCCTGCTATTGATGGCGGTGATTCGGTGATGCTATTTAAAATAGAAGGCGGTACGTCCATCGTTGACGGTGTAATTCTAACGAATGGGTTTGGTACTGCTGCAGGTGGACTTTACATAACTGCGGGTATTGTCCGTATAAAAAACAGTGTGATCTCAAATAATGAAGCGACCCAAAGCCAATGCGGAACCCCTAATGCTGGTGGATTAACTGTAATGGGTGGTGATGTTCTCCTGTCTCATACTATTGTAATGACCAATTCGAATAGTGGTATGGCTGGTGGTATTGGCATTGCTAGCGGTAGCAGCGTGAGCATAATATATAGTAAGGTGACTGGGAACCTCGGCAGCGGGGGGGCTTGTGTAATTGGTGGCAGTGGCGGTATACTTGCAATGTCTCACTTCTCTATTGCGGAATCCATTCTCAAAGACAATTCCCCAAATGATTTCACCGGGTGTCAGGGTGAAAAAGTCCCATACACCCGCATAAATATGGATGATTCTGACTTTGGAACTGTCTGGTGCGGCTATTCTTCGTTTCCAGTATGTTCCTCCTCCACCACCCTCTGTGCCGACGCAGGGTTGCCGGGAAACACGTGCACCGATCGATCGGGCTCCCTTGGCGTCACATGCGCGGCTTCACCCTTGTACCCTTACGTCTCCAGCATCACATCCTCTGATTGCGGGAACGACAACAGTAACGATTACCACTTGAACAAGTGCCCGGCAACTGGAGCAACCATCACCATTACCGGGCTCTATTTTGACCAAACGGGAAGCACAACAAAAAATGTGAAAGTAGGAGGAAAAGTATGCACTTATACTTCATGGACTTCGACAGAAATTATATGTAATTTACCAGCAGGTATTGGCGCAAACCATGTGGTCAATGTAACGGCTCTGAACGGAATATCAAACGCACAAGTGCCGCCAAAATTGCTGTCGTTTACCCCACCGACTATCACCAACATTGCCCCTAACCCGGGCACTTCTCAAGGCGTCACCACCACCTTTACCGGAACCAACTTTGGAACCACATCTTCCACAATTTCAATCACAATAGGTGGCCAAGCTTGTACACAAGCAACGTGGGTCTCCAACACGGAAGTTCAAGCCACCACACCTGCGGGAAGTGGGGGCAATCATGCCGTTGTCATCAATGTAGGACAGGATTCGACGAGTTCACCGGCGTTTTCGTACAAAGCCCCAATCATTACAAGCCTTTCGCCTACTTTAGGTGGCGGCGATTTGGTCATCAACGGAGATGAATTTGCAGAGAGTACGGTTACTATAAGTCTTACCGACACGCAAACAAACCAAGTTGTGGCGTGTACCAATCCTGTTAGAAATTCATACACACAAGCGAAATGTACATTCAACGATTTGGGTGCCGCGGGAACGTGTCTACAAAAAAATGTTACCGTAACCATTGCAAGTTTAGTAAGCAACTCGGTCCAAATTTGTTATTTAGCGGCAGGCGATATCAATCTACCAACAGCGCAACAATTATCCGAAGGAAGTTCCTATCCATATTCGTTGACGTTGACTGATGCTCCGCAAACGTCAAATGTAATTGTCGCTATCACGGTATCTACATCCGAGTGTGCCCTATCCCAAGCGTCGTTTACGTTCACAAGCGCCAACTATAATATTGGCGTTCAGATTACAATTTCGTTGGCTGACAACAACGTGGACGAAGGGGCAAACGCAAATGCCTATGTTTGCACTCTCACGCATACTGTTACGAGCTCTGACGCAGTCTATACTAGCACGGCACCAAAGTCATTTACCATCACTGCAATAAATGACGACAATGCAGATGCTGAACTTCAACTGGTTCAGGAGGGGGGTGGTTTTGAATACAAGCTAAAAGTTGTCGGGCCATTGGCAATAACCGAAGGGACCGACACTTCGTACGGTATTGTGTTGGCCACCGAGCCGACTCAAAATGTACTTGTGAAGGCAATTATTCAACCTCCGCGGTTAACTACGCCCCTGACAGTCATGTTGTCCCCGCCCAGCCTTGTGTTTTCCGCCTCCAATTGGAGCACACCACGTCTGGTCACATTAAGTTCAAGTGGGGATGCTATCGACAATGACGTTGACATTGAAGAGTTTCAAATTTTGCATTACATACAAACAAGCGATACTGTTTTTCGAACGAAGGCTACTAACAACACGGTCATTATACGAATATCGGACGACGATACTGCGAATGTTGTGCTAGAAACTGCGGACATTGTACAATTGACCGAAGGTGGGGTTAGTGAGTCTTTTACCATCGTTGGGCTTGCCTCAGAGCCTGTGGAAGATGTTACCCTCTCTGTGATATCTTCCTCGGAACTGCTGACAATCACCCCAGCGACATTTACAATTTTAAAAAGTAATTGGCAAACGGTCAACCAAGTGATCACGGTTCAAGCAGCGAGTGGAAATTATGCTGCAGGTACGACGTTTTCTCTCTTGGTGAATACATCAAGTATTGATCCCAAGTACGTCGGTACATCGACGACCAAGACGGTTGTTGTGACTACGAATGATGCCGCAGCG
>JACKZZ010003433.1_pt1 | contig 12175 bp, 8 predicted proteins | sample 8027871 | NCBI WGS metagenome assembly JACKZZ01 (sample SAMN15724774, study PRJNA655200) | protist metagenome | isolation source: fluorescence activated cell sorting (FACS) single amplified genomes of... | place: USA: West Boothbay Harbor, Gulf of Maine | collected 2000-07-19
TCCCTCTCTCTGTCTCTCTCTCTCAACGCTTACTTCTCAGGTCCTTTTCTCTTCTTGCTGTCACCCCCATTCCCATTCGAGTCCCCGCCTTTGCTTTCATTGTTTTGTGCATTGATTTGCGCGAGAGCAGCAGCGATGAGGGGGTCTTCAGGGTCCAAATCACCAGCAACTTGTCCAAGCATCTCACGTAGGAAATCGGGGTCTACGAAGCCACTGTCAGCACTTGCGCTGGCACTGGCACCAGCTTCAGCTGGCGGTTGTGGTGGTATGGCGGATTGCATTGATAATGCGAGTGCTGCTGCCATGTCTGCATCTTCGTCATCCTCATCATCATCATTGTCCCCCCCGCCGAAAGCAGTTTCCATCTGTGCCACCTCAGCTGCCTCGGCTGCTGTTTCAGAGGAGACCCCGCTGCTGCCATCGTCCGTCTGCATGGACATGGCAAGAGCCTGCTGCATGAGCCTTTCCTCTTCATCCATGTCGTCGGCCACACTTGCAGCAGCATCAGCACCTGCATCTGCGGCGGATGGTTCCCCTCCTTGTGCAGCTTGCGCTTCTGCCGCTGCTCTGCTCTCTTCTTGGGATATGCGAATCGCCATGGCCAGTTCTGGATCCATGGACTCGTCAAAGCCCATATCTCCCTCTCCACCGAAGCCCCCACCATCGCCTCCACCACTCGTACCGCTGCCGCTGGCAGAGCCCCTGCCGAGTGAAGCGGACTGCATGATTTCTTGCAGAGGTCTCTCACAACCCGCACCGATAACAACGAGGCTGGAGTTTTCATTGGTGGATACATTATTGACGAAATTTGTCAGAACTTCCGTGTTTTGATCTGTCTCTCCCATGCTCACCACATCAATTGCAACGTTGTTCTTCTTTAATTGGTTCGCAATCTTTTTGAGTGCTTGCTCGTCGCAATCTACGGGTGATCCCACAAAGACAATGATGCGCTTGCCGCCATTGGTATTCCTTCTGTGTTGCAATGCCAGACTCGCGATTTGCAGGGATACAACGAGGTCAGCACAACTGCCTCCAACTTTGACCGCGCTAATGGCCGCCAGGATCTTGCCATTGTCATCGGTAGGCGAGACGAGCAGTTCCACGCCTTTTCCTGCCATGGCCAGCACTCCGACGGTGCTCTCGGGATTGGCGTTGATCTTTTGGTTGGCGATGTATGAGGCTATATGGGGGAGGATGGGGAAAATGGCAGTGATGTAAAAAGAAAACAAGGGTTAGAGTAGTTCTTTGTTTTCAAAACTGTTAGATTGACAGAAGAGGGCACTGCGTAGTCTATTACAAAGAGGGTGAAGTTTCTAAGGATTCACGTACCGCAATCCTGCTGCGCCTCGGCTCGCGTGGGTGCGTAGTCGGAGTTCCTCATGAACTCCGAGTTGTCCACACTGTAAATTGCGTTGAGAGAATGGTGGGATGGAGGAGAAAGAGGATGAGTGGTCAAGTCAACAGAGAAGGGGTTGTTAGTGGGCCGTATATATTTCTACTGAAGGCATTTCATGAGTTGCAATTTGTAATCAAGGTGAAGATGCGACTTACCATATCATTGTGCTTTCAAGCGGCATATTGTATAGCTCTGGCAAAGACAATTCGCCTTTGGAAAACAAACTTCTGGTGCCATGCGGTTCTTGGCTTTTTCCACCCATGCATGGGACTGCATAGATGGATAACTAGATTAAAATGAAGTCGAACGTGATCCTACCAACATCAGGGTACATCATAGTTACACCAGGCCTGAAGCTCACCAATATTCGTGCGTTTTGAATTTGTTTCCATCCAAATAGACTCAAAACTGGCTGTTTAGAAGTCATAAGAAACTTATCAAGCCTGCCACGTCGATGATGTCCTCTTTCCGTCTTCTCTCCAGCCGTGGCCGCTTCCTGGTCACAGGTCCAGCAGTGTTTGCTTCCATCATCTCTCAGACTGGCGAAACCCGCGTCTCGAAGTGCGCTTGGTACAGCAGTAGTCCCGCAAGCAGCAGCAGTAGTGGTTCTGTCGGTAAATTGCCTCTGAAGAAAGACTTTGGTAAGAAGAGCATCCCTGAGATCACAGTGTATCAATACAAGATCTGCCCCTTCTGCAACAGAGTCAAAGCATACTTGGATTTTCTCAACATTCCCTACACGGTAGTTGAAGTTAATCCTCTCACCAAGGGCGAAATCAAGTTTAGCAAAGACTACAAGAAGGTGCCACTAGTGACCATAGGTAACACACAAGTCAATGACTCTTCGCCGATATTAGAGCATATTACTATCAATTTAGTAGCTACAGAAAACGCTGATAAAGTAGGATTCTTCCCAGAAGATACCCAGAAATGGAGTGATTGGAGCGAGAAGAGGCTTGCTGTTATGCTTTATCCAAACATCACGAGAAGCTTGGGTGAGTCATGGGAGTGCTTCAGATACACTAGCGATGTCCTGGAATGGAACCCTTTGACCCGCATTGGCACGAGGGTAGCAGGGGCAGCCGCCATGACCTTGGCGAATGGTAAAATTAAGAAGAAGTATGATATTGTGGACGAGCGTGCAGAGCTTGATAACACTCTACAAGAGTGGATTTCTGCTGTAGAGAGCAGTAGCAGCCAGGGGCCCTTCTTGCACGGTGCGCAGGTCACTCTGCCTGATCTCATGGTGTACGGCGTTCTGCGCAGCATCGAAGGACTCAGTACATGGAAGGAAATCATGTATAACAATCCAAAGCTTCGCACTTGGTACAATGAGGTGGAGAAAGAGACACCTGTGTGCGAGATGATTTCTGCCCATTAGAGCCAGTGAGACCCCAGTGGCGGTAAGTAGTAGTATTCTTTAGTTTTAATTTATTTAAATGCGTTTTTTGCCCTGCTTTGGAAAACTCGAGAATCTAGATTCTTTTCACGCGTGGCACGGAATTTCGACAGGATCGAACATCAAAATCGAATACCAGGATCAAATGACGAGAAGTAGAGATACATAGAAGATATAGTCGTGTTGTTTTATAGACAAGGACTCGACTTAGTTTGTTTAATTTAGCCTGGTTAGAAGTTCAGACTTTATACTCATTTAAAGAGAGGTTTTAGGCAGTCCAAAACAAGTAGTTCCGAAGGACCAGCAGCGCACGCAACACAGGAGCATGGACCAGTTTCTATCTGGAATGCTTGGAGAGCTTGGTATCGGTGATATAGTGCAACAGCAGGCCCATGCTGTTCAGGAATTCATGGGACAAATGGGCGCAGGCCTGACCCAGCAACAGCAACAGCAGCGCGGAGTGCCACAACAGAGTGACAAGCCTCCTCCAGCATCGAAACGTTTTATTAAAGCTTTACGTCCACAGCCAGTGACGGGAGATGATGTACAAGAAGCCAACAACAAGGAGTGTCTCATTTGCCTTGATGACCACGAGATCGGGTCCTTGGCGGTAAAGCTTCCCTGTGGACATCTATACCACAAACCTTGTGTACAAGAATGGCTTGAGAAGCATTGCACATGCCCTGTGTGTCGCTATGAAGTGGAGAGTAACGATGCCAGCTATGAGATCAGCCGCAAAAAGCGCATGCGAGCAGAGCGGAAAATGCGCGTTCGGTATGATGAATTGAAGAGCATGAAAGTCTCTGAACTAAAGACTATATGCACGCAACTAGAGGTCAAAATCACGCATTGTATTGACAAGAACGAAATCATTGAAAATATTATAAGGAGTGGCAAGGTGGAGGTGTTGGAAGGGGTTGCCCTGCTGAAGATACCATTAGCCGAGTGGGAGTCCTTGGGTGTGAAAGACTTGAAAAGCATGCTGAAAAACTATGGTATAAGCGAGTCTGGGGCCATCATGAAAAGCGAGCTACGCAATGCGCTGTTGGAGTCTGGTCGCATTGCAATAGTTCCTGTCGCTGACAGTGACATTAGTATTCCGACCACCACTGCATGTGAACCATCTGATGAAGGTGTAAGTGAAAATGAACATGATCAGAAGGAGCCCTCGTCATCATTGAAAGAAGGAGGCGAAGGATATTCAGCTTCTGAGTCCCCTCGTGCTGATGACGAGTTCAGCAGCAGCAATGGTGAGAACTCTGGCTCTTGCTCTAGTAGTAGTACTCCTCCTCTTCTTAGTCCCAAGTATGAAAATATCCCCGCCGCAGACTACACCAATGCGGGCACTTCTCCCTATGATGACATGGGGTCTCTGGCGCAGACTCTGGACCCACCTACTCAGGAGTCTCACGGCGATGTGAATATCGAAGAGCCAGAACCAGAACCAGAGCCAGAGCCGGAGCCGGAGCCAGAGCCATTACTTGAATCGACTGCACCAACTGCACCTGCAACTGGAGACACGAGTGACGCAGCAAGGGAAGAAAAAAGTAATATTGACGCAACAAACAGGAGCAACCATGATGATCACGACCCAAATAAATTCGAGTTAAGCACCTCACTGCTTATGGAAATGAGCGTCAGAGAGATAAAGAGTATTATGACTGCCTACGGTGTTAGCGCAAATAACTGTGTGGAGAAGCAGGACCTATTAGACAGGTTAAAAGAGCACCCGAATATCATTGTAACCAATGACTGATGAACCCTGCATAAATGGTGCTAATCTTGTTTTATAGAGTGCTGTGGTTGGTAGATTGTGGAGTGAGATTTTATTGTTGCACTCGTAATATTGTGAGAATGTAATCAGAAAGTTTAAGAAAGATTTCTCTTCTATTATATATATATCTTTCTCTTCACAACCAAAGAGCCAAAAAAGTCTGGCCGGTCCCTCTTTTCAAAACCGGAGATTGCGAAATTGGGTTTTCGTTTTGACCACCGCCACGTAGAGTCTACGAAGTGACTAGCTCCTTCGTGCGAACATTGCAGGTGCTTGAGCTTACACAGTGCTAGTCATTTCCTGGAAATCTCCCTTTTTCTGACCTCACAAGGACTCCAAGATGGCGGCTCAGACAGCCACTACTGCCGCAGGCGCTCCTCCACCACCAGCTCCTGCTGCGCCAAGGTGGGTTCGCCTCGCAGCTTGAAAATATCTGAAATATCCTCCTCTACCTTCATCTTCTCTGGCACTAACCACTTCCATTTCTCTACCTCCTCCTGCCCCTTCCGTCACTGCGTCACCTCTTCTTCTAACTTCTAACAAATTAACAGGAGCAATAATGTGGAGTTTGTAGTGAAGCCTCGTGAGAACTTGTTTTTAGAGGGGCCTATTCGTAAATTACCGCGTGTGACAAGTGGAGAGCCCTATTCCTGTCAAATGGGCAAAACACAGGCATTCAATTGTTTATTCCGTCATTATGCGAAGCATAATGGTTTAAAGAAAGAGGATCTTGTGTTTTTCTTTACAGATGAATTGAAAGCTGATGAAACGCCAGAAACTGTGCATCTCATGCCAGGTGATGAAATATGGGTGGAAAGACGTAAACATGACATTGAAGAAATTGATATTGACCCATTTGATTCTGTTGTTGTATATGACCAGTTCCGCTCTCTTTTGCCTGATGGGGAATTAGCTGGTGAGCACTCTGATGTGAAGTTCATGTTAACTGATGATGGTAAAGAAGTGAAAGCGCATAAAGCTATCTTACTTGTACGTAGTGAATATTTTCGTGCCATGTTTCGTAGTGGTGGTATGCGTGAAAGCGAGGAAAGTGTTTTTCACGTCAAAGATTATTCTTATGAGAGCTTCAGCAGAATGATTGAGTATATCTATACGAATACAATCCGTGATATTGAGAAAGTTACATCTAAGGAAGTTATGGAATTGTTGTGTTTAGCAAATGAATACGTCTTAACTGACATGAAGGGGTTCTGTGAACATGCTGCTAAAATGAAATTGAATAACGAAAACATTTGTACCTTCTTTTTGCTGAGTGAGAAGCATAACGCGGAAACGCTGCTGAGGGAGTGTCAAGCATATATAAGAGACCACCGTGATGAACTGAAGGAGGTCATTCCAAAGGAGCTTGAACCTTACATTGGACGTATAGGCTTGTTGTTACTCGACACTCTTCCATCTACAGGTGATGGCATCAATGGTGCTGGATCAAACAGCAGCAAGAAGAGAAGACGTTCCAGTTCTCCGACCAGCTCTGCTCAAGGGACCGTCACAGTGGTCGGAAGTAATCCCGATCGCGAATCACTGGAAGGCTAAACGCGTGCGCGCACACACAGGCGCGGGCGCGGCGCATCATGACCAGAAAAAGAACAAATTGAAAAATTGTAAAGGATCCCGCTCAAAGCACAGCAGGTATGGAGTTGGTAAGTTAAGCTGTGGAGGAGAGGAGGTGAGGTAAAGGGAAGGTATTAATACGATAAGAAATGATGCGATGAAGTTCACTCTCAACTCCTCACCTACTACCACTACTTACATTCACCCCCAACTAACAATTCTTTACATCTTTTACATCGGCTTATCACAACTAACTGCAAACCCAATACATGAAAGGGTTTGTTTCCCTGCTCCATCATTCCTCTATCCCCGTATTAAGATGCTTTAATGCTTTTCATTGCTCATGCTCTTTTACTTTTACTACCAACTTTTCGTGCAGATGCCCCGTCATCTCTGACTTTACTTGAGCGCATTTGGTTGACCTTTTTGAAGATAGGAGCATTTTTCAATATGTCAGGCATCACAATGAACTTGATGGTGCCACCCCTTAAAAACACATTCTCCAGTCTTTGTACTCTTCCCTCTTTAGCTGTCAATGTGACATCTTTCAATTGGCAATTCATCGTCTCTTCGGCTTCCTGGAGAATGCCTCTGTATGTGTCTCCATTCTTCAGCTCCACGGTCACTACATGTCCCTCCCCTTCAAACAACAGCTGAATCGGTGCTCCAAGCTTTTGTGGCAGCGACATGGCTGATTCGTAGTCTATGAACACAAAAAAGCAATCTAAACGAGAGGCAGGCGATAATAATAACAACGAGCACGCGAGTCGTGAGTCGTGGAACCTGTGCTGAGGATGTGGTCTACTCTCTACAAGGGTAATCGGAAGTGGGAGACGAATGATTCCCACATCCATGGAATTCCGGATGGAATTCCATGGTTTCCACGCCGTGGGGTTGCTTTTTGTTGGCTAGACCCCACGCCATAGTTCATAGTTTGTACTCAGACATAAATCTGAACTAGTATTTCTTAGAGAGTGGTTCGGATTATCGAAACCGACTGAACAAACCTAGCTTTTCAGAGGTCTATCAGCTTGCACGATGGAAGATTTAGACAACAAGCTTGCTAATGCCCTCGAGGCCATCAAGAACCAAGCACCCGTGCCTGTTCCGTCTAAGGGGAAAGCGAAGGGCAGCACAGCAAAGGCAGCGCCAGCGCCTGCAGCAGCACAAGTGCCAGTCGCAGCAGCAGCCGATGTATCACCACCCGCAGACATAACCTCGTCCGACACTGACACTGGTGGTGTGACCCCGCTGGCTTTGCAGCACGACGACGAGATCTCTCACAAACACGACGCAAGCGCGAGTACAAAGGGGCATGTGAAAGAACAGCACAACAAGGAGCACGCAAGTGCTCACAGCACACATGCTGGTGCTGGATCCTTGATACGTCTACGTACACAAAGCCAAGACCTGAACCCCAAGATCATGGGTAAACACATCCCCGCAACCGTGGCCAGTCCTAACACTAACACTGTGGCCCGCAGAACTTCTCTCATTGACAACCTCGATTCAGAGACGGTGGACTTCACGTCTACTTACGAGTCAAGACATATCTCCCCCTCGCCTAACTTGAGGTTAGCTCGAGAGCGGTCACGCTCGCGCTCGTCTTCTGTAGATACTGGCACTAGCCTCCTTGGTGCTGGCACTTGCAGCGGCCTGGGTGTGTCGCCCCTCCACACCTCCTCGTCGACGGCTGCTGCTGATGATGATGTGACAAACGGGCCTCCCACTTTCGATGACGAGCCAATCTCGCTCACACAGCATAACCATTACGTGGGCACGAACGAGGTTGACAGAGACCATATCCACGCAGTCTATGACCTGGGCCGAGCCGTAGGCACGGGAGAAGCAGCTGGAATAGTGGATGTGCAAGGCAATCACCTGACTGCTGGTGAGGCGGCAGAGATCATCAGTGAAAATGCTTATAAAAGAAGAATAGGTGATGCATTGACGCAGCAGTTACTGCAGCAAATGGGTGCTCTCCCCAAGGCGAAACCTTGGAGCCTGGACAGAGCAGATGCCCCACCCTCCACTGCGAGAGACTCGTACGTACCGGATCACAGACACAGTGTGCATAAGACTGATAATATTCAAGTGGTAATGCGCGTCAGACCTCTGTTCAAAGATGAGGTGGCCACTGGCACTCGCAGGTGCATGTCTCTCTGTGGACTGGACGAGCAGTCTGCATTGAATAGGGCAAACTATAGCGGTCGTGGTTCTAATGCTAGTCCTGTTTCTGGTATGAGTGCAGATACATCTGATGTAAATGGTACAAGAAATGCAAACATTGTGCTAGTGAATCCATCTGTACCAGTGTTTGAAGTGGATCAGCTCGCACAGGCTGTGGATGCTGACGCTACATTCAGCAAGGATATAGCAACGGTATTTAATTTCGACTCGTGTATTTGGTCGGCTGGTGATGGTATAGTCGGCCGGCCTTCTAAGCATGCTGATCAAGCGGAGGTACACGCCGTCATTGGTAAAGGGATTGTAAATGGTGCATTGAATGGTCTGAGTAGTGTTTGTTTTGCTTACGGCGAGGAAAGAAGTGGGAAAAGTCACTCGTTGTTTGGGCCTAGTCCCGTTTCTGCAAGAGCACCAGCAGCAGCAGCAGTGTCCGGAGGATTAGGGGGAGGGTTGACGAGTAGTATGTCTTTTCCCTCCTTAGCAACCCTACAAGAAGCGGACAGAGGACTGATACCTCGCGTGTTCTCCGACATCCTCAAAGGCATCAATTTTCAGGACACAAAGTGCACATTAGCATTCGTAGAAATCTACAATGAAAAGATTCATGATTTGCTAGGTGGGGCTGGCAATGGTTCCGCTAGTACAGCTCAGCAGTTTAAAGGTGTACCTGCTGCCACGCGTGGAGGTGTAGCTGACGCTGTTCGGCGTGGACCTGGTGGTGCACGGAGCACTGGTGCTGGTGTCCCCATACATGCCACAGAAAAAAACGTAAACAGTCTTTTCTACCGTTCAACACACCATCGCAAGCACAGTGTGCGCGTTGAGCTGAAAGTGCGTGAGCACCCTTTGCTAGGCCCTTACGTAGATGGCATGCGTAAGGTGCGGGTTCGTACTGAAGACGACATGTATGCAATTATTCAAGAAGCGCAGCAGGAAAAATCCTATTTGCACAAAGCTAACGGTAGCAAAGCCAATAACGGCACTGTGCTATGTACATTGGAGTTGACCCCACTACACGACGTTGGTTGCCACGCTAAGAGCAAAGGAGGACTGCAGCATGGACAAAAGGCTGTACGTGTGCACATGGTGGATCTAGCTGCTGCACCGAGTGAGTCACTCAGTAACTGGCGTACTTCTGTAAAAACTGCATCGAAAGCCTCTCATTTGCAAGAAAAAGCACGTGTCATCAATATTACGATGAATGGCAACAGTTCTGTGAATATTCCAAAAGCAGCAGATGAAGTAAAAGTTGTGAGGAAATCTCTCTCTCATTTAAACTATGTCTTGCACAGCATGGAAAGGGGTGCACAAATGCATGCCTTGCCATTTCGTGACTCCTGTTTGACGTGGTTACTGCGCTCAACGCTGACTCTACCATCAAGTAGAATCACCCTGCTGGCACATGCATCACCGGGAGACCGGTCTTTTGATGAAACAAGTAAGACATTGAAGTACGCTGAAAGGCTGTGCTTGGCTAGAGATAACCACCACCGGGTGCATCGCTTCCGCCAAGAAGATGCAAAATGGGTCAATGGAGCGTCGCTAGCACCTACCGCTGGAAGCCGCACGAATGCCACTGCAATTACTGGTGCCACCCCCAGAGCTAAAGCTATCAGTCACGCGAAAGCCTTCAGTACAAGTAGCAAAGCCCCCCGGCAAAGCGCCCCTACGAATGAGAAGTCTGCAGCACAAAACTCAGTCTACCAGCGTCAGTCGCCAACTACTAACAGCAACAACTATAACCCCGCAAAGGTTGGCTCTGGTAGCGCGACCATAAGCCAGCAGCCTCATCGCCTCTCCGCTGATGAGGAGCTGACACTTGCCCGTGCTGACCGTGATGCTTTATTAAACACCTTGCCTTCTCCACCTACTGGCAGTAGTACTGAAGATGTAGCAGCTCCGGCCTTGGTCACGGCCTCTGCAGCAGATACGCAACAAGTAACTATGTTAAAAACTACTGTGTTGGCACTTCAGCAGGCTTTAGAAGGTAGTATTCATGAGAAAAATGTACTGAAAGCTGAGAATGATGCACTCCGTGCAAGGATTAGCAGTGGTACAACCGCTGCGGACTTTTCTCTGGCATGTCTGGAGCGTGCTGATGCATGGAGATCGCGTGCTAACAGTAGTAACAACAACAACAATGGTGAAATTACTTCCAATGAGGAGGAGGTGCAAGTGGCGAGAGCAGACGTCATCGCCGCACATGAAGCATTGGCCGCCTTCCAATTGGATGCACAGGCACAGTTGCAGTCACTGTGGACAGCAGTGCAAGAACTGAATAAACTTGATAAACAGAAAGAACAGGCTATTAACGACATTGTCATCGAGCGGGGTACCTTGAACGACAAGTTGAAGAAAGCACGGATCAAACAAGGAGAGTTGGAAGCGGAGCTGCATATGATGGATATTGCACTTGTAGAAGCCGCTGAGGAGGCTGTATCTAGAATGGAGGCGCCACGCAGCCAGTCGAAATCGCCAAGAGTTCGCAGTCCAGCATACGCCAGCCCTCCCCGCGCTGGCGCTGGCACTGGCACTGACACTGACACTGACACTGACACTGGCACTGGCACTGGCACTGCTAATAGCAGTGATGAGAAACACAGCGGCAGCAAGAACAAGAATAATAGTAGTCGCCCAGACGCATTCACTTACCGCATTGCGGAGGGGCCTCCGGAAAGCCCTGATGTGTATACGTTTAGCACTGCTAGCAAGTTTTCCCCAACTCGTAGTAGTGGCAGTGGTAGCAACGACAATACACCGAAAGTGACGCGTCCTTTCAACAATAGTGAGGAAGGCGATGCTTCCGCTCAGGCTATCGCCGCCACGGACGACGACATTGAAGCGTCTCCATTGGAAGACATGCCAGAAGAAGAGCTTGACGAACAAATTGCCAAGCTTTCCAAGTTCTTGGTCAAGGACAGGCGGTTATTGAAGATGCAGCGGGCTCAGCAAGCCAGAACCCCGTAAGGCGGCTTTTGCTGCGCACTCAACACTGCACATCATTATTCAGAACAACGATCGATCCTTCAGGTACACCACAATCCAGGCAGCTGTTCTCAATAATCTGTGGCGCGGAGTGCACCAGCGCTCCGCGAGAATGCTGCTCAAAGGGAGAAGGGAGGGAAGGGGGAGGGATTGAAGGATTTACAATTCATATGTAACATTGTGTAATAAGGCATGAGCGCTACCATCGCACCCAGTATATATGTACTATTGCTTAGAAATTACATGCAATATATAGTCATGATAATCAACCTAATTTACAAAACATACCCGTACTGCTGGAACTCGGAAACCTCGAAATACTCTTTTCTCTACATGGTCCTCCCAGTGCTATGACAAAACGCTTATCCGCGCACACAAATGTAGTCTATAAAGTAGTTCTGAAGTTTCTTAAAGATTGGTTCTCCCGAGATTGAATACCAATCTCAGAATTGCATTCCTGCATTGCATTTCGGAAATTGTGGGTTGTCTTTGCGGGGTGCAAGAGCCAGAGTTCTGTGAAGGCAGAGAAGGAGAGGTTGAGGTCTAGTGGAAGCTGCTGCTCGTATGGAAACTAAGGCCCCTCCGCCCTTTGGCACCTTCGGCTTCAAGCTGCAAGTATTCACAAACTTTATAAACGACTGTGGTGGAGAGGATGCCTTCATGAAGCGGCCGTTGGTCAAAGAACCCCTCACGTGCTATGATGTATGTCACAAATTCATCAAGCCACAAACGCTCCACGCAGAATGCACTTACTTGGAGTACTTCACAGAAAGCGCGCGGGGATCGCCTCACGTGGGCGAAGCGCAGGTGTATGTCTGCCACGCGTGGTCTGACCTATTTCTAGAGACAGTACACTCACTAC
>JACKZZ010023072.1_pt1 | contig 12175 bp, 10 predicted proteins | sample 8027871 | NCBI WGS metagenome assembly JACKZZ01 (sample SAMN15724774, study PRJNA655200) | protist metagenome | isolation source: fluorescence activated cell sorting (FACS) single amplified genomes of... | place: USA: West Boothbay Harbor, Gulf of Maine | collected 2000-07-19
ACAAACACGCATATTCTTCATCCGAAAGTTTTGAGCACCAAATTAATTTTTCATCTTTCTGATTACGACACATCTCAGATCGTTTCTCTCTTCTAATTCTAAAATACTTTACTAATTCCTCCGGAGGTCGCTGTCGCTTCTTTGTAATTTTTATGCTTTCCTCATACTGACGCAACACAGCCACTGGTTCCAATTTTGAAATCTCTTTTTCTGTCTCAATCGATTCTTCTTCGTGTTTCGAATTCATTCTCTTCATCTCTTGAATCAGCACCTCGAACTTCGTCAATGGCAAAGTATTTCGCACTTTTACTTCTTTATCTTGACGAATCCACTCAAACACAGCTGCTACAGGAATATGATCAGAAGGATTATCTTCATTCGGTAAACCGGTCTTTGAAGATTTGGAATCTTTCTCCAACGTGTCCCAAAACGTTTTCAACTTTAATGAACTTTCCGAAAACAAGATATGATCCAATGCCCAACTCACACATGGCCCCACAATTTTACCGTGATCGAAACCACTTCTCGTTCCTTGTGTTGGAACTCTACGCAACAAGCACCTTGACTTTTTCGAGAACATGCGACTTCGATCCCATTCCTTTACATATTTCTCAAGTTCTTTCTCCGTGCCCACCTCTCTCGCGAAACATTCCTCGCGTAATGTTTTCAAACTAGGTCTTTCCTCGTTCTTCAAAATAGCAGATACGACTGTACCCTTAGAGAACTCAGAATTCATATCACCTGCCATGACGATACCTGAACATCCAGACTTGAGATAATCGTTCACACATTTTCGTATCGCCGCGTAACGCTTGTGAGGATCGGTCGCGTCGAGATGCAAGGACGCTACGAACACACTTTCGCCTTTCGGAACACACCTCAGAGTAGCAGCAACACGTTGATTTCGTTTTGACATCACCCTCTGCATTTCAAATCGTTCGTGTCGAAAAAGAATTGCATTTGCGACCGGTGCCTTCTTCTTCAACACGCGTTCGTTTCTCTTTGCCATGTCGTTCAATTCTTTTTCATCTGGTAAAATCGATTTGAATTCTTTAAGAGAGTCAAGCCATGAAGGAAGTTTCCATTGTTTCATGTCATATACAAATTGAACTTCCTGTAGACACACGATATCTGCTTGTGAATCTTGAATTTGTTGTCTTAACTTCTTGGCTCTTTTTTTCTCACACAAAACGTCGTCGTTTTGGCACCATCTAAACGAAGCAAACTCTTGTACTTTCCCTGTACGAGTATCGATTGGTCTCACATAGATTGGTGCTAATAGGTTATATGACATGATACTAAATGCTGTTGATTTTGTTTGTTTCAATGAAGTTCTTCTCATGATTGCAAATGATCGCAAATGATTGCAAATGATCGCAAATGCTGAGTGGAGAAGAAGTTTCTTCGTGATCTTCAGGAACCTGTGCCCTGTGCTCTGTGCTGTGAGCCTTGACCTTGTATACCTGTGAAACCGTGAAACCGTCATCGTGAATGTTGACAGGAAAATTTGTAATTCATCGTCTCTATCGTACCTCTTCAACAAAAGGTAACATTTTACAATTCTTCTTCTTCTTCTCACTCAAAATATACTTTTTCTTATTTTTCTATCTCAAAACTCATCATCCATCTCAGCAAAAATAAAGATCATCATGTCTGAGAAAACGATGCCGAAAGGATTAATTTTCGATTGCGATGGCACGGTATTGAATTCCATGGAATTCTATTGGCCTACGTGGGTTACGACTTGTAAGAAACATAATATTCACATCACCAAACGTAAATTTTATGAATGTTCCGGACTTCCAGTCAGAACGATTTACGAAACTCTCATTTCGGAACAAAACTTGAATTACGACGCGAAGAAAATAGACCAAATCATGGACGAGAAAAAAAAACTCGTCATGACAGCAAGAGAAAATCTCAAGGGTCCAATCGAACCCATTCCAGCAACCGTTAAAGTGATAAAAGAATTCTATGGAAAAATTCCAATGGCGATCGCATCTTCCGGTCATCGTTCGGACGTAGTGCAAGGTCTTAAAGCAAACGATTTGTTACGATACTTCGGAGGAGAGAAGAACGTAGTGTGTCAAGAAGATCTTCCGAAGGGAACACCATGCAAACCTGCTCCGGATATTTTCCTGGAAGCAGCAAGAAGAATTGGTGTCTCTCCGAAAGATTGTAGAGGTTATGAAGATGCCGACGTCGGAATGATTGCTCTCCGAAAAGCTGGCATGGAAGCTGTGGACGTACGAGATTTTCCAAGCCATCCTTATCAAAAACTAAAGAATGAACAAATCTCGTGCTACTTCTCTGGTAGTCCCGACAAGCTCTTGAGTTTGGTATTTGTAATGGATGGAGACAGAGTTCTTCTTGGTAAAAAAAAACGAGGTTTTGGAAAAGATAAATTCAACGGATTCGGAGGTAAGATCACTTCGAACGAGAGTATCGAGGAGTGTGCTGCAAGAGAACTTTTAGAGGAATGTGGTCTGAAGATTCATACTTCGGATTTATCAGATCGAGGAACATTGGATTTTACGATGCTGAAAGATGGTATGGTCGGAAGTGATGGAATCGTTTCTTCCAAGCTTCGATGTCGCGTCTTTACAGTGCGTTACGATTTAAAACGCATGGGAAGTCCTGAGGAGACTGAAGAAATGAAACCTGAATGGTTTTACAAGAGCAAGATTCCGTTGAGTAAAATGTGGTTGGATGATCGGTTTTGGCTTCCGAAGATGTTGAAATCTGACGACGTAAAGATGCGAGGTGGATTTGTTTTTGGAGACGAGGGAACGATTGGGGATTTTGATTTAAAGTTTTTGTGATATTTTTTTTTTGTGTTGGATTGATGATTGGGTACTAAATGGAAAATTACAAAAAAAATTATATATTCGTTCGATCTTCTTATATATATATATATATGCGTATTTATACGTGATACGAATAATTCATTCTTCTTTGTGTGTTTGTGTGCTCGTTTTGGCGTATCGTGTGGCGGGCGGACTGGGAGCGAGGGGCGAGGTGGGGAATGGGGAACGCGAGTCCAGAGTCCAGGAGTCCGGAGTCGGAGTCCGGAGTCCGGGAGATTCAGTTTGGGGTGGTGAATTCTAGAATTTTTTGCTTTTCAATGATGATGTTCGTCATATTTTTCACATACCTCATTATCATCAAAGCAGATGTTGTAGAGAATTCAATATCATCGAATGTTTTGTTCTTCGGAAGAAAAGACTCCACATATAATACGTTTCAAATCGAATTAAGAAAGAGTTTTCGAAACGTCTTCGATGATCCCGAAATGATTCCGAACAACGAATCTTTCGTTGTCATTTCACATGGTATGGAAGAGGAATCAGGAATTAAAGCACAAGAGTATGTATTTGATCATGCATATGAACTTCCAATCCAATCGTTCATAATGATTTCTGGATTTCTTCAACGAAAATATCGGCCCGCCGTTGTGTCTTGCTCTAAACTCGCTTCTCTCAAACCCAAAAGAACGTTAAAGTTTCCTCTCGGAGTTTTAGACAGCAACGCGCACGATTGCAGCAGTTTTTCAAATTGGTCTGTTGTTTATCCTGTACCAGCACTCACAATTGGTGCAGAGTTGGATGGTGTGGTTCGTGTTACCAGGATTGCAGAGGCGTACGAAAATCAGAAAAAAGCTTTAAGTTCAAGTAGGAGATACTGCTTCGAGGCGGTGAGGCGCGGGTCGGGCAGCTGCTGCTGCGGTATGCGGTATGCGGTATGTGGTCATGCGGTCGCTGTGGCGCTGTGGTCGCTGCCCTCCGTGCAGTGCTCCTCATCTCCTCTTCAACTGACTTGACTGTCAAATTTTTGTTTATTACACACAAAGCGTTAATCAAACCATATACAGCAGCAGCAACAACAACAACAGCAACATTATCAATAAAAAACAGTCCTAAGCAACCAAAAACAAATGATGGAATTATCACAAATTTTCAACATCAACATGGTCGTTCTTCTATCCTTTGTGATTGTTAGTACGACGACTATGTACGTGCTCGATGCTACGATCGATTCGCCCTGGGATGTGGAATACGACGAGGTAAGATTTCTCAACTCAAGCACTCAATCTCTATACAAATCATTCACCACATTCAACTCTCTCATCATCATCGTTGTACAGGAATATTTTGGTCCACGATGTGAACACGTTCGACCCGACAAATTCTTGAGAGAAAGAGCGAACGCGATGAGTAATTTAGTCTTTTGCGCTGTGGGTGTGTACATGATCCTTGCAGGTATACATGATTTTAGAAACGGAATTCATAATTGTTTACCAGAATCATTTGGTGGGTTCTATGGATCTCTTCGCTCGAGATGCGAATGGTCTCTCGTTCTTGGTCTCGCGTGTGCGTTCGCGGGCTTTGGAAGTTTTTACTTTCACGCGAGCCACGGCGATAGGATGGGAGGTAAGACGGACATCGCATCAATCTATATATTAGTATTTGCCTGTGTGTGTTCAATTACTTTCAATACAGTTTCCATTATCAAAGCGGCATATTTTTCATCTTCCTTGAAATCCGAGCGATTCATATCCTATGCATTCGTACTCGTTTGGTTAGGAGCGTTAGTACCCCTTTGGTATTGGAAGAAGTTGTTGTTCTTCGGAGGATGGAAAACAATGAAGATTTCTTTGATCATTATTATTGGATGCTTGATTACGCTTGCATTTTGCGGGTCCATCGTTGCAAACAAAAAACTGAATGTGAGAACACATGAGAAGCCTTTTCTGATTCTCGCTGTCATCTGGCTTGGACTTGCCTTCTTCGTTTGGGCCCCGTATGAAATATATGGTGATTGCTCTACTTTCTATGTGAATCCGGATTCTATATTTCAACTTCATGCATTGTGGCATGGTTCCATGTCGCTTGCGATTCTATTTGCGTACTTGTATTTTAGATCCTTTGGTTTGGACAATCCGTATGATTTAAAATTTATTTTGCTTGTTCCAACAAAGGAACTGGCATCCTCCGTTATGAATAGTAGTAGTAGTAGTACTGGTTTGGAACTTGCAAAGAATAAGAAAAGCGTCGTTGGTGCGGAGAATATTGATTTGGTGTAAAAAAAAAATGAATGCATGATGTGTTGTATGAGTAATATTGTAAAATAAATAGATACAACTAACCACTACACTACACTACACTAACAAAGAGAAAGAAAGTAAAAACATAATTCTCAATTACGACGATTTGCAATTTGAACCATTTTTGAAGCCATGAATTTTGTTTGTTCGTCATTGAGGTGCTCTGAGTTACGAATCGCACTCTTGACTAAAATCGCGCCACGTATTGTTTCGGAACGAAGCCATACCATTCCGTTTGATCCGACAACAATTTCAAATGGAATTTTCGAACCCATTGCATTCAAAACAACACAATCTGGATCACGTAATCTAGTTGCCAATCCCAACGAACACTTGAAGAGAGTTCCTTCTTTTAATTCACCATACACGCTTTCCCCTGTAACCCAATCTCTCTTTCTTTGTCCTTCTCTGGCACAACACGTAAGTCTCGGTTCCACATCTCGTCTTGCCAAAACAACTCGAGCATAAATAACATCACCAATTTTTAAATCAGGTTTATTGCGTTTTGATGCTCCATCAAATGCAAGTGCTGGAAGAATTGCGGTCGTACACGCTCTGATTTTGACCTTGTACTCCTCTGCATGACGTTCCGAAATCGTACCCACAACTGCGTCTCCAACTCTCGGTACGTACCGCCTCTGGCTATTCTCTACCCAAAATCTATTTGGTGCTTTGAATCGAAGTATTCCGCTGTAAAAATGAAGAAGGAGATTGTGTGTGTTTTTATGACGCAACGACGAGAAGACGGTAAACACACATATATACACACACACACACACGTACCTCTTTGTCGCTCTGACTCTGCTTTCGTTTTGTACGATACCTTGTCCAATTCTAATTTTCGTAGTGATCGGAAGAATCATATCTGTAAGATCATCACCTGGCATGACTACATGATTTTCTTTAAATTTGTTTACATTCATCTCATCTTCGATCGATTGGAGCACTTCCATCCTTCCTCTCTCTTTTTCCAGTTCTGACCACGTTTGTGCCTGTCCGAAATGCGCCGCCGGCATGCTGAGCGTGGAGGGTATACTATTGCAACAATCCTTCAATTTTCGCACTCTCAGATGCTCTGCTCAGATAACATCATCAAAGAACCCATCACACAAAGAACAAGAACGATAAATTCATCATAACATTTCAGAAAAAAACAAATTCATTTCGTAATAGGAGTGACCACATATAAAATTACTCAAATCAAAAGTCTCTTTTTTCATGGCGATCTTCTTCGACGTCGTCGTCGTATTTCTTATCGTGATGATGACACCACCATCATCATCATCGTCATCATCATCATCACCACCACCACAATCATCACCACCATCATCACAACAACACAACTGGTTCAAAACATTTCATTCTCAAGAAGAGTTGAACAATATCTGCGCAATTGAAAATTGCGAAGAAGAGATCCCCGTCTTGAGCGATTATCCAAGATCGCCTTACGAAATCGATTCGAAAGGATTCGTAAGAAAACAGATAAACGGGATAAGATTCATGAGGCTTAAGAATCGTACATATCCATATTCAAATATTGTAGGAGAAGGTTCCCATCGTACCATGTATTTATCCTCCTTTGGGAATTCCTCTTTCGAAAAAATGAAAAAATGTAGATTCGCGTATCTGGTCTATTTACCTCGTTTTTGGTACGCGGATTTAGATCAATTGCGATATCTTGACATTGAATTTGATTCAGCAGAAAAGTATATCGATGTTGAAATGTCTGCATCTAGATCATCTGAACATATAGTTGTTGTTTTTTCCGATAAATTTGAGATTGAGATCCCCGTACACTTAAGATATCGCGATCCGAAAGACGATTTTAATGACAACTATGCGTATAGAGAGACACCCGTACCGATCGTTTCATCGTTTGCAACATGCGATGAGAGTTTTTTCTTTGAGTCTTTGAATATTTTTGAAGTGAAAGAATCTTCTTGGATCGTCCAAGTTCCAGTGGGACTTCGGATTCACTCTGATCTTGTTTGTAGCATAACAAATTTCGCAGTGTTTATTGGAACTGCATTCATTCTTCTCTCTGTGTTGCTTACTGATACCTCCTATTAGTAGTAGTAAGCATTTGTAGCATTAGGACTGGTATACTATAGTAGTGGTAGAAGTTATATTATTTTGTGTCTTTTATTTTTTGTGGTGTATATGTTTGACTGAATTATCGTAATCTAATACAGCATGCCAGCATTTGTCACGGCGACCACCCGACGACGATGACGAAGCTGCACTACGATCACCCGACGATCCGACGATCCCACAAAAAAAAAAAAAATCAAAAAATCCAAATGAGATTCCTTAGTTTCCTCACTACCTTGACTGTCATATTTGCGAAAAACGTATCATATGAGAAAAACATAGAGAATGAACTTAGTACTCTGAAAAACCTTTACGAGAAGAAATTGATTTCCGAAAAGGAGTTCGAGACGTTTCGCGTCGCTATACTCGAGAAACAATTCCGAACGTCGACGACGACGTTATCTTCGCCCTCCTCTGATCCAAAACTCGTCTGGTCAGATGAGTTTGATACTTTGGATTTTTCCAAGTGGAAACATGAAATTACATTGAGTGGTGGTGGAAATTGGGAATTCGAGTACTATGCGAACAATCGAAGTAACTCTTTTGTGAAGGACGGAGTGTTGTATTTGAAGCCTACGCTCACAGCAGATACGATGGGTGAAGCTGCAATGTTGAATGGCGGCGATATGGATCTTTGGGGGGGTTCTCCCGCGGATGCTTGCACAAGCAATGCATTTTATGGATGTGAACGCACGAGCAACGGTGCGAACATTATAAATCCGATTCAATCTGCGCGACTTCGAACAGCAGAAACGTTCTCGTTCAAGTACGGAAAAATCGAAGTAAACGCATCTCTTCCTCGTGGTGATTGGATTTGGCCCGCCATATGGCTTCTTCCCACCAATCAGGAATACGGTATTTGGCCTGCAAGTGGTGAGATCGACATCATCGAATCGAGAGGAAACGATGCGGAATACGAGGCGGGAGGTTGCGATACCGTGGGATCCACCCTTCATTGGGGACCATTCTATCCTGACGACAAGTACTTGCTGACACATGGAGAGATGAAGTTGGAGAAGGGTGATTTCACGGAGGGCTTTCACGTATTTGGCATGGAATGGGATGAGGATCACATCACTACGTATGTCGATGACGTTACCAATCCGATTCTTTCGGTAAAATTCAACGAGTCTGGGCTTTGGAACGCGGGAGGTTGGGATAAGGATCCTACTTTGAACAACCCCTGGAAAAATGGTGGAAAAAATGCACCGTTTGATCAGGATTTCTATTTGATTCTGAACGTCGCTGTTGGTGGTACGAATCCTTACTTTCCTGACGGTGTGGGAGATAAGTGTTGGAATTCCAAATCTGCCACCGCTGCCAAAGATTTTTGGTCTTGTAAGGATAAATGGTACTCGAGTTGGGAGAGTGCAGGAGAGAGAAATGCAATGCGTGTGGCTTCTGTGAGAGTTTGGCAGTAACGAGTAGTGGAAAACAATGGAATTCATTTAGAAGTAGGTTTGCGCTTTTTAGAAGAAAGTAGGGAAATGATGATGACTGTGTGTGAGTAAGAAGTAAAAGTACAAATTTTTCTAAAACCCACCACTCGGAGGCAGTGCTCCTTCCTGCCATCATATACCATACAAAACTTGGTCAAACCTAAAGATTTTTTTTTGAAACAAGGGGAAGAGGATTTTCACTCGAATACGAATTCAAAAATCATCAAAACCGAACAAAAAAATCATTTTCAATCCTTACAAAAAATAAATCAAGGAATATATATATATATAAGATGATTTATAGCATCCTGATGTTATCTGTCCTTGTGAGACAAATCTCTGCCACGTGTGTTTTAAACGACACTTCTATTCGAACGTAAGAGATTTCTCTCTTTCTCTTTCTTGATCTTACTTTTAATTCAATCTCACCACATACAACTTCATACTTATAGGTATGTACAACAATATGTTGCTGATCCTACTGCAACAGTATCTTTGTGTGGTGCGATCGAAACTTGGGACATTGCCGGTTCCTCTGTCACTGCTCTGACCAGTACGTTTCAGGATTTGCAAAACTTTAATGCGGACATCAGCGCATGGAACGTTGCAAATATCGAATCAATGTACGAAACATTCATGAATGCTGAAAGTTTTAACGCAAATATTCAGGGATGGAATGTCGCTAGGGTAACGAACATGGAAAGCATGTTCTCGAACGCGGGAAGCTTTGACCGCGATATTTCGGGATGGGACGTGAGCCGCGTTACTAACATGAATGCGATGTTAAACAATGCCCAATCCTTTGATGTAGATATTACATCTTGGGATATTGGTGCAGTTACACAAATGGACAGTATGCTTGGAGGTTTGAGCTCTTACACAGATTGCATGAAGGAAACGCTCTTCAACGCTTGGAATGCAAGTTACCCCGTCTTTCGATCCACATACGGATCAGCCCAGTCCAGTGATTCATCCTTTTACGCCGCATCTGAGGATTGCAATGCCACAACTGAATCTTCCAATCCTCAATCCAGTGACGATGATGGAACCTTGATCGCAATCGGTGTGGTTCTTGTCTTGGTTTTCATCGTCTTGTCCTCTTGCATCGGTATGCTCGCAATCCGGCGTCTTTACGCAGAGCCTAGTACTGCTTCTTCTAGTATCGAAAGTGGTGCTGACTACTACTAAAGTGTGAGATAGAAGAGATTGGGGTAGTATGTGGGTGCATGTGTGTGTTTTGTTTGTCTCGAAAAGAAAGTAAAATATACTCGTTAAAAATAACAATACGACACACAGTGACCAAGATTTTTTTGAAACCACACCACTAAAATTAAGTGAAGGAGAAAGAAAACGACAACACGTCGAAGCACAACTCAAAAAGTTTACGCCAACGTCAAACTCACACACAACATAGGCACAAGTACAAGGAAAATACAGTAACGGAAACGACCACCAAATAATGTTGAACGATCAATATGATGTCTTCCCGACTTACTCGTCATCTTCATCTTCCTCAAAAAGAGCCGGCATCAACGTGGAGATTTTATCCAAAATACATGTTGTGATTCCGCTTCGGAATCCTCCAATTTTTAATTCTGCAAGGAATTGTACAAAACGATCACATGTTGCCTGTTTATTATCGCCTTCCTTACGACACATAAGAAACTTTCCGACCAAAGCGAACGACGTGTTGATTCCCGCGTCGTTGAGCTGTTCTTCTGTCTTGGGACCAATACCTGGTACCAAAGTCAAATCTTCTCTCAAATCACTCATAATAAATTCAGCCAATTTTTTCTCTGAAACCTTACTTTTTGCACGATCGTAGGTTGCCATGATGATGATGATGATGATGATGTTTTTATGATATTGCAAGAACGAAGAAGACGTTTTTTTTTTATTTTTTTGAAAACAGAAAACAACCGTTCAAGAAGTTTCTTGGAATTTGGTGGTGATTCAGAGTTCAATGTGTTAATGTGGCAAAAAAAATAATCCACTACTATTCTCATACTATTTATTGACAAGAATAAATAAATAAATAAATAAATAAATAAAACAATTCACCCTGATTTTGTCGTCGTCACGTGCTGTCTCTCATCATAAATGTGCTGTGTGCATATTGTCGTGCCATTCTCCACATCACTCACGACGAGAAGGCACGTATCTCTCAATACATTTCCTTCTTCCTCCTTACCGAATCGCTCGTCGCATATCACACGACCATCACCCTCTCGATATGAGACACGAAGAAATCTAGCCATTAATGTGGAGCGAAGCGCTAAACCCACAGTGAAACAATATGGATCTTGTATTTTAGTATCAGCTACAATTCCATGTATTTTTGTGGTGCTTTCTAACCACCCTATGGCCCAGGAGCACGTACAATCGTTCAACAATTCACATTGAAAATCATTCACATCAAATCCACCAGAGAAAAACTTTTCGTAAACCCAGAACATGGCACGAAACATCGGCACATCTACCTCAAACCCGGTGGTTCTTTGACCTTTGTTTTGCATCTGATGTACGAATCCTGTGGAAACCATGTATTCAAAAAGATCATCATGAGCGACCTCAGGTAAGGGAGACCTCAATGTTCGACTCAAACGTAGTGCAAGATCTCCACTTATTTTTTCGAGAAACAAGGACTTGCCCAAACCATGACCAATTCCATGAGCAAAGTTAAAGAGAACGAATGCGTCGGAAAGTAGGGGCAACTCACTCAATACAGTCGCATGTAGCGTCTCAAAACCAGATTCGAAAGAAGTAAGATTCATCTCCGAGATCAAACTTGTTAACGTTCCATGTATGAGAGCTCCAAATATTTCGCCTGTCCAATCAAATACAGATAAATATAAAATCCAGGAATGTAAAGGGCGATTATAACTGTTCTGGAGAGTAAATGCCATGTATAAATGTTCTCCAATCTCGTGAATCGAATCAGGATCTCGTTTCGCGTCCTCGGAGACATATACGCACAGGATTACATCTCTGGGATCACCGGAGAATTCAATACGACTATCGATTGATTTACGTAGGATAGTATCACAGTTTGATGGAAACGATGATGTTGAAATCAGATTTTCAGTGTAATTTCTCCTAGCAATTCCGTCTCGAAGAAGTTTCAAAGCGCACGCCGCGTCGTCTTGAATGGTACCACACACACGTTTCAAATCATCTTGTTTCGAAATGAATCCTATATCTTTATACGCGTTTTGGTACATCTTAGGTAACGTGGCATTATCTTGAAGTTTTATTGTTTTGGAACACGTTTCCAAATGAAGATTATTGGAAGATTTCGTCGTCTTGACGTTTTCGAAAGAGGATAATCTAAATCTGTCATTCGATGGTGCAAATACCACACAAAGTGCAAGAATCGAGAGGACCGTAACAAAACATTGGAATATCCAACGATTCGAAACGCCTTTTTCATTGTTTTCTTCATCGTCTTGGTCCAATTTCATAGTCATCGTCACGTTGGAATGGAAATTCACGGGGTGAACCTCTCTCAGAAATCTAGAAATGCCCGGAGAACCAAAAGCAA
>JACKZZ010000550.1_pt1 | contig 12174 bp, 13 predicted proteins | sample 8027871 | NCBI WGS metagenome assembly JACKZZ01 (sample SAMN15724774, study PRJNA655200) | protist metagenome | isolation source: fluorescence activated cell sorting (FACS) single amplified genomes of... | place: USA: West Boothbay Harbor, Gulf of Maine | collected 2000-07-19
CATGACTGGTCCGGCAAGTTCCCTTATGAAGATTTTGAAATTAATGCTTTAGGCACAGTAATTCTGTTGGAAGAAATGAGAACTCAATGTCCTAATGCAGTTTTTATTCATTGTTCTTCAAGTAAAGTATATGGAGATAAATTAAATAGTTTTGATTATGTAGAGGAATGTACTCGATTTGAGTTACCTATTGATCATACTTACTACAATGGCTTCAGGGAAGATATGGCTGTAGATCAATCCTTGCATTCTCCTTATGGTGCAGGAAAATTGGCTTCGGATGTTATGTGTCAGGAATATGCTAGATATTACGGGTTAAATGTTGGGATATTCCGACCGAACTGTATAACAGGTGGTCCTCATTCAGGAGTGGAATTACATGGGTTTTTATCTTATTTAGTAAAGTGTACAAAAACTTACAACGTTTTTGGTTTTGGAGGAAAGCAAGTTCGGGACAACATTCATGCACACGACTTAGTCAAGGCATTTCATCAGTTTTATTTGAAACCACATGTAGGTGAGGTTTATAATTTGGGCGGTGGTAGAGCAAATAGTTGTTCTATCTTAGAAGCGATAGAACTTGTGCAAAGTGTTTTAGGAAAAAAAGTGAAATTTGATGTGTTAGACGATCCTAGAGTCGGTGACCATATTTGGTGGGTCACAGATAACACTAAATTTATTTCTCAATATCCGGTCTGGTCGATTACTATTGATTTAGAGGATATAATAGCTGAAATTTATGCAAATACGCTACAGACAATTGATAAAGTCTAATTGGAAAATACATGTATTTCTAATAGTATTGGGAAGTCTAATTATTTCTTGTTCCATCTCAGATAACACCTGGTATTTTAAGGAAGGAGGAACTCTTCTTTGGGTTGATGGTAGAAATGAGGATAGGGCAATAAAAAGTGCTATTGAGCAGACTTTAGAGCATTCGTCAATTATTGTAGCACAGATTTCATGGAGTCCTAACGATACTAGCTTTTATAAAAACACTTCTTGGTATTATTCTTTAGCAAAGGATCACGGGAAAAGTTTCATGATTGCTATTGATTGGCAAAAGGTTAATCGATCAGGGACAAAGGGAGCTTGGAGTTTTAAGGATGCAAAAATAGCTGATTTGTTTAAAAAAGACATGCTAAGGTTAATAGAAACCTATGATCCAGATTTCATCAATCTAGGAGTTGAGGTAAATTACTATGCACTGACATCATCAGAAGGATTCGAAGCCTTTGCTCCTTTATTTAGAACTCTGAAAAAGGAACTTAAACAACTGAATCCTAGATTAATTGTAGGACTTTCTTATCAACTTGAATTACTTTATGGACATCATGTGAGTTGGAACGAATCTAAAACCTTGGTTACATTAGATAACCTTCTTGGTGATCTCGATTTTTTAGGTATTTCCACCTATCCTAATATGGTGTCTGAAAAAAAGCAATCCGATGTATTATTTTCTACTAATTATCTAGATAGCATAAGCGAAACTTATGCTTTACCTATAGGTATTTCTGAAACAGCCGTAAGTAGTAAGTTATATGATCCAGATCAGAGGGAAACCTATGTAAAGAGTGTTTTCGAAAAGGCAAATAATTTAGATTTTAAGTTCGTAATATGGGGATCTATCATTGATGTAGTCCAAGACGATTCCTGGTCTAATAAAATAGGACTTCTTGATAAAGATGGGTTTCCTAAAAAAGAGTATGATATCTGGAGAAATGAAAATGCAAACTTACTTAGATAGAGGTGTATGAAATTATGTATTATAATACCTGCTAAAAATGAAGAGCTTACTCTAACGGAAACTATAGAAAACTTGCAAAAAAAATTGAAAGGGGAGATTCCATTTTCTATTTTAGTTATTAACGATCACTCGGATGATGGGACGTTAGACTTGTTAGAAAGATTAGCTTTAATATATTCCAACTTAGAATATATTTCTAATGAATGGGAAGGAGGAGTTGGCAATGCCATACGATATGGTCTATCGAAATGGCAAGGAGATATTGTTTCTCTATGTATGGCAGATGGCTCAGATGCTCCAGAAAACATTTTAGATTCATATCACAAAATTGCAAAAGAGGGCTACGATTGTGTTTTTGGATCAAGGTTTATTAAAGGAGGAAAAGTGACTAATTATCCACTTGTTAAATTAATTTTGAATAGGATATTTAACATAGGAGTTCAAATAATTCATAAAAATAAATATAACGATTTTACGAATATATTTAAAGTTTACCACAGGCGGGCTATTAATTCAATGCTACTTCTGGATTCAACAGGATTTAGTATTGGCTTAGAAATGAGTTTAAAGGCATTCAAAAAAAACATGAAAATTGCCATTATACCTATTTCATGGACACAGCGAAAAGCCGGTGTATCAAAACTAAAATTGAGAAATAATTTTAAGCTCTATATGTCAACCCTAAGAAAATCATTAAGAGATGAATCTGCTAAGTAAAATCGCTCTTGCCACAGTACTTTTAACTTATTTATTATTTGGTCTAAGCCATAGTAAAAAGCAGGGATTCTGGCATGATGAGATATATACTTTGACCTTTTTAAATGGTGTGAGTGTATATGATTTTGAAGGCAGTATATGGGCAGGGCAAGATACTCTTTTTGATGTGAATGATTATAAAGAGATTTTGGCAGATGATTATTTTTACGCTAATTTTTCAACTCAAATATTACATGAAGGACATCCTCCTTTATATTTCATGTTTTTAAAGATTTGGTCTTATGGTTTTGGTTCTACAGAGATTGCTCTTCGGAGTTTCTCTTTGTGCTGTGGCATACTTACATTTTTTGTATTATTTAATCTATTTAGGTCCAAATCAAAAAGGAAATACACTGCATGGTTAGTCCTTGCCCTACTTATTGTTAATCCATTTTTATTCTATTTTTTTACTGAGGCAAGAATGTACGCCTTGGCGCTGTTATTAGCTACCTTGAGTTTTAAGTATTGGTTGGAATATAAAGAACAAAAGAAGATAAAATCAATTGCTTTTTTATATTTCTGTCTTTCATCGGTCGGGCTATTATACACACATTATTATGGATTGTTTTTCTTATCATCTTTAGCATTTTTTGAGCTACTGAATGATGGCATTAAAAAATCAATATTTAACCATAGCATAGCTCTTTTATGTTTTTTGCCTTGGGGTTTTGTAATAAGCAAACAATTGGATTTTCATGACGAACATTGGACTGATGGTATTATTTCTTTTGGGGAGTCTATCATAGGATATTTTAAGGGGATAATGCAATTGTTAGTTTCTCCTATGACAACTCCCATGCTGTATGAACAGATTACTATTATCGCGATAATCTTACTTGCTGTATCTTTACTTTTAATTAGAGAAAGCAAATTCATTACTATTTTATTAAGTACGATTTTAATATACGGAGTACAGATATATATATTCGATCAAATTATTGAACATCACTCTATCTTAGTACCTCGTTACTATATTTTTGTACTTATTTTTATCTATTGGGGACTGTATGAGATGATAGATACAACATCCCAAATTCCGTCTTTATTGGCAGCTGCAGCATATATCATTATATCCAGTCTGGTAATTGTTCAAGTATACCAATTAGATAGAGCTCCGAAACAAATGTTCAGAGAGGTTGCGGCTTTTGCTGATGATCAATTGGATTCAGGGAATAAAGTTTTAGTATTTGAACCTAAAGGACCACTCCTTATCGGTGTAGCATATTATATGCAAAATAATTTCAAATTAATGACAGCAGATCAGACGCCAAATAATTTAGGTACTTCTGCAGTATATATTGACGAAAGACTAGGCGTAGCTTATCGTGAAGATACATATCATCAAAACCATCAAGACAAATTAGAGTTCATTCCTTTTGTAGGAGTATTTTTATATAAATAACATGCGACCATTATACATTTTTATACTTTTTGGGCTTGTCCTGAGTATTCTTTTCTCATCGGGTCAGATAGAAAATCCTGACACACACCTAAGACTAACCCAAACACGAATACTGCTTCAAGATGGGGCGCTTGGATTAGCGGAGGATGTAGGCGAAGACATGCATGGGAATATTGCTATTAATGAAAGCGGGCATAGACATATGGTTTATAGCCCTGGACAATCGCTTGTATTCATTCCTATATATTATATTTCCAATTTTTTCTGTTCAGATGAAGTTAATTCCTATTACTTTTCAGCATTTTACGTCTCTTTTATCAATTATTTTATTCACGCTTTTTGTGCCTTTTTCTTGTTTAAAATTTCGACAGTCCTTGGAGCTTCTGAGAGACGTGCTTATCTATTAAGCGGATTTTTTGGTTTAACATCTTATTCTTTTGTTTTTGCACAAAGCACTTATGAGCACCATTTTGAGATGCTCTTTATTTTAATGAGTATGTTCTATACGCTTAAAAAAGACTTTAAAAACAGAGAGGTTTTCGTAGGCTTATTATTATCCTTGGGGTTATTATTTAGAACAACAACAATCTTAGCAGTTCCTGCTATTCTACTCATGCAAAAGGATAATAAATCCAGATTCAAAGTTTTATTAAGTCTAAGCATTGGAATAAGTTTTGTTTTACTATATAACTATTACAGATTTGGAAACCCATTAGAATCAGGATATTCATTAGCTTGGTCTTTAGCTCATGATGATCAATTCGATTTTTGGTCAATATCTAGAATGCCAGTTGCTCTTTTTGGTTTTTTATTTTCTCCAGGAAAAGGACTTGTTTTCTTTTCCTCTACTATTCTAATTGCTTTATTGGGTATCAAAACGTTTTGGCAAAAGCATAGAATGATGTCAATTTCTATTTTTCTGATTACAGCAACTTATCTCGGAATTTTTTCCATGAACTTTGCTTGGCACGGAAGTATATGGTCTTATGGGCCACGCTATATTTTACCTATTGTTCCTTTTCTTTATTTACCTATCATGTGTATAAAGCCTAAAAAGTGGCTCTTTTTTGTGTTGATGATTGCTTTTTCTTTCCAGGTAGTGCTGATTTCAGTTAATTACAAAAGAGACGTTTTAGAGGATTTTATTGCAAATGATGGTCTTTCTGATTTGGATTATCTTTATAGCTGGGATAAAGAGCCTCATTTCGCACAAGCTAAACAACTTGTCAAAATTCTACCTAAAAATTTATCTCCTTTAAATAACTACCAACCAAATTCTGCTTGGAAAAAGGAGATCAGAACAGCATCTAGTGCTGATGTTATCAATTTCTCTATTGAAAAAAACGCTATTAATTTTTGGTGGGTAAGAGTATTTCATTGGAGGCTATCCGTATATAGTAGAACTTTATCTATTTTAATGTTGGTTTTTGGACTTACAGGTTTTTTTATTCTAATTCAATATGTCAAAGGAAAATTCATATAAGTATCTTATCATCGGGCTTATTGTTCTTGGAGGTATAATGAGATTAACGCTCTTTTGGGTAAGTCCACCTAATAATGGATATGACGATCATTTAGAGCCCATGCATGTTTATGCACAAGATTTTAGCCGCCCTGCATTTTTTCAGTGTTGGGAATGCTATCAGCCTCCAATCTATTATTACACTGGAGCTTTATTTTTTAAAATCTCAAAAGGACTGGGAGGAGATAACTTAACTAACTGGAAAGCTGTACAACTAATTAATCCATTACTTTCCATTATTTCTTTAATCATAGCATACCAAATCCTGCTTTTATTTAATTTACAAAATCGACTTATTGCCTTAGTGCTTTCTTTCTTTGCGATGTTACCCAGAGATATTTTCACTTCTGCTATGGTTGGGAATGATACAATGCTGGTATTCTTTACAGTGCTCGCTTTTTACGTATTCTTAAAAACATTAAGAGCATTAAAAAAAGGAAATACAATTGGGTATTGGTTCTTAACTTTAGTTGTTATTGCTACTTTAGGCAGCCTAACAAAACAGCATGGATTACTAATTCATCTATTCCCAGGCACTATACTTTTATTACTATGTCGAAATGAATCCCGTAAAATGTTATACTGGGCTATTCCTATATTATTATTGGGTACTCTTTTATCCCTTTCTGATGAGGTGTGGAAATATTGTGAAAGTGGAGAAATATTAGTTAGTAATCAAAATTATTTTGATAATGCAAAGAACCAATATCCAGGGTCTTTAGACAAAGTTGAGTTTTTTACCTTTAGAATCGCGAGCTTATACCAAGAACCTGCTATTTCTGAAAAAACTTCAGCTTCTTTTTTTACAGAGTTATTTGCCAGAACATTTTATGATTATGAATGGCGATTCATTAGCCCTAAAATCCCTTTGAGCAGGAGCATAGCTTATATGGGCTATACTGTTGGCTTAGCTTGGCTCGTTTTCTTTATGATTATTATAGCTTCTTGGATCAAGAAAAATGGAAGAGCTATCATTAAAGATAATTTATTTATAAATATACCCAAATTAGCACCTATACTAGTTGCATTCTTATTTATACTGGTACCTTTTTTACAGACCTTGAGGTATCCTTACTTTTCTAGTATGAAGTCGATGTTTATGTTGCCAGGTATCATTTTAGTAATTTTAAAAACTGGAAGCATAATAAAATATAGTCCTTTAGCCCAAAAATTAGGAGGGTTCATGATTATTTTAAATATCGCTTATGTGATATTATTAATTATTGGTATTTCATTATACTTGGAACCTTCTTTAAATCACCTACATGGTCCTTTGTGGCCCATACCTAAATAAATGACGAAACATATCCTAAACGTTATGAAATACTATAAATTTTGTTGAATTAACTGGAGGTAGAAATACAATCGAATAGAATTATGAGGAAATTAGATAAAAAGTATGTATTCTTTAGATACGCGAGGCTTTCTTTTTGCTAATATTGGTGCGAGCCAAAATATTTAAAAACGAAATGTTTACAATAAAAAAAATACTTATACTATTAACTTTATCTTTATTTAGTTTATGCTGTATTGAACAAAGTCGTTACGTGTCTCAATCAATAAAAAAAGTTGTATACACAAGAGATGGTGGTTTATGCCAGTGTTGCGGTAATTATGATAAATTAGAGTATGATCATATAGAACCCTTTTCCTGTGGTGGCGGTAATGATGTCTCAAATATTCAATTGCTTTGCCGAAGATGCAACAGAAGTAAATCTAACAGTTGTTATTGCAAAGTACATAATAAAAAAGTAGGGATAAATTGTTGTAGTGGAGAGACAACTAAAACTAAGACAACCTCAATATCTTCCCGTCAATGTTCTGGAACAACAAAAAAAGGAGTGAGATGTAGGATACGAACGAAGCACCCAAGTGGACTTTGTCATTACCATCAATAAAATATATAAAGCAATGAGTAAGGAATTTTTATTTGCAATCAATACAGATACGGAGGAGGTCATTATTTCAGAATCTGCAACAGGGACAAATAAGATTAAATATATAGAGCATATAAAAAAAAGTGATAGCGATATGCTCTATCACGCAGTTAATACTCTAACTTGTATAGCTAAGTCCGCCAAATATGATGTTACTATCTTTCGGAAGATGGATAAAGTTTGTCAGCTGATGTACAACAGCTATAAATAATATTTGAATTAGCTAAATTGAAAAACTTAAATTTAGGTGATCAGCATAATATTTTTATAAATCCAAAAAACCAATTAAATAATGAAGATGAGTAATAGTATAAAAATAGTGTTAGCAGTCTTTTTTTTTATATGTTTACTTGATATGCCTTATGGATTTTATGAGGTTGTAAGATTTGTTGCTCTTGTTGGTTTTGGGATATTAGCATTTCAAGCAAATGAAAAGGGCAAACAAACGGAAATGATAATTTATGGATCTCTTGCCTTACTATTTCAACCAATATTTAAAATATCACTTGGAAGAGAAATTTGGAATATTATTGATGTAGTTGTCGGAGTAGGATTAGTATTGATAGTAGTGAAAGATTATATGAAACGTCTGCGCTAAATCCATAAATTTCTATGAGAATAATATAAATGAGTATGAATATATTCTTATTTATTTGCTGTCTTTTTCTTTATTTTTTCTCTTGTGATGAAAAAGAAGGAAGGGCAAAGTATGTTTGCACTTTTCTGGTTTTTGTAATTCCATTTGGTTCCTATAATTTTATTTTAAAGCCAAATTGGGCTGAGAAAGATCAATTGGAAATGGAGTTGAATCTAATGGAAGAGAAAAAAGTTGAGGATAATAGAGAGCTTTATGAAAAGACTTATGAAAATGAAATAGCAAAAAGAATAATAAGCTATTATAGAGATAAAAACATTGATTTTACTAATTATAGTAGTACTATTAAAAACTTACGGTCAGACGTTAAGAACTACTATATTTGTATGAGATGCGAGGTAGACTCAAGTATAGTGTACTTGGATGATGTCGGGAGCTATGTTGTTTTTAATGATGAATATAAGTTTGGCGAGAAGTATAAATCTCAAGCTATTTTTATTGAGTTACATAGCATGAAATTTCAATGGAAAGAACAAGAAATTTATTATGAAGATTATGAGGGGGGGGTTGATTGTTATGGTAATGTAGATTTAAAAACTCCCGTACTAACTTTTAGTGGATCAATAACAAATGTTATTCCTTTATATGAAGATTTTTTACTTAGATATAGTGCTGAAATTGGAGTAGAGAGTTTTCCCTACGGCTCGTTTAGAGTTAAAGATGAAATACAGAAAACAGTATTATCTGAACTAGGTGATAGATACTCAATAATATTTGAGTAACAAAAAATAATTTACCAAATAAATGTTAGAATAATTTCGTTTTCTAGATTTAATTTTTTGAACTAGAACTAGCACAATATAGGTGTGCGATCATTCTCATTGGCTTCTAAAACTTCCAAGAATTAGTATTATAATTCATGATTATGTTACGTTGAGAATTCTAATGACAATCTAACATGTTGTGCTCTCTAATGTATACATGGAATTTTTCTCCTGCAGATCTGGTTGATGATGTCATATATGAGCTATATGAGTAGTAATCTATTGCATAGATATATGTGGTGAGTGAAGATGTAAACTTCACGATTGCATAATAATTTGCTGTATAGCTATCTTCTGGAGTGTGTTCGTAAAAGTATATTGAAGAGATAGAAGTTGATCCTCTTGCGAGATCATGGTTTAAATATGTGCCATTACTCTCTATAAATCTTTTTATCTCATCGCAACTATTATTTTGTGAATAGCTAGCTACAGATATTGATAGTACAAATAATAGTCCAAGCAATGTTTTCATAGTATATTTTTTATAAAAATAAATAAATTCAGTTATACCCATTTATTGTTTTCCTTTTCGATGAATACTAATATGTACTTAGCTTTTACTCTAATGTAATATACTTGTAAGTATCCGAAAATTATTGTTTTCCAATTTCCCGACTGCCACCCATATCTTGATCGGGAGTATTCAAATAAATTACTGGATCTATGAAAGCAAAGTCTCCGTTATGTAATTTAAGTACATTTCCAGGGTGTAAATCTTCTATGATGTAATTAGAATCAAAGAAAGTAGTACCTCCATGATGTGTATAGCCTTGCTTGGCCATCTCTTTTATGACTTCCTCTCGATAAGCACCACGATCACAGACTACAAATGGCTGTCTCACTACAATTGAGAATATGTCCTTTTTGCTATATGTAAAGCCCAACATTTCATAATATGCCTCTGGATACAAATAATTATGAATAGCAAGCCTATCAAAAAACTCTACACAGCTATCATGAAAACTCATATCGTTATACTTGTAGACCATCATCTCCTCAGGGCGTGCAAATACCGTTTGTTCATCTCCATGATCAATATAGGTGCCTAATGAATCGTGATCTTCCCACCACAAATTATTTGCATCAGCATATTGAATCAATAGTTTTATCTGTTCTTCGTTTTGAATTCGATTATCTGTTCCTTGATTCGACCCACCTGTAATTGAATTTCCTCCAGTGATAAAACTTGCTTCCTCAAGGACTCTACCTCCTCTTTTACGACCCTGTTCCTCTTCTGGTGATAATCTGTTAATTCTATTTTCATTACTCACTACAATCTGTTTTATTAATAATCACTACCTTTTCTATACTCCTTTTCCTTTCATTAGATAGCATTACAATTTATGAATTGTCTTTGAAATGTATAAACTTTTTCCTTCTTATTCAAATAATGAGACAATAGTTAATAATCCAAGAATTAAATTTCTAAACTGTAGATGTGATTTAAGCATAAGATTAATTCTTCAATTAGAAATGGACGAATTGAACGTATTATAGTTGTGAAACAACGCAAATGTCTTAATCGTAAAAATTTAATTGGCAAATGTACAAGAGCAGTACGTGATTTTTTCTAAGAATGCTAAATTTGTAGATTTTGTAATTGCGTTTATATTTAGCATTTTCACGTAAAATCAAAGTAATGAAGTTAAAATGGATAACAGGGGGCTTAGGCTGGATGTTTGGAGGCCCAATGGGGGCTTTATTGGGCTACTCTTTAGGCTCTTTGTTTAGTCAAGCAGACGAGCAAGAAAAGTTTCAAACCCATTACAAAAGCATGAGCCAGCCGGCAGCTAATTTTGAAATTAGTTTACTGGTCTTAGCTGCTTATGTAATTAAAGCAGACGGAAAGATTGATCAACGTGAGTTGGATTACGTGCGAGCGCAATTCAAGCAAATGTTTGGAGTCAAAAGAGCCGAAGAAAGTTTTAAGGTATTTAAACACATCATCAACGGAAATCAGGTTTCGCTGCGTCAAATTTGTTTGCAAATTGACAAGCAACTACCGCACGCACAGCGTTTGCAACTGATTCACTTCTTGTACGGAATTTCAATGGCTGATGGCTATATAGACGCGACAGAGGTATCTATGATTGAGAGAATTGGAGGCTACATGTACATCAATGTACACGACCTGTCTTCCATAAAAGCGATGTTCTACAAAGAACCAGGGCAGTATTATAAAATATTGGAATTGGAATCGTCTTGTTCGGATGCAGAATTAAAAAAAGCCTTTCGTAAAATGGCAATGAAGCACCATCCAGATAAATTGAGCGACCTGAGTGATGCCCAACAAAAAATGGGTAAAGAAAAGTTTTTGAAAGTTCAAGAAGCTTATGATGCTATAAAAAAAGAACGAGGATTGAATTGATACCTAAAGATATTGCCTGCTTTTTGTTTTTAATTATTTTATTCGTAACGAAATCGTAACGAAAAACACGAGGTTTATGGCCTTGGTAACGGATGGGTAGCATAGGACACAAAGACAAGTTTCTCCAAGTAGATCAATTAGTTACAATATTCTTTAATTGTATCATAGGCTTCTACTGCTCCCAATTCACCAGCCTTAGAAAGGTCTAAGCATCCACCATCTAATTGACCTAAAATAAGCTTTGCTAGACCTCTGTTGAAATAGGCTGAAGTTAAATTAGGGTCAAGTTTAATTGCTTTAGTGTAATCAGCTATTGCACCTCTGTAGTCTTCGAGCTTATTCTTTGAAAGGCCTCTTTCAAAATAGGCATATGCATATGCATCATTAGGGTTAATTTCAATTGCTTTAGTGTAATCAGCTATTGCACCTCTGTAGTCTTCGAGCTTAACTTTTAACATACCTCTCGCAAAATAGGGACCTGCATAATTAGGATCTATTTCAATTGCTTTAGTGTAACCAGCCATTGCACCCCTGTAGTCTTTGAGTTCATCCTTTGAAAAGCCCAATCGGAGGTAATCACTTGCCGTTTGGCAATAAGCTGTTGTTAAAGAAACAAGGGCTACGAGAAGTATAATTAGTTTTTTCATCTGTTCTTAATTTGTACGCACTAAAGTAGAAAGATAATTTACTAAACCCTAAAATAACTTTCTAAGATTGATGATGCATACCATGCGTAGGTGTGTTTAGCATTTCACTCATGTCTAAATTTATGTTATTTTTATTTCATCAATAAATTAGAAAGCACAATGAAACATACTTTAATACTACTCTTATTATTTGTGGCATTGATTGCTCAAAGTTGTTCAAATGAGAAGATTGAAAAGATTGAAAATGATTGGACAAGGCGCCATCTACAAGGTAAAGTTTTGTCATATTCAGAGAATTGTTATGAGGCCAAAGAGCGCTTTGGTAAGATTGAAAAGGGTGAAAAGTATCCATGGGAAGATAACGAATACTATCACG
>JACKZZ010002841.1_pt1 | contig 12171 bp, 15 predicted proteins | sample 8027871 | NCBI WGS metagenome assembly JACKZZ01 (sample SAMN15724774, study PRJNA655200) | protist metagenome | isolation source: fluorescence activated cell sorting (FACS) single amplified genomes of... | place: USA: West Boothbay Harbor, Gulf of Maine | collected 2000-07-19
TAATGCGCACGATCATACAGATTGTATAAATAATAAATAAATAAAAATACTATTAAATATAATAAAATATATATATGCATCTATTTAAAACATATATTTTAATTTAAAAAAAAAATTTTATAATATATTATATGGATAAATTAGACGATGAAGCACTAATTAGAATGCAAACACTTGAAAATTCTGACACAATCAGAAAAAATATTGAAGATTTAATCACATTTTGTGTAAAAAGAGACAATTTAATTTTAAAAAGAGATAACATTGATAATTATAAAAGATTAATGATGGATAAATTTTATTATATACATCAAAAATATCCCACCTTATTTTTTACTGTAATTGAAAATCCTACTACATTTCCTATTTCCAGATTAGAAGAAATGTTATGTTTAAAAAAAAATATTGAAAATAATGTTACAACAAATGATGATGCGTCAGTTCATCTTGGACAAAAATATTTTGATGAGTTTGTAAAAGATAGAATTAAAAATTTAGAAAAAAAATAATTATAAAACATTTATTTTACTATTATACATGAATTTTACTATTTTATTTATGTTATTTATATTTAAACCATTCAATATATTTAAACATTTTAATATATTTAAACATTTTAATGTAAATCAAACTTTAATTGATCAATATGACATTGTAAAAATTGGTTATGAAGATTATTATTTTTATAACAATTATAAATTAAAAACAAATTAAAGTTTTTATTGTTGAATATTATTCACATTTTTTTTTATTTCAAAAATAGTGGATTTCATTATATCAATAGTTTTCCATTCTACCTTATTATTTTTTATATATGGAATAATTATTTCTTTTTCAGGAAATAATTTTAAATTAGAATTCAAATTTTCATCACATGACCACAAAATAGTTGCCCATCTTTTAACAAAATATACAACAGATTTTAATGGTAATTTGAAAAAATCTTCAAAATCTAATTCAAAATGTCTAAAATTTTCGATTACATCTTCTCTTTGATTACTTGTTCCTGAATTTATTTCTTTTTTTATTTTTAATAAAAGATTTTTAGATCTAAATGATAGTTTATCTTTTTCCATTACATTATTCTTATATGAAGGTAGTACAGGAAATATAAAACTTCTCAAAAACTTTTTAAGAATAATCTTATGATTAGTCTTAAAATTTTCTGGAAATGATGAATATGTATAATTAAAATAATCTATATTACAATTATCAATTTTTAGACAATTATTTTCATGATTAAAAAAATACAATTTCTTTTCTCTATAAAATATTTTATTTTCTTCACTAAAAATAGAACAATTATAGTTTAAACCAAATGGAAAATATTCCATGAAATATAAATTATTTATTATTTTACTTTTTTTTTGATGATCCAATAGATTAAAAGATTCTTCTTCAAATAAATACTTCATTTTTTTTGAATTTGTTGTAATTTCATGAAAATCCTTTAATAGATAATAATGTAACCTACAAAAGTTTTGTGGTATATTAAAAATCTTATATTTTTTTTCTTTAAATTCAAATTCATATGGACTAGTCCATTCAATATCATTTTCGTAAGATATTTTATATAAAATTTCAAAAAAATCATATACTGACTCTTTATCAAAATTAATTTCTCTATATTCATCTTTTAATTCTTTTTTAAACATTTTATCAATATTATTTGATTTAAATGTATTATTTTCAATTGATTTGAAAATATGTTTTGTATTTAAATAAATTTCTTCATTATCCTCAAATGATCTTTTATGAGATTTAAAACACGAAGTTGATGTAATCATATTCACGATATATAATAAATATCTCAGAAGGTATCAATTTTTTAATAATTATGTTCAAACCACTTACACATCCTAATACTATTATCTATTATAACTTTATTTACAAAATCATGAATGTTATCCATAATACATAAATCAATATTATTTGATAATTCTGATGAATTTTCAAGTCGTCTTATAATTGAATTTTTATAAACATTTTCTTGTTCACTAAAAGAATTAGAATCTTCTTTGAATTCATAAAATATAATTTCTTTTATTTCATCTATTAAATTAAATATATTATAACATGGATTATTTATTGATGACATAATATTATCAAACATGTCTATTTGTTTAAATATAGGTAACTTCTTTTGTTTAAAATCTTCTATTTCTGCTCTACATAAAGGACATTCATTTTTTATATTACATGAACACATTAAACAATTAAAACAAAATTTATGTTTACATTTTGTTATAACATAATTATTATCTTGTATAACATCTAGGCATATAGGACAATTATCATAATTTTTTGGTTTTTTATTTTGTGTGTCATGATTTTCTTCTACTTCTAGTTTTCTTTTCATACTTATAAATATGTTTAAATTCTTAAATTAATTATTTTGATTCTTTAACCAATTATATAAATTATCATAGCAATATACACTAAACACTCTTAACCCATTATTCAAAAATGTACTAAAAAATGTATATAATTTGTTTTGAAAATTATTACATTTAAAATAACTATTCAATGCTTGTTTTGTTTCATCATTTATGCAGGAACAGTTATTAATTTCTAATGAGTATTCCATAATTTTTATTAATTCATTCGTAAGTCTCAAACAGTATGTATTTCTGAATAATCTAGATCTATCTTCCAAATAATTAACATCGTCCATAGTTAAATCTTTAATTTTATTAAAACTAAAGATTTCTTCCCTACATATTGGACAACATGGCTTATTTGTTAATGATTTAAATAAACAATCATTACAAAACATATGATTACATTTTGTAACTATATAATTTTTATTTTCTATTTTTTCATAGCATATTGGACACTCTAATGATTCTTCATTTTTTTTAATTTCTTTACACTGAGTATTGTTATTTGTTAATATTGGTACATTATGTTTTACTTTATGTACCTTATTTTTTTGATTTTTGTATGTTTGAACCATTTTTAATTTTATTTTTTTACTTCAAATATAATAATTATTCAATTTTTAATTTAGGATAAATATATAATTCATATACATAAATTGGTAATAAATATATAAATGAATTCATGTTCATTAATAAACTACATATAAATATTATTATGAATATTAAATAATTGTATTTTATAATATATTCTTTTGGGTATAATAATCTATACCATAACCAAAATATTATTAAAATAGATACATCATTACCTAATTTACATATTTTTGATTCATATACACCATTTGATATAGGATGTTTTAAATATTCAGATAAATTTTTATTTTGAAACATAATTTCTAATGGATGATGAAATGATACATTCGTTTTAAATAAATTATACATGTAATATATGTATATTGATTCAATTAGAGTTATAATTATTATTTTATTCATAATAAATAATAATATTAATATTTAATCTTAAAAATATATATTTTTATAAAAGTTAATAGTTTTATTATAAAAAGTCATTGTCTTTTAAATAATTAATAACAGTATTCAATGATTCATCTATAGATTGACTCCCATTTAATTCAATTTCATGATTTATTGGATTTTCAAATGGATCACTTATTCCTGTAAATTGTTTAATTTTACCGTCTATTGCCATTTTATATAAGCCTTTTACATCTCTTTTAATACAATCATCTAATGTTGTATTAACAAAAACCTCAACATAATTACCGTATTCACTAATTATTTTTCGATTATAATTCCTATCTTCTTCATATGGAGCAATATTTGCTGCTATAGATATACCTCCATGTTTTATGACTTCTGAACACACATAACCTATTCTACGAACATTCATTGATCTATCTTCTTTAGAGAAACCTAGTCCCTTTGATAAATGTCTTCTTACTATATCTCCATCTAAATATGTAACTTTATGATTTGTTAATTCATATATTTTACTTATTAAATAATTTGCTATTGTTGATTTACCACTTCCTGATAAACCAACAAAATATATACATAGTCCTGGTTTTCCATTAGTATTCATTTCATTTTTTAATATATTAGCAATGGATGGAAATGAAAACCAATTTGGTAAATTTTCACCATTTCTTAATATTTCTCTTTGTTTTGTCCCTGAAATATTCATTACTTCATATTTATCTTTATCTACTTTATCAATTGGTAAATATATACCTTCTGATGTTTCTTTATGTAAAGCATATACTATTAATTTTGAAATTATTACTTCAATACCAATTTCATTAGCATGTTTTATTAATAAATCTTGAGCATCATAATGTCCATAAAAATCAGAACCATCTTTTTTTTTATACGATGGTCCAGCATGATCTCTACCAACTATAAAATGAGTACATCCATAATTCTTACGAATTTGTGCATGCATAACTGCTTCTCTAGGACCAGCCATTCTCATTGTTAAAGGTAATAATGATAACATAGCTTGATCTTTATCATAAAAATTCATCAATTCTTTATAACATTTAACTCTTAAATGATAATTAATATCACAGTCTTGAGTAATACCAACTACTGGGTGAAGTAATAGCTTAGCATCATTTCCTACTTGATCTAAAGCATATTTTGTTAATTCATAATGACTTCTATGCATAGGATTACGAGTTTGAAACCCTATTACTTTATTCCATTTTCTATTTTTTATTTCTTCTTTTACTTGATATGGAGTTTTACGAAATTCTTTAAAATCATATCTAGGTGGTAATATATATTTAACTATTTCACCACCAATATTGTATATTTTTCCTTCTTTTTCATAATTTTTTAAAATTTTTACATAAGGATGATTATCATCATCAGCTCCATAAACATTTATTGATTCTTTACTTATATCTGGTTTATAAATAGAATCTTCTTCTTCAATATTCATTAAACCTAACAATAATCCAGTTTCGTTTTCTAATAATACATATTTTTCTGATCTTAATTCATTTGCTTTATTTTCATCGATGCATAATGTAATTGGTAATGCCCAAATACAACCAGAATGTAGTCTCATATCATCAACTACACCTAGATAATCTTTTTTTGATATAAATCCTTTTAAAGGTGAAAAAGCACCGTTAACTAATAATTCAAAATCACATTCTTGTCTTTTGTTTAATGTTATGATTTTGTAATTACTTCTAAGGGTTTCCATTTATATAATTTAGTTCAAGATTTATATTTTTAAATTGAAAAATAAATATAATAATGACGTTTATTTATTTTCAATATAAATTTTAAAAAATTAGATATAAAATAAAAAATATTAAAATTTAATATGAAAAATATATTTAATTTTATTAAGTATAAAAATATCAATAAAAACAATGATCAATTATTATGTCCATTATTAGAAAATGATGAATCTCAAATAAAAAAAAAATTATTTATAAAATTATCTCCAAATGTATCTCCATTACCTTCTCCACGATTATCATCTAAACTATCACCTAATAAAGTTAAAAATAATACTGTTTTTTTTAAAATGAATGATAAAGTATATAAAAGAAGACCAAGAGAAGAAAAATATATTAGTGATTCTCCAAAATTTATAGATGCATTTAAAATTTTACAAAAAACTGAAAATTTATTACATGATATAAATAAATCTTAATTTAATTTTTTCATAAAATATTCATATACACTAAAATTCACACCATTAACAATAAATGCTCTTGATAAACAAAATCCTAATCCACTAAATAAATTACCTTTTTTAAATGCTTCTAAAATAGTTTTTGAAGTATTACTTTGAATTCTTGTTTTTATTGTGTCAAATGGATATGTAAATAACCAAGAATTTACACCTGCTATCGACCCACTTATAAATATTGAAAAGTTATTTTCTTTTAATTTATCATAACTAGCAAAATATATATATGTAGCTGGTAATTCTCTTAATGAAACAATATGTGTTTTGTTAAAACTTTTTATTATATTTTTTATATTAATATCATACTTTAAATTATATTGTCTCATTATTTTATATTTATCTAATGGAGTACATATTATGGACGATATAATCCCTGTATAAAAATTACTCATATTATTATCATTAAATTTCTTTAAATAATTATTAGATCCAAATGTAACTGAATTAATAATTGATACTTGAGCTAATGGATATGATAATCCTTTAAACAAATTTTTGTTCTTTACTTTACTTTCTGATTGTTTTAGTGTTTTTAATGTATCTAGTGGATATCCAATTATTGTATGAATAATACCACTTAAAAATCCACTAAGTAATGATTTATAATCGTCCATATTTAATATTAATATTTAATTAATATTAAATTATTTTTCTTTAAAAATTATGCTGATTCAGTTTGTCCTTTCCATGATTTAATACCATTTTTATAATGTACAATATTATTATATCCTAATTTATTTAATCTTTTTAATACCTTTTCAGCAGCATCACATCCATGAAAATAACAATAAATAATAATTGGAATATTTTTTGTTGTTTTATTAAATCTTTTTTTAACAATTTTTTTTACATTTTCTTCAGTTGTTCTTTTATCAATAGGTAAATTATAAGCTCCTTTGATATGTTTATTATTATACATTTTTTCTGGTAAAGCATCTATTACTAAACATTTACTCATATGTTTTTTTACATATTCTTGACTTACATTACAAATTACAGGTTGTGTATATAAATTTTGATTCCATGATTTTGATTTTTCATTCCAGTATAAATAGTGTAAATGTCTTTCATGTACTGTACCACTAAGACTTTTATAAACTTGAGGACAATCTAAAAAAAATTTAGCTCTACCTTTTGAATCTGTTCTTGTAACACCACTATTTTTTAATTTTCCGTAAGCATCTTCAAATTTTTTTAGTGGTTGTGTAATATCTCTGTGCCCTGTACCAAAATAAAATATGCATGTATTTGGTTTTAATCCTTCAATCATTCTTGATGTAGCGCCATTTTTATGATAATGAGTATTATCTTTTGGTACTTGATTAAATATAAAGTTTTCTAAATAGCTTTTATAAACGCCATTTTTAGTAGGTTTTGAACTACATGAATAACAAGTCTTCATATATATTAATGATATAAAAAAAAATTGAAACTGGAAATTAAATTATTTACTAATAGTTTATATATTGTAAGTTAATTTAAAAATGAGCTGGCATCACACTAAAACTACTATCTTACAAAAAAGTTCTACTTCAGAAACATGTATAGAAATATATGTTAATGATGAAAATGTATTTATACGAAAAAATAAATCAAATGATATTCCAGTTGATTTTGATGAATTTAATTTATTAATATTATCTCGAATGAAAATGTTAAATATTGATATAAAATTAATAAATAAAGAAAATATTAAACAAGAAATCCAAAATGAATTCATCAAAAATGATGAATCATTTAAATTAAATACATTAACTTTAGAAAAACATATAGATAATATATGTAATCCAAAAAATATTAAAGGATGGGGATCTTCAATTACTCCATCATATAATCAGATGGATAATCAAAATAAAAAAGTAGCAGATATAATGGCTACCGGAAATATGAAAAAAGCTGTAGAACATATGTTTAAAGATGATGAAACAGGGAAACAATTAACATATTCTGAAATGAGATCTAGATACGGTTAAAACATATAATAATATTAAACAAAAAATCGAAACTTAAAATATATATTTATAAAAAAGTAAATTCAATTCAAAAAAGCCAAAATGACAATATTTACTTTAATTCAGACTAAAGTTGAAGAAACAAGACTAGATTTCGGTAATACTAAATCAGAACAAAAAAAAATAACTAGGAGTGAAAAAAAAGTAACACGAACTGAAATGATAGATCACATTTTATCTTCTATTCAAAGTATTTTTTTAGAACTAAATCCTAAGATATCTAATCATGAAATAAATAAATTTTTAAATTTTATGGCAACCATATATAATACACATTTTCCGAATAATGAAGATAATGAACCTGTTCAAATAATGTTTATACAATATGAGAATCTTCCAGATATATCAATAGATGAGAGAATAACAGATATACCGTATTTTAAAGATTATATACAAATGTATAAAGATTTAAAGGAACGTTATTTAGAATTAAATGATGAAGATGAAATAATAAAAAAAATTAAAGAAAAATTAGATTTTTGTATAATGGATAAATTATCATCTGGATTAACTAAAAAAAATGTTTATGATAAAGCATTTTTAAGTATTTTACGAAAAAGTATGAAAACATTATTAGATGAAGATTCTAATTCTACAATTAATGAATTATACGAATTTATATATCCTAAACTATTAAATTCTTTTAGCAATATTAGTGAATCAACCAATATTAGTAAGAAAAACAATACTATATTTAATATTATTGAGAGTTTTTAGTTTATTTTTATATAAATGTTTAATTAAAAATATGATATTATAATATAAATGAGAATTAATAATTTTAATTTATACAATTATTGTTATCCAGCATTAATTTATCTTGTTTTTGCTAGTATATCAATATTAAGAAGTTATTTTACTAATTATAAGTTATTTTTGTTTTTTTTAAATATTATATTTGCGTTAGTATGGACATGGATTTTAAACTTTTTCTGTAGTGAAGGATATGAAATAGTTTCATGGATCCTATTATTTATACCACTTATTATGCTATTATTTTTCATACTTTATTTACAAATATTAAAAGTCCGTGGAGTTGATTTTAAAGTAGGTATGATTAATTTTACTCAACTTTTGACCTAATTATTTCATATACATTAATAAATCATTTATTATTAAATCACTAACTTTTTCCCCTTTTTTTATTTCAAATAATATTTTAACAATAATTGAATTTAAAATATTATTTGCTTTTATATATTTTTTTTTTGAACGGTAATATTCGATTAATTTTATTCCATTTTTAACTGTAGAATAACTTAATTTTTTATCACTTAATCTAGAATTTTTAACATCCATATAAATATTTTTTTGAAATCTTTCTTCTATTTTTTTATAATCATCTTTACCAAATTTTTTTTCACATTCTTTATCAGATATTGATAAAGCTATGGCAATAGCCTGTTTTTTTGATTCAATTGTTTTATTAGATCTGTTTTTTAGTGTATCTTTTTCAAATTTTTTCATAATATTTTCTACTATTTTACTTTGACATACTTCATATTTAGTCTTCATATTATTAATTTAGATATTTTTTTTATATATTTGATAAAAATATTTTTTTAATATTTTTTATGTTTTGTTTTTCCTAAAAAAAATGAGTAAAAAATGAGTAAAAAATGAGTAAAAATGAGTAAAAATTACTTGATTTTTTTTAGTCTTTTTTCACTAAAATACACATTTTTTTAACAATTTTTTTTTTCGTAATGAGTCTTATGTATGCCAGTTTGAAAATCATCTTTATGTATGCTATAAAAGTTTGAATGAATACCGTCCATTAATTTATAAAATATCATTTTATGTATCTTAATTTTAATATTTTTTTTAGTGACTTTATGTATCCTAATAAAAATTATCCATTTATGTAAAGAGTTTTTTTCGAAAAAAAAAAGCCGTTAATGTAAAGAGTTTTTATAAACATGTTTATATATGCCAATTATTTTTTTCTAAAAATTGATAATTGCAGTTTTTTTTTATGTACATAGTTTTAAAAAATATTGCTTCATGTACCTAATATTTTTTTTTATTTTTTCGTAGGAGGTCATATGTATGCCAAAAGTACTTTTTCACCATTATGTATCCTAATTTTATTTTTTTTTTTTAATTTTTTCGTAGGAGGTCATGTGTATGCCAAAAGAGCTTTTTCACCTTTATGTATGCTATTTTTTTTATTTTTTCGGTTTTTTTTCGTAGGCGGTCATATGTATCCTAGTTTTTTAATGAATGGCATACATAATTGGTATTTTTACACTCAGGATAAATTTTTGTACGCAATTTTTATTTCTTTTAAATCTATTATGTGTCTTATTTTTTATACAAAATAGAAAATTCATCTTTATGTACATTGTTTTGTTCGATTAAGTAATTTTTTGGATCATAGTAAAAAATTATTACAAAATATTTTTATTTTTAACAAATAATTAATATTAATAAAAATAAAAATATCCAATAATTTCATAAAAATACACTTTTCAAAAAAAAATCAAGTAAAAAATAAATTTGTAAAAAATATAGATTTCATTTTGTACTTTAAAATATTATACATAATAGAGTTATTTTTAGTATTTTTTTAAGATTAATTATTGTAATAATATTTTATTAATTTTTATAATAAAAAGTTAAAAAAAAAACTTTAATTTATATATTTACTTTCAAAAAAAAGTACACTCTCTATTTCAACCCTTCGATTTTTCAAAAATATGTTCATTTTGCACTTTTTTTTTTGGACCCCTTTTTGGTGTCAAAATGAGGAGTTTCTGCTAAAATGTCCCCATACTAAAAAATACGGATTTATTGTAAATAATTAAAAATTATTTTTATTTTATACAATATTTTTTCCTAATTATAGTTTTTTCATTTTTTTAAGGTAAAAATGAAAATTTTCCATATCATAAAAACAAATTTTTAAATTTAATTGAACATATTTTTAACTTACAATTTTATTATTTATTAATAAAAAAAAATACTAGTATTGATGGCAAATTGTCCACAAAATGTGGACTGTGTCAAAATGGAAATTATTCAAAATGAGGAATGGTCTTTTTTTTTTTATTAAAATTTTATTTTTTTTGTAAAAAAATCCCCGAAAAAATTTTTAGACACCCGATTTTCCCCGAGAGGTACTTTGTCCCCAGATTTTAGCATAATATACATTTTTCAATTTACCTGTGTTTTATTTTCAAAGTAAATGTTGATCAAGCAAAAAATTCCATTTTTTAGAATGATAGTTTATTACATGTTGCAGATTTTAGCCATTTTTAGACAATTTTCCATTTTGCTAAAAAATCCCATATTTTTATCAGTAATAATATTTTGCTGTATCATGTGATAATAATTATTTTTTATATATTCTGATTAAAACATCAGGATAAAAATTAAACTAAATCAAAAAATAAATAAATAAATATTTAGCAAAAAAATCCCTTTTCATGCTATTTCAAGTACATCATATAAAAATAAATAATAATTATATTATCATAACTATTACATATAAATATAAAGAAATTAAATAATTAATAATATATTATATATGGGAAATATGCTATATTTTATGACTTTTCTTGCTATTTTGTCCCCTTAATTTATATTTTTTCTAAAAAATGGAAATTTTCCAATTAAAAAAAAATTTTCCAAAAAATGTCAAATTTTTCAAAAAAATATTTTTTATTAATATTTGTAATTTTTAACATTTTTAACATTTTTATACTATTTTTAAATGATATATAAAAAAATAAAATTTAATAATATTATGGTTTTTCAATGTTATAGATGTTTCTATTATTGTAAAAATAAAAAAGATATGAAAAAACATCTTTCACGAAAAAATATTTGTGGTAGAAGAGTTGAATCACATGATTTTGAAGAAGATAAATTAGAATATTTATCTTTATTAAATAAATCCGATGAAGAATTAATTATTTTAAAAGATGAAGAATTAGATAGTAATGATATATATTCAAATTGGACTTATAATGAAAAAGAATTAAAAAATATAATAGATATTTCTAGAAACAATAATAAAACAACATGCTGTTTCTGTAGTAAAAAATTTTTTAGAAAATATGAATTAATGAGACATTTAGAAAATAACCAGTGCTCTGTTTTAAAAGAAAAGAAAAATGATAGTATTATTAATAATAATTATATTAACAATAAAACAATACAAAATATTAATAATCAACATATAAATAATCAACAAATTAATAATATATTAATAAATGTATATAATAATTCAAAAAATATAAATGAAAATAGAGATAAAATATTAAATGGTTTTAACGAAGATTGGGATATTTCTAAAATTGATCTACAAAAGAAATTATTACTCTTTGTATCTGATAATAAATATTCTAAGACTATGGAAGAAATTCTAAAAAATGAAAAAAATATGAATATTTTACTGGGCGATAATAATAATAATGAATCTATTGTTTTTCAAGAAGATAAATTTATGAATTTAAATAATGATGAAATAATTGTAAGAACTATGTATAAATTATATAACCACTTATTAAAATTTTACAATGATATTAAGGAAGAAGATCTG
>JACKZZ010001502.1_pt1 | contig 12169 bp, 4 predicted proteins | sample 8027871 | NCBI WGS metagenome assembly JACKZZ01 (sample SAMN15724774, study PRJNA655200) | protist metagenome | isolation source: fluorescence activated cell sorting (FACS) single amplified genomes of... | place: USA: West Boothbay Harbor, Gulf of Maine | collected 2000-07-19
TGGGATGTGAGCAATGTGACTACCATGAGTTCCATGTTTGCTACAGCGGTCTCCTTTAATGGAGATATCTCTGGATGGGATGTCAGCAAAGTTACTAACGCTTTAGACGTGTTCGCTTATTGTCCTATTCCTACTGCGTACAAGCCAGAGGGATTTAGGGATTTTTAGTCACTCAATGAGGTACAGATCATATCAAGTCATAGTCAAATTCTCCTTTACTGGAAACGTTTCTGAATGAATATGGATAAAGTTACTTGTATTGCATGTGTACATGAGTATCGAATGTTCTATTCCTGATGAATGCAAGCCTGCGATGTATAAAATGCTAAAAGCTATTAGCGTAGCTGGGATGTCCTTTTAATCCTTTGCCTTCTTTTAGAAGCTCATTGTGCCTTTATTGTCTGGTGGACAAATTTGATATTGAAAATTAAATATAGAAAATTGTATAAAGAATATAAAAGGGAGAGCGGGAGTGTAAGAGTGTATATGATATATGCTAGCTTTGTTTTAATTTATTTACTAATATGAAATAAAGCACTGAATCTTTGTACAAATCTCTCTCTCTTTTTTCTTTTCTTTTTCTTCCTTCTCTCGCCTCTCTACACTTTTACTAAAGTTTAACCATGCAGTGAATGTGAAAGTTACAGTGAAAGTGAAAGTGAAAGTGATTCTGATGAAGATAGTTGATAAACAATAGTTTTTATCTTAATTAATTAATTAATTAACTTACTAATGATATCACTGCTATCACAACAACTTTTTGATACTAAAAAATCTTGACGTTTTTGTAATTGCATACTTACTTCTAATGGCTAATCCTCAACTAATCTATGTCAGTTGCATGGATAGATTGTTATTAATATTCAATAAAGCATCCGCCCATGCGCCTAAAGCTTGTGATTTCTTTTGTTGTAAATGTATACCTTTATTTTTAGTAGAAGTAGTGCTAATATTATTATTACTATTACTATTACTACTATTACTATTACTATTGCCACTATTTAATTCCAAGACACCTTCAATTTGATTAATGTATCCATGCAATGCTTTTTGATGTATCATATTAACAAGCATACTTTCAACATCAATAGTTGTTAAACGTAATTCATTTGCTAAATATTTAATTGTTACCTTTTTATATGGTGATACTATACTTACTAATACATGCTCTCTCATTCTTTGACGTAATTTATCAAGATATGTCATGATAACTACTTCATTCGCTATGCCATTAGATTTATTATTTAATATTGATTCAAATTTTTTTAAATCATTATTTTGTAAATGTCTTCTTAAATCACTCATTGCCATAATTTCAGGATCTTGCATAAATGCTTTTGCTTCAGCTGCAACAAAAGGGTTTAATGCATCATCAGATTTTGTTAACATTGAACATAATGCAACATATTTTAAACATGTTCTAGCACGATCACTATTACCACTTGATTGAAATGATCTAAATGCACTATTTAATTCGTCATATGCATAATCCCAATCATTTTCACTCATTCTCATTATACCACCTTCTTCATGTATAATACCCATTATACGTGGATCTGTTATATCTGTATTTAAACATGTTGTTTTACTATAAACTAATCTCATTCTTGTACTATTATTTATTAATCTACATAATTGTATTTCAATACAATATAATTCTAATAAATTTGATGATTTTGTTGCTATATCATCAACCATATTCATAACAACATTACCATTAGAATCTGTTGTCGTGGAACCATCTGGTGATGGTATTTGACATGATAATTTTAATGATGATAATAAATCTTCAATTTTATTTATATATTTATTAAAATCTTTTAAATATAATGTTGCTAATTTGATATTCGTTTTAAACCAAAGTCTTTCATTTGATTTATTGTTATTGTTATTGTTATTATCACTATTACCTCCTTTTAATGAATTTAATGTAATTTGAAATAATTCTGTTAATATTGCTTCATCTTCTGCTGTATTTGATTTTGTTGATTTATTTGTATTACCTGATGCTGTTTCTAATACTTCATCAATTGCACGTGTACATTCATCACGTGATACACTTGACATATGTGATAACATAATTTTATAATTATCCATCATTAATTGAAAATTATTTAAACGAAAATTTAATATAACAATTTGTTGTAATGCTTTAAAACGCCATACAGCATTACCACCATTAGCAACTAATTCATTTTCATCTTTAACAACTTGATTAAAAAGACCTAAAGCTTCTTCTGGTTTCTTTTCTTTCTTATCTTGTCCTTCATAGTAATTATTCTCAATCTCTACTTTCATATTCACACCTCCTTCTTCATCGGAACCTCCTACACTTCCTTCTTCCATACTCTCCTGATCATCATCATAGTCATATTCATATTCCTCATCAGAAGACATCTTGTGCTAATTGATTAAATTACGTGAGATTAAAAACAAATTTAGACACCAAAAAAGAAATTTCTATCTTCAGAATCAATTAGTAATCTATAAGTTGTGTTTTGATTTCGTTTAAGTGAGTAGGCACCCAAAACTTTGTGACAAAGAAAATCCGCATTTTCTGGATGTGGGATGAAGAGTTCGAAAAATAATTTTTGAAGAGAAAAAGAAAGAGAAAAGAATTTCTTTTGGTCGATTTGCATATTGAAGCAAATTATCAAATAGAAGAAGGTTATATTGTATCGGTTTAAAATCAAGATAGTTAATCAAGCTGTATTGATTCTGTGTGTGCCAAGAGACTACCTTCAATTCATACTGGCAAAGACTAAAGGACTTCTAAAGACTTATTAATAGATTAATTGAAAAAATGCCAAAACCTACACATAGTCAGAGTGCTGCTGCAATTGGTGAAGCAGTAGCTAGAGCTACCGCTGAAACTGTGTCTATGGAATCAGGTATGGGTATGAGTGTTAAAGAATTGAAAAGGAATATAAGAGGTGCTCTTCAAGATAGTGGTGTATTAACTAATGTAAAAGCACAATTACGTCGTGAATTTATACAAAACATGAAATCACAATCAAATAATGTTTCATCTATTTATGAGAAATCAGGTATAGTAATGGATTTATCAAGTCGCATAGTATTTTCATCTATATATCATATGATGAAAAAACGGGGTTTACAGCATTCATTAGCTGTATTTATGGCTGAAACTGGTATTGAAGCATCTAAAAATTCTATATTAAGTGAAATGGATATTGTTAATGCTATGTCTATTGATCATGATACACCTGTATATCAGATTATATCATCACAACAAGACGATAGTAATAGTAATAGTAATAGTAATAAAGAAAATAATGATAGTGATAGTGTTAATACTAATAATAATGATTTAGGTTTCAAAAGAAATAATATATTAGAGTTATTTTATGAAAATATATTTCGTAAAACATCAAAAATAACTCGTGAAATTTGTGTTCAAACAGATAATACTATCAATAATTCAAGACAAACACTTGATAATGAAATATCAGTATTGCGTAATAATTTAATAGAAAAAAATAAATTAAATAATAATAATAATAATAAAACTATTGAAGAAAGAATGTTAGCATATCAAAAATCATGTGATGAGAGATTAAACAAAGAAAAAGAAATATCTATATCAATATTTAAAGAAAATGAAATATCAAAAATAAGATTAGAAGAAAGATCAAAAGCACGTGATGCATTATCAATACAAAGAATTGAAATGGAAACAGAATATCAAAGAAAAATAAGACAATTTGAAGCAAATGAAGCAGAAAGCGTTAGAAATAATGCTGAAATTGATCGTAGACATCATCAACAATTATATGATACAAGGCAAAAAATGCAAGTTGAAGTTGATGAAATGCGTAATCGAGAATTATCAACAGGTAGAAAATTTGAAATTGAATCTGCTGGATTAAAAATGTTAGAATTACAATTAAAAGACATTCAAAATGTTCTCGAATCACGTGAAAGAGATGTCTTATCAAGAGAAAAAGAAATAGAAAGACGTAGTACTGATTTATTAAAAATAGCAAAAGAAGAAGCAAGAGATAATTTAAGATCAGAATTAGAAGAAAGTATACGTAATAGAAAATATTTATCTATTGAAAGACAAAAATTTGAAGATGAAAAAAATAAATTTAATTCAAATTTAGATTCATTAAAAAATACAAAATCACTACTAATACAAGCACAAGATGATAATTTAAAATTAGATGAACAAATAAATAATTTACAACGTTCATTAAAAAAAGCTGAAGGTATTATAAAAGGTGAATATACTGATCCTAATTCAGAAAAATCACAATTATTAATAACCATACAAAGAAATGCTGAATTAGAAGCTGAAAGGCCAAAATTGTTATCTGAAAATATTCTCTACAATGAAACTTTATCCTTATATCAACAATGTCAAGGTACTATAAAAGCTCAAAAAGAGGAATTAGATAGGTTAATGATATTATATAAAACATTACAGGATAAAGAAAAAAATAATTATGATATCATTAATGATATTAAAGAGAAATACGATAATGAAAGATTACAAGTTATATCATTAACATTAAAAACAAAAGATTTAGAAAGATTATTAAATGATAAAAGAAAAATAATTTCATCATTAAGTGGTGGAAGAAATATGCCTAGTGGCCATGCTGGTGCTGGTGCTGGTGCTGGTGCTAGAGACAGATACAGAGATAGCTCTAGTGCTGCAATGAATTTTACACGAGATAATAACAGAGAAAGATCTTATCGTGATATGCAACAGCATGCTGCCTATAAGAAAGCGGAAGATTTTGCTAATGCATTAATAAATCAAAGGAGAATACAGCAACATCAACACTACAGTTCTGTGGATGCTAGCGCTAGTGTTAGTGTTGGTGTTGGTGCTAGTGGTAGTAATAACGTTATGCCAGCCCCTATGTCTTCGCCCTCATCACAAAGTCGTTCTAGTTCTAATAGTAAAGCAGCTACATCACCTTCAAAAATCCCTGTTTATATGCCAATGTCATCGTCATCACAGTCACCTTCTTCTACAACTACTTCTTCAGATTTTAATGAAACAAATAGCAATGATTTACAAAAACAAAAACAATTATTAGCGATAGAAATGGAAACAATTGAAAAAGAAAAAAATGAATTAATTAATTTACGTTTAAATATAAAAAAAGAAAAAGAAGAAAAAGAAGAAATAGAAAATGAAAGAAGTTATGCGATAAGTATTCAAAGACAAAAAGAAATGAGCGATTATCAATTAAAATTACATAAAGACACACAGGAACAAATTGAATTGATCCAATCTAATGCTATGGCTACGATTGCTAGAGAACAATTAGCTGCTAGAAATGCACAAATGCAAGCTAATGCACAAGTTATTGCTATGCAACGTGAGCAGCAGCAGCAGCAACAGCAACAGCAACAGCAGCAGCAACTTTCTGTTGCATCCGCTTTTGTTGCAGCGGATGTTCCTGTGACTCATAATACACCTCATAAGAATGAAACATCTGACTCTGGCAATACTTACACAAACCCAAGCAATGCTAATGCTAATGCTAACAATAGCAGTATTGGCATGTTCTCCCCAGGGAATATCTCAAATATTAGTGTATCTGAGCAACCATCGTTCGTAAATCTTTCCAATATCACTTCAGGTGGTGCAGATGAGACAAATAGAACTGAATCCAGTGATAGTAGTGCAGTGACTAAGCTAGCCACTCATGGAAATATAAATGCCAATAATAACAACATCAGTGGTCATAGCAGTAATACTAGTACGAGTACCAGTAGTAGTGATTACAGTAGTGGGAGATATGAATTGGGCATTGCAGATAGACCTGCAAAAGTAAGTTCACCACCAACTACAACTGCTGCTGTAAAAGCTGCATCACCTGCTCCAGTACCTTTATCTTCATCTTCATCTTCATCTTCACCAGAACCAGTGCCTGCTGAAGATAGAAGAGCCCAAGAGGATGCAGCAAGGATACAAGCTGCAAAAGAGAAAGTTTTAGCACGCAGAAGAGAAAAAGCTGTTCGCGAAGAAGCTGCTGCAGCAAACACACGTGGTAATGGTAATGGTAGTGGCAGTGATAGTAGTAATAATAATAGCCCTGCTCGCCCTGCTGTCAAATCCAATACAGGACCCCCATCTGCTGGTGCTGGTTCATACAGCCGTCAAGAGGATAGTGATATTGAAATTACTGCTGGTAATATCAGTGGTAATAGTGACAATGACAGTGGTGATAGTGATTTCTGGTAAAAACGAGAAGTGAAATCTATATCTATATTTGTACCGGAAGGGAAAAGGAAAGGAATGAATTGGGGAGGGAAGATAAGCGTTTGACTGAAGTACATATGCACATACAACAATAACAACAACAACAATGAGATAGAGAGAAACCGAGACATACTAGATATGATATCAAAATGACTAGCTCTAGCTCTAGCTCTAACTCTAACTTTATAATCTATTCATACATACAGTATAAAACTATGAACATATGAACATTCAATTACAATAAATTAATTTAATTAAATCTACTTTAATCTAATCTAATCTAATCTATTCTACTCTACTCAATAACTTTGCTTTGCTTTGCTGAACTTGTCTTTTCAATGGTAGCATTTCAAAAATGTCGCTGTCGCTCAATTTACCTTACCGTCCAAATATAAATTTAATAATAATATTTTAATTCTTCCATAATGGTAGTACATTTTTACAACAATACTACTACCACTACCGCTACCACTACTACTACCACTACCACTACCACTACCACTACCAGCACTTGCATCTACACCTAAATTATTTTTTATTTGTTTTGTTTTCATTACCATCCCCATTGTATCTGCTGAATTGCACTTACAATTCCACTTCCTTTACTATTGCCATTGCCATTATTGTTGCTATTACTGTTACTATTCTCAAGTTTCCCATTCTTTTTCTTTCTATGCATTTTCTCACGTTTTCTTGTTTTTTTTGATAGTGTCACTGGCATTGGAGTTGCACCAGCAGCAGCTAAAGCGTCGACACCCTTTGATACGCCTTTAGAAACTGCAGCAGCAAGTCGAAAAATACCAAATGGGCTAACTGAAGAAATTTGTGTTTGTGTGGGTATAGGTGCTCCTTTGACCGTTGGTATCAATCCTTCTCCTACTCCTTGATCTTGAGCATCATCATCATTATCATCATCATCATTATCATCATTATCATCATTATCATCATCATCATTATCATCAGAATATTCTTCACTTATATCACTGTCACTATTACTATTACTATAATTTGCTCTAAAGTTGCTATTGCTATTGCTATTGCTATTGCTATTGCTATTGTGATTGTGATTGTGATTGTGTATAGCCTGGTTTAGGTTTAAGCGACTTTCACCAAGTTTAGATACTTGATAACTATATTTTAAAAAACTCCTTTGATTTTGATTTTGATTTTGATTTCGATTTTGATTTCGATTTTGCTCTTCTTTCTTTTCTTCACTAGATGAAAATTGTAAATGAAACAAGTTGCCATTTTTATTGTTATTGTTACTGCTCCTGTTACTGCTATTGATGCATTTATTTTCTATAAATTGTATTTGATTGAAATATATTTTATTTTTATAAAAATGTAGCAAGCAATTTCGTTTGATGTATGTACAATTATTATAAAATATAGTTGCACTTGCACTTGCAGAAGCAATAGCAGTAGCAGTAGACTTTGCTTTATTATTGCCATTTCTTTCATTATTACTAATACTAATACTATTACTATTGCATATATGAGTGCGTTGTGATGGATGTGCAGCTAATATCAAAAACAAGTCGAGACTATCGTAACAAGATTGGACCAATTCAAATGCTATAATAGTTCGAACATCTACTTCTGCATCTGCATCTACACCCTGAAGCAAAGAAAATGCCGTTAACAGCACTTGATTCAACATATTTATGAATTGCATAGTTTCTACACTTACCATGCATGGAGAAATTACACTTGTAGCTGCAGTACTACTCATGTTCATGTTCATGTTGTTAAAATTATTATAGTCATAATCATAATCATAATCATAATCAAAGTCAATAAAATCTAAATTCCAGTCACGTTTTGAGTTCGAATTGAATTCGTCTATATCATTATTATCATTATTACCATTATTACCATTATTACCATTACCACTGCATTCCGATTTAATACTTATTCCATGAAGTTTTTTATCAATAAGAAAATTGCCAGATTCTGAAGGCCTTAAACCATGTATTCGCATCTGACCTACTTCATAAGTGTATGGATCAGCATCAGCATCAGCATCAGAAACAGTACTAGTAGCATATGTATCAGCATTAGCATTAGCATTAGTAGTAGTATTAGTTTGAAGATGGTTTTGTTTCTGGTCCTGATCAATTAACAGGAATCTAACATAACGAAGGATGTTTTTCCTTTGTACTAATGCAAATTTCAATGGAATAGTTTTCAAGTAAGAAGTAAGTGGTGGTATCTCATTCTCATCATCATGTCGGTATGAACGTGTCCCAGTTCTCATTTTCATTCTAGGATTTAACTTTGTGTAAAGTTTATCAAATTGATGACAAACTTCCTTGATATCATCACAGAACTGTTGTATTTTATCTTCCATTACTCCAGGAACTGCACTGGAATTAGAACTAGAACTCACATTAACATTAACATTGACATTAACATTAGCATCATCATTCTTCGAGTAAGAGAGGCAAGATTGAAACATACTCTCTTGTAAACTTTTAATAAGACCTATATTCATACTTACATTCGTATCATTGCTGCTAATATTTGTAGCACTTGTAGAAATGGAAGGAGTTGCACCAGAATCAAACAAGGCACTCCATGCAGCATCGAGAATACTAGTATTAGTATTAGTATTAGCATTAGTATCATTATCAGTATTCGTATCTATACATATATCACAGGGAAAAACTTCAATACAAGCAGTGTCAGTGTCAGTATCAGTATCAGCATCAGCATCAGTGTCAGCACCACTATCTATTATAGTATTAGACTCGGGGTCGGAGTTGGCCTTGGAGCGGAACAGGAATGAGATAATTTCGTTTACTTTGGACAACAGCTGCTTAAAGGGGATCCGACTACTAGAACTAGTAATTTGAGCTTTAACTGTTGTCATGCGATGCATAATGTCTTCGCTAACAGCATATTGTAGCTTCTTTTGCTTTGAATAAGCATTATCATTGCCGCAATTCACAGACACCACCACTACACATTCACTGATGTTTTCAATTAGCCACAATGGCTTCAAGACATGAAACCAAATATTTGACATGATTTCGTTAACAACGCTTCTTGCTATTCCACAATTCACCATCGCATACCATATAGAATGAATTCCATTAACATGACCATCATGGTTATTGAAATTAGGGTTAGTAATTGTGACTCTACCAGTAGCAATGGAAACTAAACATGATAATACTTGTTGTCTTAATATCTTTTCATGTGTTTTTCTTCTCAATGCTGTTTCACTTCTTAGTGTACGACATACACTTCCAGTTCCAAACTCTGTATTTTGTCCTGGTAAGCATTTTAGACAAGATTCCATCTCTCGTAAAAGATGAACTAATCGTGAAATATCCAAATGTTCAATTTTAGACGAGACTTCATTATCATACAATTTTATGCAATCTACCAATGCATTCACATTTTCTAGTATGGGTAGCAAAGGCTTGCATTGATTTATTTCCTCAGAGTGATCTTTTTTTGCATTTCTTTGTGCAAGTGCAACTCCGAGCATTGTCCGGAATTCCGCATTGGAAACAGTGCAAGGATCACTGTCCATTGTTCAGACCCCAAGTACACCAAAAGACAGAGAAAGAAAGACAGGTGAATGTTTCGAAAATGTGGGTCCAAGAGAGGGAAGTTAAGGAGTTCATGTTCATAGGTTCTCTATTTGATCTTTTTTAAAGACAAAGAGGATGGTCACACTTATTATTCGTTGTGGGTCGGATCATGTTATTACGATTGACCCAACGATCGACAGTTTCGACGTGTAACAAAATGATGATTTACATTGTGTTTATGATTGGTGAATTGAAACATATCCTTGCATATAATCCTGGAACGTCATGGAGAAATAATTATTGCTTTGTAGCTTTGAAGAATGATGATACTGTCGTCGCTTGGGGAACACTTAGTGGGAATGGTGCAATTGCACCGAATGGTTTGAAAGATGTAAAGACTATCTATTCTACTTTTCAGGCATTTGTAGCATTAAAGAGTGATAATACTGTGGTAGCTTGGGGTGGGACTAGCAATGGTGGAATTGCTCCAAATGGGTTAATTAATGTAAAAACGATCTATTCTACTAATACAGCATTTGCAGCATTAAAAAATGATGGTACGGTGCAGGCTTGGGGATCTTCAAGCGGCGGTGGAAATGCTCCAACTGGATTGAATAATGTAAAGACTATTTATTCTATTGCAAATGCATTTGCAGCATTAAAGAATGATAATACTGTGGTCGCATGGGGGGTGTCTTCCCAAGGTGGAATTGCTCCTAGTGGACTTACTAATGTTAAAACTATATTCTCTTCTATAAATGCATTTGTAGCCTTAAAGTATGATAATACTGTGGTAGCTTGGGCATATTCATTTTCCGCTGGAAGTCCACCAATTGGATTGGGTGACGTGAAGACGATCTGTTCGACTACATATGCATTTTTAGCATTGAAGAATGATAATACTGTGGTCGCTTGGGGAGATTCTAGTTACGGTGGAAATGCTCCAACTGGTTTAATTAATGTAAAGACAATCTATTCTACTGATTTAGCATTTGCAGCTTTGAAGGATGACAATACTGTCGTTGCTTGGGGGGGATCAAGTTATGGTGGAAAGGCTCCAAGCGGTTTGAGTAATGTAAAAACTATTTATTCTACTAGCCAAGCATTTGTAGCATTAAAAAATGATGGCACTGTAGTCGCATGGGGACGTGATTCATTTGGTAGTGCGGCACCAAGTTCGTTGAGTAATGTACTGATGATTTATGGACCTACAATCAACAGAGCATATTCTACATCACCACATGTATACAACACTTTAGCTGTACAACCTTCAGCAATTCCTACAGCTACTCCTTCAACTTATCCGACAAGCAAGCCTAGTGCTTCTCCAAGTAGAAAACCTTCTGGACAACCTTCTGGACAACCTTCTGGTTTTCCGAGTGTCATCCCGACTCGACTGCCAACTTCCCTACCGACGAAAGTACCACCGTGCCCAGTAGGCAGTATTCGCTTTGGTCATTTATTCAAGTGTGAAAAGTGTGAGGCTGGTACTATTCCAAATGATCACAAGACTGCATGTACTGCTTGTGTAATTGGCACATTTTCTATTGAAGGTTCTATAATGTGTTCCAAATGCTCTGCTGGTTATGCTTCTGTAGCTGGTTCTTCAGAGTGCTTGCCATGTGCAGCTGGAACCTCGTCAATTTCTGGTGGCACCTGTACAATTTGTGATGCAGGTAAATTTTCAGTTGCTGGCGATATATGTAACGACTGCCCAACGAATACATTTGCAGCTAATGCTGGTTCGACTTCATGTTTGTCATGTGGTCAAAATTTTGTTTCGGGTATAGGAACTACTGTTTGTACAGTCGAAAATAATAATGAAGATTCTGTTTCATCAAAATCATCTGAAGGAATCTTGAGTGCTACGGCTGTTGGTGGAGCTATTGGTGGAGCTACTGTTCTACTTATATTGTTATTTTTATATCGTTGTAGAAAAAAAGAGACCACAACAAAAAGTGATGCCTTTGAAAATTGGATGCAAAATGAAGAAAGAACTAGAGAAGGGAATACAAGTAACCAGTATTCAAATCCTTTTCATGATAGGATAACAAATCCCGTTCACAATGATTCTATGACGAAACCTGTTAAAGTTGAAAGTAGGAATAAAGATGCAGTTGATGTTGAAGCTGCAGAAGACATTACTACTGGTTATAATCATAATCATACTCAAGCGCAACTGAGCGCAATTGCTGGAAAGATCAAAGGTAACACAACAATAGCACGGCGTATTTCCGTAACTTCTTCGACAACAGCTTCAGTTTTGTCTGGAAGAGGTGGAAGAGGTGGAAGAGGTGGAAGAGGTCGAAAAAGTGGACGAGGCGTTGTCTCAAATATTTCTATGGCGTTGGACACACCACAGGAAAGAGAAACTCGTGTTAGT
>JACKZZ010020859.1_pt1 | contig 12165 bp, 7 predicted proteins | sample 8027871 | NCBI WGS metagenome assembly JACKZZ01 (sample SAMN15724774, study PRJNA655200) | protist metagenome | isolation source: fluorescence activated cell sorting (FACS) single amplified genomes of... | place: USA: West Boothbay Harbor, Gulf of Maine | collected 2000-07-19
TAATATAAATATAACAATAAATTAATAATAATATAATTAATAAATAAAGCTAATAATAGCACAATAATAATAATAATATAATAAATAATAAAATATCGCAACAACAATAGGATATAACTCTAACAAATACAACATTGTATTAACACGTACATCGAGACCTTTTATAATACAAAGAAAAGAGGGGAAATAAATAAGGCAACATAGTAGAGGCGAGAGGCAAAATATGACGACGTTAGCTAGTGACAATAATCCATATTCGTCGACAACATCTGTGCCCTATTTAGAAACAGATGATGCGAACGTGAAACATACTAATATTTATAATAATGAGAATGCTGCAGAACTAAAAACGATTTTGCCACCTTGGTCATCAATAGCCGAGATACAATTATGGTTAGCATCGCATGTAGAAGAGCTCAGTACGCTGCTGTTACTACATTTAAAAGAACAACAACGTTTAAGTGAAGGGGCTACTATAAATGTGTATTTTGAAACAATTAACGATATATTAACATCAAACACGCAGTGGCACGGATCTGATACCGTAGATGCTATGAAACTTAGGGACCGTTTGGCGAAATGCTTGTATTATCTGAAGCATCATTTAAGTGATGTAATTTTTTCAATGTACCACCAGTTAGAAATGTTTGTTGTTGTAGAAAAGCAACTGTATTCCAAAATGAGGGCACGGAAACTAAATTCTAATAATAAATATGATATTAAGGATAACAACATAAAGAAAAAGTTACAGCATAAGGTAAAGATGGTTGGTAGAATACAAAAATTTATGTACCGCGGTGGTGGAACTAGTCATGATATTGGTAATATCAATGGAAATAATGGAGAATCATTGTCCAGGGATGATTCAAAATACAAATTATCATCAGCTGATCCAGAGAAAAAACAAGAAAACAATAACAACGGACGATTGCTTCAAATTTCACATGACGCGTCACCAAATATTTATAGTAGTAATAGTAATAGCAACAGCATATCGGTAAAGAAGTCGAGGAACAATGGTAACAAAAGCGGCGGGTCGCATTCGGCATCACCGCCTTCTATGGTTGATTTAAATGAGCAATTTGATTCCATTACATCAACGGCAAATGGCATTGGCATTGGCATTAGCCCTCGTCATAAAATTAATAACGAAGTTACTGACGTTAGTACATCACCAACAGGATATCATGATAATTACATTCGCTCTAAAAATAATAAAGCAAGCGATCATAACGATATACCATTTTCATCGCCATCCGTTAAATCCACAAATAAAATGAAAACACAAGTACAACAATCGTCTTATTTGTCAATATCACAGAGCAATTCAGACACAACAAGGGACTATGGAAAATATAAAAGTGAAAGTATGTTGAATAAGAAGAATTACCAAGATAAGACGACCACTAAAAATAATCATAAGAAGAAGAATATGTCGAACCAAGAGCAAGGTAGTCCATATAAAAAGAAGAAAAAACTACCGTTCAAGAACTCTCCATCGTCTAAGAAATCGGTGCAACGCGATAACAGTCTTGGTGTTAATAATGAAAAAGTGGAGACAAAGTCAAAGCAAAATGGTCCCAGTAATAGCAGGTTTACTTCGCCAATAAATCAAAATGATAGTTCGAACAGCCGTCAAAAGATGACCAAGACGAAAAGTTCGCCAAGATCAGCATCGCCTACACTTTCAACAACATCGTCAACTTCGTCACCATCTAGTAGAGAGCGATATTTAAAAACCAGCGTCAAAGTTGGCTCGCGATTAATTTTAAAATCAGGAAAAGAAGCGATTGTACGATTTATTGGCCAAACACATTTTGCAAAAGGCCATTGGTATGGTGTTGAATTATCTGGGAAAAGCATGCATGAAGGGCGCCATAATGGAAGAGTAGATGGCATTCAATATTTTAAATGCACAAATGATACACAGAAAAGTAATGGATTATTTATACAAATATCGCATATTAAAGAAATTAAAAGTAAAGTAGCGGAAAGAAAAGCATGGAGTTTAAAAAAAATGCCGAAGGCATTAATGAACAACGACCAATATGTACCATCCAAGATGAGTGACGATGTTATGAAAAAGATTGGACAAAAATTACGCTCTACGTGCATCCGTGTATCAAAAACAAACAACCAAACCTTACATCTTTTGCCATGGTTAGATATCAACAATAGTGATAATAACAATTATTCCAAAATGACTATTGCAGAAGCTAAAAAGGCGTTTAGACAAAAAGGTGTCACTCGTAGATTAATTTCAGACGTTGATATGGATGATTTTTTATTATCGTTTTCAAATGAATTTTACAATAGTAATAGTATTAACAGGAAAGATATTCCAAATACTAATTTCGCTACAGTTAATTTAGCGAAATTTTTGAATAGTTCACAATTTGTTGCAACGAATGGACAACAAGACGTCCAAAATAATCAAACTGTAAGTTATGGTATTGGTTCAACTAGTATGAGTGCCCGGGACAGTTTGAATAACAGAATCATTCATTCAACAGGAGCAAAAACAAAAAGTGATAGCATCACTAAGACCTTGAACAGAGATCGTAGCGGAACAATATTAAGTTCAAAGGGACGTCGTCGTGCATTTGATGAAAATAGTCGAACTTCTGGTATATTCCCAGACTCATCATCTTTTGATATAAGCAATGATCAAAAGTTATTAGTTGCTATACAAGATGGGCTGGAGTATGTTTACCAAATGCAGACGGGCGCAAATAAATCAAGCAGCCCTCGTGTCAGCCCTCGTATCAGTCCTCGCGACAATCCTCGCGACAGTCCTCGTAACACTTCAATTAATAGGACTTCAATTAATAGGATTGAACGAAAACCGAACAGCCCACCAAGTCGAAATTCATTTAGTAAGAAAAAGACTTCTTCGCCAGTCTCTAAGTCAGCAAGTGGAAATAATTCCAGGAAGAAGAATAATTCTTCTGGTATATCAAATGCTGCATCGACGCCATTGTTAAGGTCATCGCCGAATGTTAACAAGAAACAATATAGGAGCAGTAAAGGTGGTTTCAAATCAAATGATCAACCTAAAACGATTGTACGTCAGGCACCACCAAGAAGAAAACCTCCACCAGTGCCGACAAGTGTAACTACAGACTTTCATCATGAAAAAACAGTCCAACAAAATAATACTCCAAATATTTCCATAAATGGCAATGCAAGTAGTACAGTACAATCAGAGATGCGACGGGATCAAGAAGAAAATCAACGTCTATCAGATGATCCTGTGTCAAATTTAGTGTATCAGATACTCGGTCCACCTCCGCCTCCATTGTAATAGAAGCATGGATTGGACGGATGTTTTGGGGCGTAAAATAGTATATATGTGTACAGTGTAGTTAATCATACTCGTATCATACCAGTATAAAATGGTGTGTGGCTTTTAACATTTTGGGGACTTTTATTGTATTAATTTCTTATATATTTGTACGAGTAGTAAATGTAAATTATAATATACCCAGAACTTATCATTAATTTATATTATTTATATAATAATAATTATGCGCGTAATTAATTAATAATAATAATTAATTTTAGAAATATATTACGAAATTAATTCTTACTCATTAAATTATAAATAAAAATTTTATACATTGAAGATATATAAGATATAATATACATATTCACTTATATATATACACACACTTTAATCATACCAAGTATAAAAATTTTGTTTAACTTATGAGTAATTAAATATTATTATGATAAGTGTGTATGAATGTAAAATTTTCATCGACTAGACCTGCATCTAGGGTGAATTTACTGTCTTTGAAATGTGAATTAATATTCAATTGAAAGTGATTCAGAGGAAATATATGATTTGATTGATTATAAGTTATTACTATTACTATAGATGTAGATCTAGTCGAATTAAATAATAGTATATGAATATCAATCACAGGGGTATAAAATTTTATTTACTACCTTGTAAATTAATGAGTAAGAGCATGTAAAATGATAAGTTACGAGTATTTAAACACTTTGTACTACCAAGCTTGCGTTGCATAAACTCATTGCGTCAAGAGTCTTGTCAGAATTTTCGATCGGTTTTGGTGGTCTACCAGCTAAAAGCTGGTACAATTGGATACCACTTACGTTTAAATTTACAAAATCTACAAGCTCTTTCACAGTATGTGTTTTATTAAATTTTCCAACTGCACGTTTACCATTTGGTAGTTTAATTTGGATCCTAGTAGTAGGTTTAGTTGCATCAACCGTTGCCTCTTTCCCTTTTTGAACAGTAAATACAGTGCCGCTGGCTGCTGTCTTTTTGCTACTTCCAAGAGATACGCCAGATCCTTCAAATGACTTAAACTTTGGTTGAACATTCGTTGGTGCATTTTCAGAGCGTTTATCAATAATATCAATTTCTGGAGCTTTACCGTCTTGCCCAACTAACTCTTTTGGTGCATATCCTTTTGATACTTCATCAACAAATTTCTGATTAGCTGGATCATTTAACATACGTACTGGCCCATCGTTAACTTGAAATGCATCTTTATAAAATGTTATTTTAAATGAGCTCCCGCCACCGCGACTACCACCTTGACCTTCGGAAGCTTTTTTCATAATATTATCAACGATGTTATTATTATTATTGTCACCATTTGGGCCTACCACGGATACGCCACTTCCGCCATTTCTACCAGCACCACCTGCATAAAATTCTTGGCCTTTGTTTCTGTCTTCATCCTTCGCTTTGTTTAAATCTTTAATAGATGCGATACGTGCCATCGTAAGACAGTTTCTTTTCGTTGTTAATTGTGTGAGAAGTACTTGATATATTTCTTGGGTTCGCTTACATGTGCCTGTTTTGTCTGCTTTCTTACAGTACACGCAGGCAGTGTCTATTAAATAGTAGTACATCATCATAGGCACAAGGAGGTGTCATATTTTATTACTGTAGTATTATTATATATTTTTATATATTATTTTTTAATAATTTTTATTATTATTATTTCAAAATTATTTTAGTGTAGTAGTATAGTTGTAGTAGTAGTATTATATTAATTATTATTACTTACTTGGTATAATTTTATAATATAAAATAATAACACAAACAACAATTATCATATAATACTGTAGTAGTTGTTCTTCTTTTTAAAATTTATTAAAATTTTATACTGTGTTGTTATAATAAATTATTTATTTAAAAAATTATTATTGAAGAAAATTATTATTATTATTATTAATTTTTTCAATTTTAGTACATGAAGTAGTAATACGTATTAATAATTAATATTGGCCATAGTTAGTGCTGGTATAGTGCAGCTTTTTGCCTCCCTATAATATTTATTACCTATTATTATATTAATAATTATAAAATAGTTTATGGAGATTTACTTCATCTTGTATAATCACGAGAAGACACCAGGTTACTATAAGGTTCGAACTTTATTACAGTCAACAACCCGATGTAATTGATTTGCGAATGTTGGCAAGAAAATTGATTCACATATCAGAATCATCATCGTCATCATCTTCCAAATCTCCTAAATCTAAAACTTCATCATCATCGCCGTTGTCATCATCCATTTCAAAGCTTTCGCCATCAGAATCTACATTATAAGATACACCGCCTTCATCGTCATAGTTGTCTGTTACAATTTCAGAATCATCGTCATCATCGTTGTCTTCTTCTTCTTCTTCTTTATCTTCATTTCCGTCATCGTCAACTGCTGTTGCACCAAATTTTTCCATTTCTCGATCCATTTGTTCTCTTCGTTCACGCTCACGCCGTGATTGTTCTTTTTGTAACTCTTCCTTACTACTACCTTTACCATTTTGGCGATTTTTTCTTCTCGATTTCCGTTCCATTCTTTTTTTTAAACGCTCAGATTTTTTCTCAGCCGCTTGTGCTCTTTTCCTTCTTTTTTGTAAATTTTGCATTTTCTTTCGTTTTTTACCTTCCTCCATTTTTGTTTTCTCAGCAACACTTAAAAATTTCTTAATACTAATTCCACTGTTTCCCGACATTACAAATCCTTTATCTTTTGGTATTGATTGAACAAATTTATCAAGTGCTGATTCAGAAAAATAACGTTCCTTTCTTTTCTTGTTATTGCTATACGTATCATGGTCATACCTCTTTACAGATGTAACATGAACATGTGTGCGCGCTTTTTTCCTTGCTACTTTATCTTCTTTGGCAGTATGGTTATCAATTTTTTCCATAATTGATGTTGGCAACGCTTGTTTAAATAACATCTCTGAGGCTATATACGATGCTGCTGTTTTCCATGTAAAATATTTCTTATTAATGCGATACAGCGCATTTTTATGCCTTAATAAAGATACCGGTTTCTCTTTAAACGATTTAAAACTAATTTTGTGCTCTTTAAATATTCTTCTTGCCTCCTCCTTCGTTGTATTGGCATGTATCAAATGACGACAAAGTGACATAGATATTGCCGATGCTCCTTCTTTTATTTTTTTATTTAAATGTCTGAAACGACCTTTTCCAGATGTGGTATCATTTACATCTCTCCTGAATGCAACAACGTTCGGGTAATTAATTGTAGATATGTCATCAATTTTCTTTTGAAACCCTTCTACATTTTCCCCTAAAACTTCAAGCTCCCATTTTGATGTATCTACAAACACAAACCCTACATTTCTGTGCTTTCGTACCAATTTATTAATAACTTTTTTTTGATTTGAATTTAATGTTGGTGGTTTGGTCTTTCGCTTCTTTTTCTTATTGGCATCCCCGCCACCATTAATACCAAGGGCAAATGCCACACAATAACGTCGTTTCAGACATTTTGTTTGAAAGTCTGACGGTTTCGTAATAGTAAATAACTGAGGACGGGTATGTTTTGATACATGTTTGACTAATTTTTTCGGTGCAAATTCCCTCATATTTTTTTTTTTTTTCACTGGTTTTGTAAATATTTTTACATCGTTCAATTGATATGGTTTATTACCATTTGCTGCAACAAAGAGAAGGGGTACATTTTTTACCCTTTTTAAATTGAATCGCGTTAATACACTTTTTTTAGACGGCAATTTTCGAGTGCAATCTAATGTACCAACGTAGCAATGTCCATCGCATTCAGAATCCTTTGCAAATAAACTTGCGGACTTAGTCAAAAATGGATCCACTGGTTCACTATCTTTCATACAGGCAATAACCCAAACATCTCCTCCAAACAACGCATTTTGCAATTCATCAATTTTTTTCACATGTAATGGTATAACTTTCCCTGGCGACAATGCCCGTTTGCTACTTGCATCCATCAAAAAAGTAATAAATGTTGTTGCGAAAAGAGTCAAATAAACTATTTTGATCATTATTGTTATTCAGATATTATATGTAGTAGTGGAAGAAAACAAAATCAAGACTAAAACTTATAATGGGACCAAATAAATTCCAATTGTGTATTCCTAAATATATATGTCTTTGGTGAATGGAGCTTCTCCTGTGGGCGTGTAGCAACGCGTAATGCCTATACTATATTAAAATGGACGGTATTCTCGCCTGGTTGTTACATGCGACACACAACTTGGATTTTCATGATGAAAAACGAGGAAGAAGAGGAGGAGGAGGTAGGAGGAAGGGCCAATAATAGCCAATAGTTGTTACCATATTTAATACTTGTAGTACCTGGTGGTGTATAAATATAATAAATAATTACTACGTAATTATAATAATAATAATAATAAAATAATAATAATAAATAATAATTTAATAAAAAAAAAAAAATTAATATTATACATGTAATATAATAATTATTAGTAGTAGTAGTAGTATAATTCTCTACTTATACTACTAATTATTATAGTAATATATTCAATATATAATAAACACTACATTTTTATTATTATTATTATGTGTAGTAGCGGTCTGATCACATCCATTAAATGTAATGAAGCTAATACTGCGAAACAGTGCTGAATAATTGATATCACCAGTAACAATGCAACCACCGCGTCATCCAAAATTACGTATTTACCACTGTGTATAATTGAACTTATATTTATATCATGCGCCTATATAATAACGCTACATTTTTTAGTAGTCGAATTAGCCATTTGCACATTTCATTTTTTTGATTCTTCTATTGGATTTAGATTTTAATAGAAGTGATTATAGTGTCTATTATTGAAATTATTGTGGTGGTATTATTTATTTATTGTTGTTTGTTATTATTATTATTATTATAATTATTATTATAATTATTATTATTATATTATTATTGTTGAGGAAACTAAAACACAAAGGTAGTCGCAATGATTTATCATGTTTGATTCGTACTTTGGCTGCGTGTTATTGTTTCATGCGCTGTACCAACGTACATACAATATATATATATACATATATATTATTATCGGCGTTCTTTTCCATTCTATTTACATACGAAATATGGAGTCGCATTCAATCAATGTAAAAATTGTTGGTAATCAAGTTGTTGAAAACCACACAGAATATGTAATGGTTGTTAGTTTTTCAAATAAAACATGGCAAGTACAAAAAAGATATAGACAGTTTGACTCGTTATGTTCTAGTTTACGTCGTGCTGCACCACAATTACCTTTGCCACCGCTTCCGCCTAAAAAATTCTTCGGAAACATGTCTCCTAGTTTTGTGCGTCTGCGACAAGAGCATTTGCAACAGTGGTTATCTAACACTTTAAGTTCACCGCATTTTTCGTCCATGCGACTCTTCCGTGGTTTTCTTGAAGTACCAAAACATATGGAAGGTGACTTTGTGAGTCAATCAAGCGCAAATGTACAAGCGGGGCGCGTGTCTGCGAATAAAAATGGGAATAAAAATGACGTTATTTTTAATAAAAAAGCCGAAAAGAAACGCTTGAAACAAATAGTATCTCGCACTATCAATGTTATGGTCGACGTAAGTGGAGCAGCCATTCCACCACTTGGAGTATTAGATACCTCGTCAGAGGATGCGCGTAAAGATGATATACTTGAAGCTTTACAAAGTGTTACTGCACAACAAGTATCTGCTGTTAAAGAATTTAAAATAGCTTTTGAAAACCTAAAACATGGCAATGATGACACTGAAGAAAATAAACGTGAAAGTAGGAGAAATAATAAAAAAAAATTGAAGTACGATAAAGCAGATGAGTTAAAGGAATTAGGTGAAGCAGTTATCGTACAATTAAATTGAAAAATTACGGGTGTATAAAATAAGGAGGAGGGGGGAGAGAGATTTTAAATATTAAACCATGTGTGTGTGCAGGGGGGTGAGTGGTATAAAAATTATACTCGTATTTTATAAATTAATTAGCTTCTAGCTTTTTATGTGTGCTTTTGTTTTTGTTTGATTTGAGATATATATTTTTGATAAAATTCACGTTTATATATATATCTATTATTATATATCTCTCATACACATACTTCACTTTTTATTTCTCAAATCGCTTGATTTACTTATTTGGTCATCTTCTTGACTCCCAAAAGGCCAACTGCTTGCACTACCTTTCAATATATTTTCCATTCTCCAAATTTGTATTTCGTTTTGTAAATCAACATCAGTCTCTAGCATTTTTGTATCCAATAATGGGATATCTTGTCCAGGTGATTTTGGCCATACTGCAACAGCACCGGTTTTGGATTTCATTTCTTGTTTAACTTTGTAAATTTCCAGTGTTGTTCTGTCGCAATGCATGTCATACAAAGGATGTTTGATTGGGTCATCCATAACTTGACCACTTAAAATACAGCAGAATTTAACTGGGGTGTTTGCACTATCAATGGCCATACTTTTACCTTTCTCCAATAAAGTGCTACTCTTATCTTTACTGCTGTTGAGTTTAGCTAATGCCAACGCTGAATCTACTACTTCAGTAGAATGATTTCGATTTTTTAATTTTGTAATGTTGGTAGGGACCTGATTTGGATCGTTTTTCATCTGAGTCTTGTCATCTGTTACTTTTTTGCCATTGGAAACCCATTTACTGCTACTACTCCTACCATTGTCATTATATTTCCCCCCATTACTATTGTTATTATCATTAGTAATTGTAGCATTGCCAATATAGCTTCCTTTTCCATCTAGTAGCTTTTTAAACATGTTGTTCATTTTGCAATAGGCTCTTGAACCCAAATTAACTGGCAGACCATCTACTCTATTATAAAAGCAATTAACTAAAATATGAAAACGGGGGCTATTGTTGAGTATATTGTTAACAATGACTGTTTGAAGTTTTTGAATAACGGTGTTATGATTAGTTTTCCAATTTTGACCATGCCCACCTTCAATATTTACATGCATCTTACAAATTGATGATATTATATGTGGATTTGTTTGAATTTGTGAAATCCTTAACAAATGAAGTGTTGGGTCATTCTTTGCTATAACCTCCTTTGCGCCTTTCAATTTAAATGTTAAAGCCGTTAAAGCCCGCATGGAATACAAAATGGAAGATTGTGCTGCTCTTTTTTCTGCAACAATATATTTTGCATCAATGCCTGTGTTGTACATATATATATGTATCACTGTGCGCATATATATATGTAATTGATCCATGTTTCCAATTATATAAAAAAGTTAGAGAAATTGTTTCATAACTAGAATAACCGGATTAGGCTTTACGTACATTTATTTACATGTGGTAAAAATATTTCTCCAACAATATCACTTTTCGATATTTCAGTGCGTAGCTTTGCAAAATTTCTACTACTATTCTGAAGTAATATATCAATCAAATTTAAAAGCCCATCGATAAATTTAGTGGGTAGTATATTTTGTTTTTGAAGAACTATTTTATGAAACAATTTTGTTTCTAACGTGGCATCAATTAACCCGTTAACTGATATATTAAAACTTTCTGTCAATTCCTGTGAAAATATGGTAGAGTTTAAACAAAAACGATGTTAGTGTTTTGTTTTTATCTTTTTTTGATAATACGTAGTTGAATTCGATGACTTGAAAAAAAATATAGAACTTACTTTGATATCAATGTCTTGGCCATCAACTTTGTTTGAAAAATACGTTGTAGGCTTTGATAATTCGCAAAGCGTCCACAATGATTTTACTTTCAATGGCTCAGATATATTATGTACAGATTTTAGTCGTTCTGAATGGGTATCTTTAAGAATTAAGGCGATTAAGATATGAGCGCATTCAACCGCTACTTTAGCTTGTAAATAATATTCATCATTATCATTACATGTTTTATTCTTCTTTGCTTTTTTATTCTTTGATTTTTTAGTCTTCGTTTTTTTTTCAAATAAATTTTTGCGGCACATTGCAAAAGATAACAGCTCTTTTCCTGGCAAATACCCATCGCTAGTGCATGCTAATAAAAGACCGATAACATTTTCCCTAACCTTATAGGATCCATTGGAATATATAGATTCAAATTTTTCCCATTGATCTTCTAAACACATTAATATATTTTCTTTGTATGTGCGTTTATTATAATTAGTAAGTGCTACTACAATTAAGTCTTCTAGAAAGTTTTCACTATCGTCATCTGCGGAATTATTAACCAACTGTGTGATAAAGCTATTCAGAATTGTATTTTCATCCTCCAGTGTCGTTACGTTCTCCAACTCTGAAAGTATTCCCGTCATAGCCATTACAATAAATAGGCGCTCTGTTCTTTTCTATATAATGTACTTAAGTGGGAAGAGATAATACGCTTTGGGGCAGGGCTCTTCTCCTTCAATCTTTCGGACGCGACGCGGTTGGCGTTGAAATCCGTGCAATATAATAATATATATAATAATAATAATAATAATAATAAATAATAAATAATAAATTATTATTAATAATATAATAATTATCTGGGCCGGCACCTGGTAATAATAAAGAAGAAGAAAAAAAATATAATATTATTTTATTCAAAAAAAAAAAAATTATTATTACTTATTATTAATAATAATAAATAATAATAAACTACTCCTCTATATTGAATTAGTCAGTATTATTATTATAATAGACTATAGTTATATAGTATGTTTGCTTTTATGCATGAAAATGAGTATACCTTTTTATAATAATATTATAATAATAAATAATTAATTTCAAATTATTATTACATGTATTATTATTATTATTTTTTATTTTATATTATTATTATTATTATTTCTTCTTTAAGGTTTTCTGCTGAGGTGGGACACTCACAGTAATAACGTATTCACCATCTGAGTCACTACTCCTATTATTTG
>JACKZZ010006519.1_pt1 | contig 12162 bp, 6 predicted proteins | sample 8027871 | NCBI WGS metagenome assembly JACKZZ01 (sample SAMN15724774, study PRJNA655200) | protist metagenome | isolation source: fluorescence activated cell sorting (FACS) single amplified genomes of... | place: USA: West Boothbay Harbor, Gulf of Maine | collected 2000-07-19
CTCGGTCAGCATGTCCCACAAGACGTCTTGTTTGTACTGGAAAGTACCGACATGGGTGGACGACGAGCTGAGACAACGCTCCTTGATTTGGATCGCGGTGCGGCAACCTAAAAGCCGCATTTTTTCCATTGACTGCAGGTGGAAATTCGCCCTGCGTTTATCGATGCAGGTACGATTTTTTCGCCCTTCGCGCTTCACGGGGAAGGCGATGGCGGCGCGGTAACGAATGCCGCGGCGCTTAAGGTCGGCCGGATCTTGCACCCGCCAAAGTCCGCGCGATATCATGGACTGGCAGTCGTCGTACAGCTGCTCAATGTCTTCTTCGGAGGCCCAGTGCGAGGTCGGGGGCTCTTGGAAGTCCTCGGCCGGGAACGCCTGAGCCTCAAGCAGTTGCTTGAAGATCTCCTCCTCAGTCAGCTCGCTCCAGAAACCGGAGGGCGTAATGCGACCCTCCGTCGCGAAACCCCGCTGCAATTTCGTAATGATACTGAGAATTTGATCTTTTCGAGGGTGCAGCGCGGGTAGTTGGTCAACAGCCATTTCTAGCAGTTTCTTAAAAATTGCGAAGCGTTTGCCGAAATAGACGGAGCGGCGACGCTCCGGGATAGCGTCGTGAAAAGCACGTTCTTCCGCCTGAAGGTGCTTATCTTCGGAGAGGCTCAAGAGGAGCTGAGCCATGCGTTGATTTTTCTCAGAAATTTTAGAAAAGTCGTTTTCTTTGTTAAATTCAATAGCATTAAAAACCCAATCGGGATACGAACGCGACACGCCATACTGCCGACGCTTGTTCGTATCCATAACCGAAACGTAAGTACGTTCCATAGCGTAAAATGTAGGTGATAAAATAAGAAAAGAAGAGAAGCAAGTCAGAACAGCGAGAGCCACATCAAATCACATCCATCCGCAAGCAGGCCTACTCAAGGGGAAAGACCTGGGCGCGATGGTATGTCGGGTGCAGAAACGCGAGTAATCCATTGCTTTTAGAGTCCGAACGTCACCTGAGTTAGTTTGATTTAACGTGCGAAACAGCGTGTAGCACGAAACGATGATAGGACGTAAAGGCATCACTGTGCGAGCAGTTAGGACGAACCGAATAGCAACGAGGTGTCATCTGCGGAAACTACGCACGAGACTATGCGGGCGGGTCACGAATGCAAATCATACAAAGTATACAATTACTCCTTGACGAATTTCTTCAGATCCGCCTCCGACAACGTAATGTTGAAGCTCTTGCACACGCGGAGGAGGCGTGCCTTAGGGGCACGGTGCATATCTTTGCACTTGTCACCTTTTGTGCACTTGCCGCGCAGGTGCGCAATACAAATTCGACCTTTCGCGTCGGTCTTAATGACACCGCCCGGAGTCTTCTTAGGGTCAGCAGCAGTAGTGGTGGAAGACGCCGTGGTAGTAATAGCCGCGACATCATCATGTACCTCCGCCAGACGCTTCTCCAGCTGCACCACTCCCAGGAAAGCGATGCGGAAGTTGGAGGTCAGCGCCAAGGTGCACTGGCGCTGGTACTCGTGGGCTCCCGCCGCCACCGCGGGGAGCATCTCGCGCTTCAAACACTCCTTGAAATTTTTGTAGAACAACTCACACACCTTCTCGACAGGCAGCGCCTTCGTCAACCCGGAGGTTTGACCAGAGGTGATCTGCTGGAAAGTCGGCATCTGGTCCTGCACCGAAGACAGGAAGGCGTTTTTCAGGAGGGTGTACTGCGCGTCGGCGAGGTACCCGATGGCGCGGCAGGCGGTCAAAGTTTCGCCCGGGTTCAGACGGCAGGTCGGGGGGCAGGTATCACCATGTAAATCCGCGAGGCGCTGGCTCGCCGCCAGCTGCAGGCAGTATAAGTACTGGCGACCGTTGATCTGGTCCGTACAGTTCTCCTGCTCTTGACGGAGATCGTCGGCTTGCTGCTGGGTCAGCGTACCCAAGCCGATCTCGGCCTGGGCCATCAGATTCGCCTGCATCAGAGCAGCGGCGTCAGCGGCGGGAGCAGCCATGGTGATATAGTTTTCTAGGTGCCGAAAAAAGGAACTAGTTTCGCAACACAAATGCTCAACTAGAAGTAGGGGTCGCAACGACTAACTGGCTCGGAGTCTTAGCAAAGGCAATCAAAAAGGAGCCCTGTGGGAAAATGAATTTTGAGAAACAAAGATCAGCGCGCACGCACGCTAGACGGCCAGAGGACATATTGTTAAGGGCGAACAATTTGTCGTAATCGGCAGATCTCTCAGCACCAAGTGGAACAGCAGAAAAAGCAAACTAAAAACCGAGCTTGTAATGCGAGAGCTGAGCACTTGGCATGTGTTTATTTTCATTTTTTGATTTTTCAAAAACAGAGCTTTCAAAAATTTGATCGAAGTTCCAAGACTCTGAACCAGTTAAGCCGTCCTGCGGGCCGTGCGAAACTGAACGCTCAAAGTGAAAGGACCAGATGCGATCAGTACAAAAGGGGTACAGCATCGCGGCCAACATCAGCGGGATCCCTCAACTCGAAAAACGAGTCTGACAAAGTGGTCCAGTTCACGCGCTCCATGGGAAGCACGCTTTTGCGAAAACGCTTCACTTTGATCACATGCTGATGGTTGGTGGCAAGTCGGACGGCGTGCGGGTGCGGGCCGAAGTGGGTACCCATCAGGCGCGGCCACGCGACCGAGGTGGTGTCGGGGAAAAGCTTCGCGTGGGAGATCGATGTAGCCGCGGGTGGTCGCAATATCTTTGTGGCGAGCCATGAGCTGGAGCTCATGCTCCGCAACACCACCTTCGTAGGCAGACTGGATGGAGCCGACCCGGATGGAGTGCGTGCCGATTGCGGCGCTCGCTTCCATTTCCGCGACCTCCACGCACATGCCGGCGTGCTCGCACAGCTCGCGAAACGCGCGGCGTAAGCGAGAGATATCCCACTGTCGAATCAGCGCCCACTTTTCGGTCGGGATGCAGTGGACGGGGCAAATCTGGCAAAGGCCCACTCCGACCACTGGCGAGTAGCTACAGCAGCAGCCAAGCAGAAAGCCATCGCGTTGTCCTCCGGATTGATCGTTCTTCGCCGAGTACACCGTGTACTCGACGAATTCGTCCCCGTTACACAAACGGCGGGTCGATCCGGCGTCGTCGAAACGGAGATGCCCCCACCAGCAGGCTTGCACAAAGGCGAAGAAATGCACGATCGGGCAACCCCGGGAGGTGCTGGCGGCACCAACTCGCAGCTTGTATTTCGACTCAATGTTGAGGAGCATGACAAGCATGTGCGAGAGGCGGAAACCGACGCGCTTCAGCACCGGAGCTTTGAGCCGGAGAAACATCCGGAAGACGTTGGAGTACGCGACCTTGGCCTCGTGCGACAGGGGTGCTGCCGCCGAAATGAAAGACTTAATGTGCGAAACGTTCGCGCAACGGGATTGTTTGGCGGCGCCGATTCTAATCATGAACTGCCCAAGCAGTTCCATGCTGTAGTGTGAACAATCCTTCGGCCAGGGGCTGAGGTTGCAATGCAGCATCAAGGCCGCATACCGCGTCGAGAATTGGGCACGGTATTTGGCGGAGGAAGTTTTGTTCCAGCGGTACTCCTCGTTGGTGATCTGGACTTGCTGCGTGACCTCGTCTGCCGACAAGAGCGCAGCCGCCCCTACGGGGGGGTGCTTCGGGTGCTCACCTGCCCACGGCTGATCGACGTCGACGATGGCTTTCATCTCGATCAGGGCTTCCGCGGCCGACAATTCCTTTTCTTCCGGAACTCGCTTTTTAGTGTCGAGCTGCACGACATCTTGTCCCGCCACATCAGCCAGTCGCCGCGCGCGATGAAAATTCATTAACTGCTGTGCCGACACCGCGGGCGGGTCGGGATTACTAGCTCCATGTAACAGCATCGCTTCTTCTGCTTGTTCCGAGAGCGGTTCATCGAACGCGACGCGGCGGTTTGCGTCGGCTGCTGGTGGCGGCGGTTGAAAGAAGTTGAAAGCGGGATCCGTAGTTGTCGGGGCGGAGGAAGTCAGGTTGAAATTATTAACTAACAACATTGATCTGGTTCACTGAATTGTAGGTGGTGTTGTTGCGACGCGGAGACCGCAAGCGCATTGGCGGGCGCTGCGTCGAACTGCAGGCAGTTGGGTCGCGATCCGGATCCTGAACAGCCAGAAACACCTCCTCATCGGAAAAATCGAAGTCTTCCGCCGAGAAACGGAACTGCGGGTCGGAATCAGCCGTAGCTTTTTCCGGAACTGCGCCCGGCGCGTGAATACGTGTCCAGTCCACGTTCGTCGGATTGTAAGCGGGCGCCCGAGCGCGTGCTTTTTCCCGTGCTAGAAGGAGGCGATCCGCTTCCGCGCGCTCACAAACTGCTTGTTCTTTTTCAATTTTCTCTTGCTGATAGCGGGCAACTGCTGTGGAGGGCGGCAGGACTGGAGCTGCAGCTTCGGTTTCTTGAGCCGCAAGACGAATTAGTTCAGCAGGGAACATTTGGAAACGGCGCGCACTCGAACGGGCCGTTGAATTTCCTCAGGAAAACCTGGAACAGGTTCTCGACGTCGAAGATGTACGTGTCTCCGCGCGCCTCCGGTTCCTGCAAGTTGAAGTCCCACGAACCGAAATCCGCGAAGTAAATACGACGATCCGGCGCGCGAACAAAAGAAACCGAAATAGAAGACGCAGACGGGGCTGCTGGGACGCAGCAGTTGCAAGTTGTTAAATCGTTGACCCCTCGCGTGAGGCGCTTGTTGCCGGGCAGGAAGACCGTGTGACGCTGGTAACACAGGTTCGACTGCAACCGGGCCAGATCTTCTTCTTTCGAGATAGTGTAGGGATCGTTGAAGAGGGTCGGGTCAAACGGCTCCAGGACCTCGCTAACGCATTCGCGCCACTCCTCCGACGGGCGGGCGATGAAGATCCAATTCCAATTCTGCCTTGCTTTTGCGAGCGGAATCAGCTGCGAATCGCCCGTCTGATCAAACAGCTCGGCGGTGAGGTACTTCTTCAGGTACCCTACGACGAGCTTTCCCACGCAGTCCGAGCAGAAAAGAAACTGCCTCAACTGATGATCCTCAAAATCCCGGATGCACAGCTCCAAAATGCCCGCGTAGCAGGTGTCGAGTGCCTGCGGCGGGTGGTGGTAGTGCTTGGCCGTCAAGGCGTTCTCTTTATTAATCCGGAACGGGGCGTTAAGGTAGAAGAGGATCTTGACGTAGGAGGTAGTTGTTCGCCGGCTCGTCACGAAGTGATGCGCAGGGTAGCCCGGACGCGGCGGTGATACTATTCCCGTCGGGGAGACGGACTCCGGGACGAAGGAGAAGCGCGGCACCACGAGGCGTCGGGCGGCGATCCCAATCTTACGAACGCGACGAAAATCGCTTACCAGCTGGGTACCATCAAGCGCACGAGTAATTTCTTTGTGAAACACACAGTCAGGCTCTAAAATATCAGGCGTGATCGAAAAAGATACGTCGCTATTTCCAAACACACACGGGGTAACCGCGCGCGGGCAAATCAGCTCAGAAGAACAATGATCAAGGGCGACTACTTTAAAATGTACACTGACTCGAGTGCGATTCCTATCTTCAACAGACACCGCGGCATTGCGACCGCTGACGATACTGGATCGGTCGCCTGCGCTACACTACTGTTATCGAAGTTGATCGAAGACTCCGACATGGTCCTGTGAGATGATTGCAACTGAGAGCCGAACGCGAGTAAGTTAAAGGGTGGGAAAACAGGGCGGGCTAAAAATTTTGAGCCTCTGGCGAGCTCCTTACCCATGGATCTTGATCGCGTTCGGTTAACGTCATCTATAACGAGTTATACTTAAGCTCATCTTACGCGAACACTTCTCCAAACCAGCAACACAGATCCTGATCTTCTTCGAGGCTTTTGTATGTTGAGGAACCTTCTGTGTTCATGGAGAAATCGCGTCAGATGATCGATCGAGAGCGGGATACGCGATCACGCTCGAGAAGTACCTTCACGCTGCTTGCAAGTGGGGGTCTTGCTAATTAATTTTGCAAGACGCGAAGACGCACGCTAGGGGCGTGCCAGACTGCAATTTGTAATGCGCATTGGGGTACATGCTCAGTTGCTACGCACGAGACTCTGTCCACCCTCCATTGTAGTGACTAAGAAGCCTCGCACTCGGTCGCTATATGATCTTTCCAATGCATAAAGCGATAGCGTAGACAGAGTTAAATTGCGTAGCAGTGCGGAGCTGTAGAAGAGCTTGCGGAGCCGGAGACCGGATCGAAATAAACGGAAATTCGCGTTTTCAAATTGGAAACCGCGAAATTTCAAAATTTTATTTTTAACTAGAGCGCAAACGCTTGAGCCACGCTTGAGGGTCCTAGGGACGGCGGCGGGCAAATAGGAGCTAATCAAGGAGGCGCTCGGGGATGGTGGCGGGCCCTTAGCTAGCAGGTTCCAGCGAGATAAAAATACGTTGGTCCGCGAAAAACCAAAATTTTATTTTTATTGATGCTGGAAAAAGGTGTACAGCCGAAACCGTACCGGATCTGGGGAGGGTGGAGGACAATAACACCTCGCTCGCAACGCCAGAAGCTAAAAATTTTGAGCCTCTGGCGAGCTCCTTGCCCATGGATCTTGATCGCGTTCGGTTAACATCATCTATAAAAGAGGCAAATACTTTGTGCATTTACGATTTCTACCTTGTAGTTTCATCTACAACGCTCTATCTACCGCCAGTCTAAGCGTTGCCACAGAAGAAGCAGAAGCTCTCCTGACGCAAGTAGAACTGATTCAAGTACACAACAAACTAAGAACAGAAAGAGTTGTAGCAACCTGCTTTCACTCGAAGAACTGCTGCACCATAAACGAGAACAAGAAAAAACAAGAACTTCTACGACGATGCAACTGTGGTGCGAAAATTGTTTGAAACGAGAAAATGAACAAGAACAAACACAACAAGGAAAGACAAAACAGAAACCTCGGCTATGTTGGGGACATTAATACATCGGAAACAAATATTGACCGGCTAAAGCTGTGTAAACAAAAAGAAGGAACCATAACGATAAGAAACACCTCAGTGTTGTTACAGTTTCAGTTTTAGGCTGTCAGGGTCTTTCAAAAGGAAAGGCTTGTTGCAGAAGAAAGAAAATTATCTGCAAGTAATCGAGATTTTACTGCGAGGCATATTAGAAAAGGAAGCGTCCCTCAGACTCAGAGTCAGAAGTTACTTCTGAAGTAGAGCAGTGCTCGACCCGCACTCTGGTTAGTCAGAGTCGGGCGCTTTCAATTCAATCCAGGTCTGCTCGCAAAAGTACGTGATGGTTGCTCCTAATAGCACCATTTAGAATCTACTCCGCGTTTCGCTGAACAAGCCCGAAACAATACGATTCAGTGCGAAGACGTACTAGAAATCAATGAAAAGCATGTCGAAACAACTTCAAAAAAATCCTTCACGCTCCTTACAAGCAGCACGACGGTGCTGAAAGATGATTAGCTTTCAAATTTTCGATAAAAAGCAGCACCCATTGCGTCCCACCTGCTCACTATGGAAGATAAATCTCGGGAAAGAGTTGTACGAGTTCTATTCATCACTATCACTTTCTTGGAAATCAAAAAACCAGACGGGAGCAAATCTGTTTTCTCAATCTGTTCGGGAGTAGTTTTAAATTGCTGTAACAAGAAGGAAGAATGAAAGCATCGTTGCTGTAAGCGATTGTATGAAATCGATCTCATCACACGCTACTAGTTCGCGTCCTTACTTCGGTACTGAGATTGATAGTATCAAACCTCGCCACTCTACTCTTCTTCAGTTCTACATCTTATGAGTAGCAAACCCAACTACTATGCGAACCACTTCGAGGCCATTTTGGAAACGTCCTCGTAACAGCTCCGCGCGTTCGATTCGCAGCTCTTTTTCCCTTCGTTGCAGCACGCCCGGACCTTCTTCTTGAACTCCGTTTTTTTGGCGTAGGTTTTCCCCTCATCGAACGTCTTGGAACTGTACTCGTAGGTGGTTTTCGCGAACAGACCGATGTTCTCCTTGGTGAAGTTGTTCTGGACGTGTTCGACAAACCCGTCAACGATCGGCTTGCCGAAGTCCTGCGCTTGCTGCAACTTGTACTTCGCCCACTGCGCCCAGTGCTTCGTGGAAGCCCCTGCGATTCATTTTTTTCCAGGAGAATGAGAAAGTATAAGTAGCTCATGATCTCTACTGAAATTCATAACATCATCCTCGTTATGCTGTCGTGACTTGGATTTTTATAACTCCAACTGACCGCAGAGAGGATATGGAATAATTTCATCAAAAGCTGCCACTGAACCAGCGAAGTAAGCTATTTATACCAAAAAAACTTCCACCGCTTTCGCCTCCGAACTCTTGCTCGGTGCTTGAGCTGTCCCGCTGCAGTTTTTCCTTGTCCTTTTCGCTCTTGCTCCTTCGCCGGTCCGCCCCCGACTCGAAGACGTGGATGGAGTGGTCCTCGGGTAAGTTCTCCACGGTGAGTGGGTCGTTTAGTTGCTTGTGCAACTTCTGCTCCTTGGACAAATTGATCAAGTTGTCGTCGCTGGAAACCGTGTTCGGAGACATCTCCGTGTTGTTCAATGTTTGTTCGCGGAGATGGTCCTTGTCCACTAAATCGTGCAAAGATCCCGTAATCACTACTTTCTTCTTGTTCATCTGCAGTTGTTCGGTGCTGTAGTTGTCCTTGTCGTGCAGCTGCTTGCTGTGGTTTTCTTGGCCCTGGTCCTTGTTTGGAGGTGGTCCACCACGACCAGTTTCGCGCAGAGAGGCGCGACTGGCGATCGGCACATCATCATCATTGTCGTCGTGGAATTGTCCTGCTTCTTCCGGTTGTTGCGAACCCGCCTTGTTTTCCATCTCCATCTTCTCGATCAGCCCAGGCGTTTATCCGAGTGCACAACCCCACCCCCTCCAGCTATGGTCTCTGGAGTGCATTTCTAGCAACAAAAATAACCGCCACCTCTCCTAAAAAGTGCAGCGCTCTTTGCCTCCTGACAAATCTACAGTAGCTGTGCAGTGCAGCTTGTGCTTCTGTACCGTAAACTTTGCATGCAGGCACGCCAAAAATAAAAAGTAGGCGCAGACTGGAACTGGATTTGGCATTTTTGCATGACAAATTATAGAAGCAAGAGGGGGAGTAGTTGTGCACGACCTCTCTCATAGGGTTTCGAACATTTCGTGTTCCGGCTCGCACTCCGAGGCGTAGTCCGAGTTGTTGCCTCCACCGGTAGTTGCGACATTCCCAAAACGCTGGTGGTGCGTGAAATTGCCGTACGGCGAGTAGTCCTGATGCGCAAAAGGATCCGCCCCAGTGTTGGCACCAGTGAGAGATTTTTGGTCGAACTCGTTGATGCCAGCAGCACTCGATTGCTTCTGCAACTCCTTTCCAAGCGTCTTGAAGGGTGACTCCAACTCCGGTTTATTCATGTCGATGATGTTACGTGTTTCACCACCACGATGGTGTTCTTGAAGGTCCGCGACACTGGGATCATACCCCTGCAGCTGATTGCTCTCGTGCTGCGGTCCTCCGACGCCAGCGACGGCCCCGCGCTCCCGGGAGGCTTCCCGCGTGAGGCTCTGTTTTGGTGTTGACGAGAATCCACGAGGACCTCTGCTGGGGCTTAGTTCTTCTATTTTTATTGTCGACGTGTTTTTATCAGCAAGGTTATTCTGACTCGTAGCTACTGCTACTGCAGCCGTGGATTTATGATTTGGACTTGTAGTACTACTAAAGTTTTCACAGCTAGAACTATTGTTCATCTTGGGTGTAGTAGTCGCCCCCTTTGCAGCGTCGACGGAAACTTGTTCTGCAGCACCGCTATTGTTGCCGCTCGTACTGTCAGCAGCAGCACCGCTGTTGTTGCCGCTCGTACTGTAATAACTTTTTTTTTCAGTAATCACACTGCATGCTTTCTCCCCGTACAGCCATCGACATCTCTTGATGGCGGAAATCTGTGCGTACCTATCTGTATCTAGTGACTTTGCGCTAAGAGAGCTCGCGCTGCGATTTTTGTTCATACTACTATTTCCAACTACTGATAATTCTCCGTGGTCCCTGTTCTGCTGCTGCAAAAAGGTGATTTCTCCTGTATTCCTCCTGTTATTTTTGAAGCAGCTTGTGGTTGGTGCTTCGCTTTCGCCCCGCGTGAAAGGAGGTGACGGCGTGGTCGTACTAGTTTTGTGCGTGCACGAAGATGATGGGCTCGGCGTCAAAATCCTCGTCATGTCGAACCCAAGATCTCGTTCCTCCTCGGCGAACCCTGCATCTGAGGGCAGCTGCCCGTTGCGCACTTTACCGTTCTTGACAGGTGAACCATTTTGAAGATGCAGGGACTCTTCATCTTGGCTGTTTGAAACCGCCTCCAGTTCCTCCTTGGTACAGAAGGTCTGCATGTCCCAAATCTCCACGCGGCCGTCGTCAAACAGGGCACGCATCGTCTCAAACTCGAGCTCCTCTAACTCCTCGCGCTGCTTCTTTATTCTCTGGGACTCGAGCTCCTCGAGCTCCTCGCGCTGCTTCTTTAATATTCTCTGGGACTCGTCGAGCTCCTCGCGCTCGCGCTGCTTCTTCCTCTCGAACAACTCGAGTTCCTCTAGCTCCTCACGCTGCTTCTTTATTCTCTGGGACTCGAGCTCCTCGCGCTCGCGCTGCTTCTTCCTGTCGAGCAACTCGAGTTGCTCTAGAATGCGCTGTTCCTTCTTTACCTTAATTTCTTGCTCTTGCGCCATCTTCTTCGCTCGCTCACGCTGCATGATCTCCCACTGAGTTGCCTCTTGCTTGGTCGGCGGCGGGGTGGAGGGAGGCGGCGGCCGCGGGGCAGTGAGAACAAGGTCAAGGGAACAACAATCTACTGCAACCGCATCTCCCGCCACGTGAAGATCGTTTAGCGGAGGTGCCCGTGCCGCTTCAGTGGTCAGTCCACTTCCCCCTTCAAGAACATCTTCCTGCTCCATCATCTGCACGCGGATTTCCTCCTGCTCTTTTTCCCAAATCAGTCGGATGTGTCTTTCGATATCGGATTCACCAGTCGTGACATCATCCAACGTCTCGGGTTCATGTGTCGTGTGCAACGTCGACCTTTGTTCCTGTAGTTCCTCGTGCTGGTCCGCGTTGTTCTCCCGCCGCCCCGGGAGCAGAGGCTGCGCATCTTCCTGTGGTGCTTGGCCTTGGTCTAGTCCTTGAGAAGGAGTCGCATCATCTTCGGGAAAAATTTTTGTAGCGCCTGCGGTCTGCTGATCCTCTTCAAATCTTCTTGTTAACTGCGTCCGGCCCACCTCGGCCTCGTCCGGCTGCTTCATTTCTTCCTCGACGCACTGAGATTTCATTTTCATCGCCAGTTCGTGCGCTGGCTCGTTCTGCTCCGTCGTCACGGGAGCTTCATTGTCGTAGCCTTTAGAAGTGTGACTGTCGCAAGATGAATTTCCGCTTTCATCTTGTCCGTGAAATGATTTCAAGGATTCATCTTGCGCGGCCACATCTTCTACTTCAAACACCTCCGCCGGTTGTTCCTTGTTGCTCGGAGCAGAAGGTTCTTGCGTTTCAAGACGTTCTTGTTGATCTCGACATACTAGACCTTTTTTGTTTTGCTCCACCAAGCCGTCCTCTTGCTCGTCCTGCGCAGGAACATCATCGTCGTGGCGATCGACATTGCTGTGGTCGTGCTCTTTCTTTTCCGTTTGCGCCGGCGAGGAGGACAAGTTTTCTTCAAGAGCAACCACATCAGTCACCTCTTGCTTAATCTGCTCATCACAACCATGTTTTAGACCAGCTTCTTGCTGCACGTCTTGCAAGTTGTTCTTGCGCGCGGGGGTTTCCTTATCATCTAATGTCGTCGCATTATCATTATCTTGATGCCCCTTGACAGTTTTGCTTTCGCCTTCGACTGTTTCATCCGGTGCAGTTTCGTTCTTCGTCTCCTGCTGCTCGTTTTGTTCGCGATTCGCTTCCTCCATAGGTGGTTCTCCGCCAGACAAAGCAGCTGCTGGAGAAGCTTGACCATGAGAACAACCGGTGGCTCCGTCCGTCGCCAGGATGGGCATCCTGTTTATTTCAATGACATTTTTTTCGTCGGTCGCCGTTCTTTCAGATTTTGTTTCCTCCAGCGTGGTCCCCTCAAGTAGAAGGTTAGCTACATGCATTTCTACTTTCGGCTCGTCCTTCCGACTTGATTCGTCCTCCTCCTCGTCCTCGACCA